>Ga0315289_10002270_pt1 | contig 29576 bp, 25 predicted proteins | sample YL17G11_40_MG_FD_203452 | JGI IMG/M metagenome (GOLD analysis project Ga0315289, IMG submission 203452) | Sediment microbial communities from Yellowstone Lake, YNP, Wyoming, USA - YL17G11_40 | ecosystem: Environmental > Aquatic > Freshwater > Lake > Sediment | place: USA: Wyoming | collected... | reverse complement strand
TCTACCAGCACGGAATCGGAAAGGCTGGGGCTGTCAAGACGGCCATAGAACGGGTCGAAACGCCGTATGTTGTATTCATGGACGCGGATCATACGTATGATCCCAAGGACATATGGCGGATGCTCCTTCACTCCGAGCACTATTCGCATGTGATAGGCACTAGGGATAGAAAGTACATACCTCGAGTGCACAGGTTTGGAAACTGGGTCATATCCCAAGTATTCAGCGTGCTCTTTGGCGTGAAGGTGAGCGATGTCTGCTCGGGAATGTACTTGCTTGAAACCGAGGAAGCCAAGAAGTACCGCCTGGAAGAGACTGGGTTCAATGTCGAGATCGAACTCGCCGCACAATCAGCTTCAAGAGAGAACCTGACTGAAGTACCGATAGACTATCGACCAAGAATAGGTCAGAAGAAGCTCAGCAGCTGGAATGGCTTCTCCATCCTCCGTGCAGCCTTTAGCCTAGCGAGACGATACAATCCGATACTCCTGTACTCCAGCTTGACTGGCCTGTCCATAGTTCCGGCCGCACTTGTGCTAGGTTGGGTGGGCTTGGAGGTAGTGACTAGGAGAGTGTGGCATTCAGGTTGGGCTCTGGTGGGGATAATGTTTCTCTTGATAGCAGCGCAAGCTTTCACACTGGCGAGTGTGTCAATCCTAACGAAGCACTCGGAAATGCGTCTGATGGAAGAGATAAGGAGCTCAAGGCAGCAGCCAGAAAGTACGGTCTGATTCTGCACGCCGCACGGAATCGGTTCTTCAGAGTGTGATCCGATGTCATTGACGCACGGTGCTTGTCATGTTGAACCATACTTGCAACCACGCCACTCTTCGTTCGTTGCCACTCGACCATCCGAACTGCAATGTCCCCGACTGTGGTTCCCAAGTCCAGAGTTCCAGGATCACTCTGAAGTTATGTCCGTCGAGGGCGGAGAGCCCAGGAACCACGTAAGTTTCATTGTTGATCTGCATCTCTAGAATGCGCGTGGATCCCCCCAGCATGTCAGCATTCACAATCTGCCAAGAGAACGGCATCTCCCACGTCTCGTTGTCTTGGATGAAGCGCCGGAATTCAGTTACCAATGGAGCCGGAGAAGGCTGAGCTTGGAGATCGTCAGGTGGTCTGATTGTTTGGTTGCCGAGCTTGATTCTGATGACGACGAGCTGCACTGAACCCATGAAGTCTGTTACCCCGACATGCCATCGAACAAGATCCCCTACCCCGATGTTTGGATCGTTGTTCGGATAGTAGTCTGATAGCAACCGGTTCGCGCCTAAGACGTAGAGCTGGAAGAACTGTTCACGCGGGCGCGGAGTCGTGGTGACATAAGCGACCATTTCGAAGATGACAAGGAAAGTAAGGAAGACGACAAGCAGATACCGCCTACTTTGCGAATACATGCGACTCACCTCATTTCGGGGAGATCCTCATCTGAAACGTGCGCTTGACCCGGTACCGCCGCCAGACGTAGCCCGTGCACGCATATGCGAGAGTTGCCAAGAAGGCAGCCACACCACCGGAAACATAGGCAACTACCCTGTTGGTGGAGGTTCTCTGAGATGCGGTGACCTCTAGTCGAGTTGCTTCCGTCTCGACCTTCCCAAGGATATCATCTACTTGTGCAAGCAGCACGGCTCTCTGTGCCTCTGAGCTGGGCAGTCTTGTTGCTTCGTCGCCTAGTTGGAGCGCCTTGTTCAGGAGAATAACGAGCCCAGCAGTTTCTTCGTGTGTTGCACCAGCAGCCTCGGCTCGATGAACTAGGTCCAACGCTGTGCCAAACCGTGACTGGGGCTCATCCGTGGGTTGCGAGGCCGAGATTATTGTCTGAGTGGTGAGTGAAAGCAGGGTCGCGAGGACAATGCATATGATAAGGAACGACCGAATTCGTAGCACGGGATCTCCCTCCACCATACCTCCTTGCCAGAGATTTAGTAGTAGCGCAGTGAAGCAGACTTGGATGACAAAGAGTCTTCCCCTGATCGCCCTGAAGAGACGAGGCTGGGCAAGCTGGCTTTAGCTTTTCTGAAGAAGAATGGCCCCGCCAATGTCAAGCAGCTCTACGATGCGCTCAGGCTCTCAGAGCATTCACTGACCGAAGTCGAGGCCACCGACGTTGTCTGGCGCCTTGTCGAAAGAGGAGAAGCCAGCGCGGAGGACATCCCCCCGGCAACCAAGTCCGTTTTGGAGTATCTGCAATTCTGGGAAAGGAACGTCTCACTCTATTTGACCTCGGTCGCCTCAATTATGGCACTGCTCGTCGTCTACGCATTTCCAAGTGTTTTTCCGTTCGTACTGTTGCGTTGGGTGCTCGGCTCAGTCTTTGTGCTCTTCATTCCGGGATATGTAGCCCTTGAGGCCCTTTTCCCCAAAGGTCGCGAGTTGGACGGGATAGAGCGAATTGCATTGAGCGTTGGACTGAGCTTGGCTTTGGTTCCGTTGGTGGGCCTTCTCTTGAACTACACGCCTTGGGGAATCAGGCTTGACCCGATCATGATTTCGCTGACTGTTCTGACGGTGGGACTGGCACTAGTTGCGTTTGCGAGACGGTTTAGGTTATCCGCAGAAAGGTTTGAGTTGCGGGAACTCGGCTAGAATGTAGACGAGAAGAGGACGTGCCCCGAGTGCAACGACCCGCCCCTACGAGACTTAGCGCGCTTGCATGTCCATCGTGTGGTGCACGAAGGATTCTTGCTGGAATGCTCTACTGCGACCAGTGCGGGAAGCGGATCCCTGACTCGTTGATCGAAAAGCTCGGACAATTGGACGCTACCGAGCCTCACCAAGAACGCCCCGTGTCCAACACAGCTGCGGGACTTGCTGAAGCTGTTCAATTAGGTCGGTCCTCGGATGCCGCAAGCTCGTCCGCACGCGTTGCAGGTCCGAGTGACAGCAGTGCCAAGAGCGAGGCCGGCACTATGGCGCGGGGGCAACAGATGCACTATGCAAGCGCGGGTGCTCCACCTAGCATGCTGGCGGGCCGGCAACGAATTCTCGGAGTGTCGTTGGTTATTTTCGGCGTTCTCATAGCAGTGGCAAGTACGCTGATCGGAGCGGACAACCTCAGCGGATTAGGGCTCGCCTCGTTTCTAATCGGCTTGCTCTTGGTCTACCTCAACTCAAGGCCATCGTTTACGCCTGAGGTCGTGGAGGCTTCTCTGCTTTCGTCGCTCGTGAACGTTGAGCGGATCATGTGCGAACTGGGTCCAAGATCCAAGGCAATATACCTGAGAATTGCCGACCGACTTGACGTGCCAATGGTGTTCATCCCGTTGGAGATGAATCCAGTTCCTCCCGCTGGGCTGACTTTGACTGGTGAGGACCGGCTTCTTGTGGTCGACTCCGGTGATTCACACAAGACTGGCCTGCTGTTGGAGGCCCCTGGAGCTTCTTTGCTGGCCCTAATGGAGAAGGAGTTGAGCTTGAATTTCATCGATCTTGGCAACGAGGATTTCTTGAATGCGATCAGATCGGGCATGGTCGATTCGCTGGAAGTTGCCGCTGAGGTAAAGGGATCGGTGACAAATGATGGCGCAAGACTCAGAATAAGGGACGGCGCTCTAAGCAGCTTATCGCGATCCATTTCGAGACTGGCACCGAATGTTGCCTCACGACTCGGCTGCCCGGTTTGCAGTGCGGCAATTTGCGCGACTGCAAAAGCCGTGAAGAAAGATGTGATTGTGGAAGAGGTCACGCATCAATCCGGAGTTCACTCGGTGATTCTGCGGTTCGGTGGAGGCTCAGCCGATGAGACTAGTTGAGAGGTATGTTCTGTTCTATGCGTCGGTGATCGTTCTCAGTGGACTACTCTTGATGGTCTCCGGCGTGAAGGGAATCGAGATCTACTATGCCGTGTACTTGATTGAGTTTCTTGTGGCTCTGGAACTATTCGCTTCCTTCAGACAAAGCTTGGGACGCAATCTGCGTCCGATCATCATAGTGTTTCTCTTCGGCTTTGCTTACACTGTCGCGCAGCGGATACTTCAAGTCTTGAGCTAGGAGTCTGAAGCCAAGCTTTGGGGGGAAAGCCGAAGGAATTGTTGGGTCGGCTCGGTGTGGTCGCGCTGCTTGCTTTGCTGGCCACCGCTCCGCTGACCTACCCCCAGTTGGCCTCGATGCTCAACCTGAAGCTCGGCCTTGGCAAGACCGTAACCGCTCTGGACTTCGCGTCGGCACCGGAGAGTGCTTCATCCCCGGATCTCCTCTTGGCATATGCGGGCATCGCCTCCCGAGCGACAGCGGAAGGCAACTACACGGAGGCCAAACGCCTGTTAGAAATCGCTGGCAAGCTTCCACCTAACGTCGAGTACAACCTCAAAACGTACATCACGCTCTTGCACGACTTGGTCCTAGCTCTTGATTCACTGAAGCCAAAGCTGGATCAGCTCCAAGAGTCGATTGCCGACGGAGCAATCACACAGGCTCGTGGAAATGCCACCGATATTGAGAACCGAATAGCTGAAACTTCAAAACAGTTGGATCTGCTGTTCTACTCGTTGGATCAGATACAGAGAGTCTATCACGTTGATACTGGAAATCAGCGTCGCGATCTCGAGGCCCTGTCGGGAACGCTTCAATCATACAGAGAGCTTCTCGGGAAGCTGAAGAACCAGCTTGAGGAGATGGACTCACGAGCGGACACCCAGCTAAGACTTGAGGCATCGCCAAGCCCGGTCCAGGCTAACGGGACGTTACAGATCGCGGGTGAACTGCAAAGCGGTGGGATACAACTGGGCGGTCGAGCTGTGGAACTGTGGATCAACGGAATACGAACTACAAACTTGACCTTGGACGGATTCGGAGGATTCTTCTGGCAATACGTTGTCCTGAATGGCAGCCGAACTGACAAGCTCCAAGTCTACGCCCGCTACTCGCCGATTGGTGGAGATCTTTCCAGATTCCGCTCCGCAAAGTCGATAACGCTCACGGTACCAGTTGAGTACCAATCGGTCGTGCTGACGAGCGTTCCTTCCACGAAGAGAGTCCTCGTCCTGGAGAACTTCACCGTTGAGGGGCAGCTGACTGATACTCCGGGGACACCTCTGGCGGGAAAGACCGTGGACCTGCTAGTCGATGGTCAGCCGGTCAGTAGCTCTGTCACAGACACAGCGGGGAGATACAACATTGGAACGTCATTTGCGTCCGGGGCAACCGAGGGAGAACATCATCTATACGCACGGTTTGACCCGAAACATGGAGTCTATGCGTCCGGCGCCAGTGAGAACACGATGATCCAAGTCTACTATCTTAAACCCGCCTTCAGTCAACTCGCGTTGACAGGGTTGACTTTCTTCACCGGTGAGGCCATAGCCGTCTCAGGACAGACGGTGCGACTGGAGGGGCGATTAGAGGTCGATTCGAAACCTCTGTCTCAGGGTCTAGTGATAGCATCTCTAGGGGGTCGCGAGCTGGCGCGTGCATTCTCTCTAGCTGACGGCATGTTTCACATGTCTATTCAGGTTCCGCTCGAAGTTTCGGATGAGAATGCGATCACGGTAGTCTTCGTTCCAGCGGAACCGTGGGTCGCCGCTATCACGACCTCAATATTCCTGAGGGTCTTGAATTCAATAGTGACAAGTATGGCGGCTGGATCGGCAGTACTCGCTGTCCTAGTGCTCTCAGGGACATCAATTGAACCCTGGCGGGGTATGCGACGAAGAGTGATCGCGCGAAGCCGACCTCGAACGGAGGTGGTTGCTGCACCCAAGTCCGAGATAGAAGAGAGAGCAGGCCAGTTCCAGGTGAAGTTTCCTCTTGGCGACTTGAAGCTCGAACTTGGCCTCGAACTGAAGTTCGCAGAACCTCGGGCGTTTGTGAAAACGGCCTATTGGGAGACCAGACGAATACTAGCAGAAGCTCTGAACGTGCAAGGAGAACCGTCAGAGACACCGAGGGAATTTCAGGTGCGAGTTGCAGACAGAGTCGGTGTTGCAGCTTCTTCCCTTCTAGCGCTGACGCAGCTATTCGAACTTGCGGAATACAGCGAACATACGGTCTCTCGTTTGGGAGCCGAGGAAGGTGCGAAGCACGCATCCAAGCTAATGGAAACGGTCAAAGAGATGATCCGACTTTGAGATATCGTGCGATCGGTTCCGCACCCGTGCTTGGAGCACTACTGGTGGCGCTGACCATTTCAGTCGTCTGGGCCGCGAACGCGCCCATAGACGACCCCTATTCAATGCAGAACACGCAATGGAACGGGATGAGCGCGCTCACCCGGAGGGGATTCCTCGTCGTGTCCACGGATCTCGTGGATACTCTCTCATTGGCGAATGCTACCCAGGTACTGCTAGTCGTGGAACCAAGCCGCGCCTTCTCTAAACAGGAAGCCACTTCGATCGGAGACTCTGTCAGCAGAGGTGGCTTGCTAGTTATCGCTGACAACTTCGGTTCAAGCAATGGACTTCTGGGACTTCTGGGCCTCCCGGTCAGGTTCGATGGCAGGCTCCTCATCGACCCGTTATTCTATCGTAAGCAACCGTCATTCCCGGTCATCTCATACTTCTCAGAATCCGAATTCTCGATTGGTTTGGATGAGCTCGTGCTGGACCGTGCCACAGTTCTGAACGTCACGGTCGAAAGCACGGTCAAGGTTCTTGCGAGCTCGTCGGCCTTCAGCTTCCTCGATCTCAATCAGGACGGAGAGAAGAGCCCACAGGAGCCCTCTGGGCCTTTCCCAATCCTCGTCGAACTCCAACTGGGTAAGGGGAAGATTCTCCTTTTCACAAGTCCGGCCTCCCTTGCTAACGGGCTCATAGATCAAGGAAGCAACAGCGCTCTAGTCGAAAGAATTGTCGCGTATGGATCCGGTCCTGAGCATCAGTCGGCGCTCCTCTACGATGAAACACATTTGCAGCGATCTCCTTTCACACCGACGAAACTTGTGGCTCAGCAACTGATGAGATCGATTGTTGAGGGTGGCATGCAACTGTCAGCAAAACTGGCACTTTCGGCACTTTGTGCAGTATTGCTTGTCGCCCGCTATGTGTATGGAAAGCCTTCTAAGGCAGCGAAGAAGGTCGAACCTCTTCAAGCTGTCAGCTCGCCCGGTGTTGAAACGGCGTTGCGTCTGCACCCGACTTGGGATCATGAGAAACTCGAATATGTGGCGCATGAACTTGATGCATCGATGAAGTGGAGGCGATTGAGTGAAGGAGAATGAGGCGCTACCTGACTGGGTCAGTAGCGTGCCAACGCAGATACTTGACGAGGCTTCGCGCTTCGTGGTCGGAAAGCGGGAGGTTCTCAAGAATCTTCTGGTAGCCCTGATTGCAGGCGGCCATGTGATTCTCGAAGGCGTTCCAGGTGTAGCGAAGACTCACATTGCGGAGACGTTTGCCGGCATCTTGGGCTGTGAATTCAAACGCATACAGTCAACTCCAGACTTACTCCCGGTGGACTTGATCGGCTCATTTGTCTTCGACCAGAAGACCTCCGAGTTCAAACTCCGCAGAGGACCAATCTTCTCGAACATAGTGCTCATCGACGAGATAAACCGCAGCATGCCAAAAACACAATCAGCAACAATCGAAGCCATGCAGGAACGACAAGTAACCATCGAAGGTCAGACTCTACACCTCCAGGAACCCTTCATGGTAATGGCTACAATGAACCCCGCAGAGGTGGAAGGCGTCTATCCGCTGACAGAAGTCCAACTCGACCGTTTCATGTTCCAACTTGACCTAGACTATCCGGCAGCTGACGAAGAGCGGGAGCTGATCGATAGACTCGCCACGATTGAGACGTTCAACGTCAGAAAAGTCGCAACAGCAGAACAAGTGCGCAAACTCACAGACTACGTCGAGAAAGTGCATGTCAGCGAGGATGTGAAGACCTACATGGTAGATTTAGTGCGGAAGACGCGAGGCTTAGAACAACTCAGGCTCGGGGGCAGTCCGCGTGCCTTGATCCACCTCTTCAAAGCATGTAGAGCCAATGCTTTGATCGAGAAAAGAGACTACGTGATCCCAGATGATGTCAAGCATCTGCTCGAGCCCACACTGAGCCACAGAATATGGTTATCGAGGGAATCGCAGATCGAGGGACTGAAAGTCACTGACGTTATTCGTCACATGGTGAATGAGGCCGCGATCCCAGGTATGAGAGCAGTAGGGTCGACCAAGTGAGATTCCCAAGGACATCTGTTCGTGCGACTTGGAGAGCCAAATGGTTGGGAGAACTGAGCATCGCACTGGTTGTCTTGGGAATAGTTACGAGAGAAATCGTCTTCGTGGTTGTGGGCACAGGAATACTGCTTGTGCTGGGGACACTTGGCTTGGTCTTCCACCACAGACTCGGTACACTGCGAAAAGAGCTTCACGTCACAGCCCATCTGCCCAAGCGAAGGGTACTCCTCGGTGACACTGCTGAACTGGAGTTGACAGTCCGAAATGATACCGCAGTGGATGCAAACATCCTCGCTGCCCAGCCACTCGCCGAGGACTCGTTGAGTTTCAGGCTCTCGCCTTTTCTCGAGTCAGTTCGTCCGGGAACCTCTGTAGGTTCAAGGGTCGTAGTCGTGCCTCACGCAAGAGGGCGCTTTCAGATCTCTGGATATATGCTGAAGCTCGGTGATGCGAGACACCTATTCACGGGAGAATTCATGGTTAGTTGTATTGATTGGCTCGAGGTCTACCCAAGTATGAGAGCATGGATGCCAGTTACCCCCTTGGCTCTCTACGGAGGAAGAGAGGAGGTCTCTCGTCGGACCCCCATGGGAACCAACTATGCGGGTATTCGTGAGTATTCATCGGGAGACGAATACCATCGAATCGAATGGAAGGCGACTGCTCGACTTCGGAAGCTCATGGTAAAGGAGTTCCACCCAGAAACACAGGTCACACTACAGATTCTCATCGACGTTGGAACGATGATGCATCAGCAATCCTACGTCGGAACTAGGCTTGACGAGGCGTTTGCGGTCTCATGGTTACTCGCCGACTTGGCTGTTGGATCGGGGCAGCAAGTTGGCCTCTGGCTCTTCAATGAGACTGAAATCGTCAAAGCTATCGAGCCCGCGAAGGCCAAGGAACAGTTGAACAAGTTTGCAAGTCTCGCTCTTGCCCCCGAAGCACAGCCCGGGGAGGGACTTGCCGCACATGCAACGCCTCGCACATCGTCGTCTCTCCCAGCGCTCGGTCAGCTCCTGGGCAAGAGAATGACCGATTTTCTACGAGCACTCAACCTCAATCTAAGCTCGGGTTATCGGAAAACGGGTATGTACAAAGCCTTGACAGAAGCAAGGAGGACGGCCTTGGAGGGATTCTTCATCATCCTGACAAATCCTAGAACAATGAATGAAGATATCTGGACGGCGTCAACACCGCTAGAACGAAACCGAGTCATCTTGGCACTAATCGGTGCGCCTTGGCGATTGAGTTCCAGTTTGGAGAAAGCATACGGCGAGTATCAAAAGGCCAGTCGAGCCGTACAGCATATGCAACAGTTCGGCCTGACAATACTCGACCTCAGACCAGAGAGACTGATTGAAGCCATAGTTCGGCACATCAGCACCTTGTCTCGGTGAAATGAAAAGCATGAATGTGAGGGCTCGCTGTTGAGGGAACATAGAATGAAGCGTGCGCATGGGATCGCTGTCGCGGTTTCATTGGTACTATTGCCTCTCTCCTATATCTCAAGCTCGCAGGCGAACATTCGTATGCTTGGCAATCGGATGATCATTGCAGGGAGTGTCCTCTATGTATCACTGGCTGGGATCCTGCTATACGTTAGGCTGCTGCTCGCTACAAATCTTTCCGCGACGATTTTTCACGCGCTTTTTGTGTCTGCTACGATCAGTACGACATTGCTTGTTCTGTCTCGCAGCCTCAGCGTCAAGACCAGACTGATTGTGGTGATCTCTTGGATCGTTACACTGCAACTTGTGACTCCGTTGAGACTTCCCGATAGCATACTCTCAAACTATCCGGATGCATGGTACATGAAGCAAATAGTCGACCAGATCACGAATTCTGGCTCGAACTTCATCGGCTACGGAACTGGACAAGCCTACCTCTATTCCTTGTACCCAATCAGCCAATTGTTCATGGGCATCTTCCTTCTCGTGACAGGTGCTGAGCCGATCACCTTCATGAAATTCCTGCCATCTCTATTGTCAGCTCCGTGCCTGGCGATCGTCTTCAACTTCTACCAAAGGTTCACGTCACAGGATGATGCCCTCCTTGCAACACTGATCTCAGGGAGTTGCTTCTGGTATGTGAATTTCGCGAGCAGGCCCGTCCAATCAGTGTTCGGCATCTTCTTTGGAGCAATAGTGCTACTCGCCCTAGCACGGAAGACCACAGCATGGAGGATCATCTTCGTTCTCGGCGCTGTAGCTCTTGGACTTTCGCACCTGACGACGGCTATCTACACGCTGGTGCTTCTGGTCATAGCAGGATCATATATGGCCGTCCAACATAGTTTTCACAAATCCACCCAGCGAATGCCACTCAGCCTTGCTGAGCTTGCAATATTGGCAAGTATCATCTTCGTTTGGCTCGCTTTTTCGGCAATGGCCGCGTCCCGAAATATCATCGAGATCGCAATCGTGGCGTTCAATCTAGCCACCATGAGGGGCACCCACTTTGCACTATACCAGGGACTTTCCGAGGCCGGAAATCCGTACGTCCCCCGAATCCTAGGTGACACCGGCGTTCTGCTATACGGATTACTTGCACTGATAGGTTTCTTCTACTTGAGCATCAGACGCAAAACATCCTCTCTGATAGCGCTTGGTCCCTACGCTCTGGGAGCTGCCGTCATTTTTGGCGTTCAAGTTCTTTTGTTCAGTGCTTTCCCTACGCTTGATTTCATAGTTGACCTTTTGCCAAGGGCGTTCTTCTGGGTTTACCTACTCGCGTCTCCTCTCGTGGTTTTCGTATTCCGCTTGGCACGTGGTCCTAGGCAGAACTCTGTTTCTCATATGTCTGTAGGCTTGGAGAAGACCTTGAACGATCATGTTGGCTCAGGACGTATTCAGAGGCACGAAATCAGGTCTGTCCTTTTCTGCTCGGTCGCGATTCTGATTCTCCTTTCATCCATGTACTACTACTATCCCGCTTTTCGCTACGATAATTCTATGGCCATGAACTACGAGGATGTTCGACTGCCCTTGGAAGAGTGGAGAATTGCGGGTTCATGGGCCTTATCTCACCTTGGCGCTACAGACGCGTATGGAGATAAGTTAGCCTTCAACTTCATAGGGGCTATAGGCCACAAGCAAGTGCATCTCTTCCCATCCAGAGGTACGCTGCTCGACTGGCTAGATGAGAATACGGGGATCAGGATGATTGTGCTGAGAATGAGCCTCGTAGAAGCCCCTTATGAGGATCTCGTTGTGACAGACCAGCAACTTGCCTTGGTTCTGGAGAGCAACAATGTAGTCTACACCGGGGGAGACCCAGTCATAATAATCAGTCGAGGCTCAACATGATCCCGGAGCAGGTTTTCTTTTCTTGCCCACTTCAAGTACGTGCTTAACTGGGCGCCCTAATAGGGAGATATCCAAGTCGTCTTTCACATGAACCCTCCCCATCAGAATCGGCACTACGTTCGACAGACGCCTTGAGGTCCCTCCCTCTGATACAGGTGGACACTCCCTCGTGACTCTCAGGACGCGCATCAAGGTTCCCGATGTTGTGAGAGCAATAATCACTTCTACCTGGTAGCTAGATGCCTCGCAGCAAGTCATAGGACAGCATGCGGGGCCTCCTGGAGATGCCACTAATGCTGTCAAGCACTAATAGCCAGTTCGAAGGAATCTGGGAAGGGAATTGGTTCAGACTCTCAAGCGAGCACGCAGACCGGCCAATGTTTCTCTTGCAAGGATTGGATACTCTTTAAGAACAGTGTTCTTTGAAAACACGCGCCGGTTCCCGTCCACTAAGGTGATGCCGCCCCCTCCCGATATTGTGTGAATACCATCACGATAGGGGCCATCAAAAGGTTCGATGACTGCAGCTCTCTCTTCTTGGAATTCCTCAGGTGTCAGCCGTAGTACCCGGTTGAGCACGATCCGGCCTCCATATTTCTTGGAGCAGTCTTGCCCAGGACGGTACAGATTCCCTTTATGGGTAAAAGGAGTTCCCGCGGGACGCGTGGAGCTGCTATCTGTCTTGACTGGATTTCGTGCATGAGGTTTCCATGGTCCGAAGAGATTCGTCGAGTGCCACACCATCAGCCTCAGAGAAGAGTAACTTCCACCCAAAGAGCTGGTGAGCCACCATGATCCATCATGCTGAAATACAGTCCCGTCTACGCCCGCAAAATCATCTATCAGCGTTGCGACTCTTGTCCATTTAGACGGAAATTCCTCTGCCCTGTACAGGGCTATCTGGCGAATCTGCTTGGTCTCGGGAATGCAATAGATATTCCCTTCGTGCTCAAAGGAGAACGGATAGGACATGTGAAACGGCATCGCGATCGCAACTCTGGGTTCTGAAGCGAACTTCCCGTTCTCAAGTTCAAGGCTCACGATTCTGCCTTTCATGTTCTTGTAGTCATACTCTTCGCACATGATGTAGGTCTTCTTGTTCTTGGCAATCAGGAACGGGTCCGCTAAGAATCCGTCCAATTTCGGTGGTGGAATCCAGAATACCTTGGGTCGAGCGGCCGGCTCTAGGAAAGCATGAATTGGCTCGTAGACGATCCCGATGTTCCACTTGTCACGGCGGAACAACTCACTATGTCGCCTAATCAATAATAGCGACATTCACTATTAGTGCTGGTGTTTGGACTCACGAGGTAGGACGACTTGGGTAGAGAATGAGCACAGTATCGAGGACACGGCCTCCGAATATGATCGACCGCTCAGAAGCCTCTTGTTCGCCAACGCCCGTTGCAGGTTGTGGGTAGATGAGAGTCTGCATGGTGACCCCTACTTATTTCCCCATAATAGGGGGAACCGAGGAGGTAATCTACAATCTCACAAAGACGCTGACCGAGATGGGCCATTCCGTCACCCTCATTGCGCCTGACTTTGGAGGAACGAGTCAGACTCGTGTGGAACACTTGTATGGTTCTGAGCTTAGATTCCCCTTCATAGAAACGAAGGGCCTTATGCTGGCCACACAGAACAGCAGCTGCTTCCGAACTGCCATACGGGCGCATCGCAGAGAGAACTTTGAAGTCATACATCAGTTTCACGTCGTTCCTCTCGGTATTGCATGTCTTTCTCTGAGAAGAATACTGCACAAGCCCCTCGTGACAAGTCTGATGGGTTGGGATACTTACGACCCTGACCCGAACGCTTTCTATAGAGTCAGCCGCCCTATTGCATCAATGGTGATGAACTCATCTGACACGGTAACATCGCCATCGAACGATGTTGCCCAGCGTGCCCATGCGAGTGGGTGCTGGCGAAACATTGACGTCATACCTCACGGCGTTGATCCTGATCACTTCGATGCAGGTACCTTGAAGAAGGGCTCAAATGACCTGAGAGAGCGCCTCGGATTCCACTCAGACGAAATCATGATTCTTTCGGTCAATAGGCTTGTTGAGAGGAAGGATGTTGGGACAATGATCGAGGCGGCGCCGAGAATTCTACGAAAATGTGCAAAAACCAAGTTCGTCGTCGTGGGAGAAGGCCCCGAGCAGGATTCACTACTCAGAGCCTCCAGAGAAAGAGGCGTTCCGTCCTCGTTCAAGTTTGTGGGAAGAGTGCCCGCGAGAGAGATGCCCTTCTATTATGTGGCTGCGGATATCTTCGTGATGACGAGCACCTACGAGCACTTTGGGGTCGCGGTACTGGAAGCCATGGCAGCGCAGAAGCCCGTGATCGCCTCCGATGTCGGCGCGCTACCCGAGATTGTATTGGACAACAGAACTGGACTGCTGTTTCGTCCACGAGATTCTGCGCAACTGGCAGATCTCGTGATCACTCTCATCCAGGATGAACCCCGAAGAAGAGAGATGGGCGCCGTCGGCCGGGAAAGAGTGAAAGCGCTCTACAGTTGGAGAAAAATCGCGAGACTTTACTCAGACATCTACGAAAGGCTGCCGGAATTGTGAGCGACTCGGAAGTAGTTTGGTGCTCCAACTTGCCCGTCGGAGGGAACGTGCCGAGACATGAAGCACCGCGATATCCGGGCATCTATCACGACAGTTGAGTGGATTTCTTCAGCAAATTCGTGAAGGATGGATTCTTCAACCTCGTCCCAACGCAGTCCAGAAAGACAACGTTGCTCCTGCTGTTCTGAACTCCGAAAAGAACAGAACATCTCGATCTATCAGCAGGGACTTCAGCGGCGCACAGGCTGCGTAACTGGGTACCATGCAAGAAAGGGACCTGCAGCACCTGAATTTCTGGCCTGACGCTGTGAACTTGAAATCGACTCCGAGTGCAGGTATACCTGCGTGTCGAAGAATGCGAACTGAGCCAAGACCGTTGGAACTGAGGCCGAAGACAAAAGCCAAGTTCTGTCAGTCCCAATAATAGGCGACCTGCATGAAAACGGTGTGCGGCGACCCGTCACAAGAGTAATAGAACAGGACTGCAGTCTAGGTTCACTTGGTGGAGCCTCGACAAATGGAAGGCCAACGCAAAGACTCAATAGCAGTACTTGGCGGAAGTGGATTCGTAGGATCATCTCTCGCGCGACACCTGTCACGCAATTTTGATGTCACGGTCATCGATCGTACGTCACCCAAAAGTTTCGCGGGAGAGTTCAAGCAATGTGACATTCGCGATCAAAGCTCATTGACGGCGGCTTTGCGAGGCTCGAGTCTAGTGATCAACTGTGCGATAATCCAGCTTCCCGAGATAAACGAAAAAAGACGCTTAGGATACGAAGTCAACGTGCAAGGCGTCCAGAACATATGCGAAGCAGTAGAGTCGACCGATTCAATTCGAGGCTTGCTTCACGTAGGTTCTTGGCATGTATTTGGAGAGAGGGGCCTTAGAGGTACTTTGGGTGAGGATTTTGGATTCCACCCTGACAAGGTTGATGAGAGAGCCAGATTCTATGCTTTGTGCAAGATCGCTCAGGAATCGATAATTGGAATAACAGCCGAAATGTCCCAGAAGCTCTATGGAATTATTCGACTGGGAACGGTCCTAGGAGAAGAAATGCCGAAACAGACCGCCGCGAACCTGTTCATAGAAAGCGCCCTCAAAGGAGAGCCAATGACGCCATTCAGGCACACGCAACATCGGCCGATGCTCTACATCGACATCGACGATGTATGCAACGCCTTTGAATCGTTTACAGCAGCAGTCCTGAGGAGAAAGCCCACCCAAAGTCCCCTGACAGTCGTGAATCTGGCCTACCCGCGACCTGTGACAATACTTGAGCTCGCGAGAATTGTGCGAAAGAAACTGATCAGACTTACCCATCAGAGAATTGTTCCAAAGATCAACGTCATTGACAAACACCTCAAGCCTCTTTATGGCCCAAAGGACGCAAGAGCCTTCAGGCTTGATGTCTCGAGTGCTCAACGCTTCCTGGGGCTAAAGAAGCTGGCAAGTCCGGAGCAGACTATCGAGCGTATCATTCAAGGTAGGATCAACCCGAATAGATCTTAATTGCCATGCTGACTTCCATTCTCCATTGGTCCTGCGGGGCCATCGCTGAGACGCCATACTCCAGCAAAAGTGGGCGCGTGCACTTAGAGTGGTTTGAGCTCTTACGTGACTCACTGAATCTCAGGCATAGTTCATTCTCAACGTTGTTGATGAGCGAACTCACAACAAGCAAGAAAAAGGACTCGCTACGGACGCGTCGTAGGATTTACTAGGTACTGGGTCAAAGCTGTCCGCACCGTGCCTCCCCCATCGAGTAGAGTCATCCCAAAATCGTCTTTTCCGTATGTCCACCAGGCCCAGCTGAGGGAATACTTGTTTTGAAGATCAGCAAGATCGCGAACATATTGTGCTGCGTTGGCTGCTTCTACTGTAATACCCCACTCTCCCACAAACATGGGTTGATTCCAACTTTGTGACACCTGAACGTTAGTGAGTAGGCAGGATTCAAGTCGGGTTTTATCGCCGTCGTATGAATCAAGATGAATGAATTCCCACCCAGGGTAGTGAGGCGAGTACACGACATTGGGCCTGTCAACGTGTGTTGTAAGTCGAGCCGTATCCCAGTCACCCGGTTCCCAGAGAATCATATGGTTGCCGTCAACTGTCCGAATTGCGTCAACAACCCTTGTAAGGAAAGCAGACACTGTATCTGGAAAGCGAGCGTAATCATAGTAGCATATGTTCTGGTCATGTATGTTACATCGCGTGCCATCAGGCTCATTAAAGAGATCGTATGCGGCGATCACATTTTCGTCTTTGTACCTGTTAGCCACATATTCCCATGCAAGCATAAACCTGTCTTGCATTGAAGGATTTGTGTCCGAAACAGTTGCACCATTCGGACCTAGGTTACTCCAGAAATCCGCTTTGGCACGGGCTTCTCCTTCTGCCGTGTCAGGGTACGCCGACTGCGCCCAGACCGGAATCCCAGCAGTCCAAGGAGGATGCTCATAGTAAGTGAAGCGCGGAGACCAAGCGTACTGGTGCATGTCAAGGATTACGTAGAGTCCATTCTTCCTTGCCCAGGCAACATCTCGGTCAACATAGTTAGCGAAATACCTGCCATCATATTGTCCAGATTGAGGTTCAATGAAGTTCCACGCAATCGGCAACCTGACAACATTGAAGCCCCAAGAAGCCATTCTCTGATAGTCCGCCTCCGTGTGTGTATTCCATAGTCCATATTCATAACCGAAGAAATTTGCACCACGCAACAGAACTGCATTTCCTGTGCTGTCAAGGATCGAAGTGCCCGAGGCTCTGAGGAAGCTGTACCTTCGTTGAACCTTCAGTGTCGATGCGTTCGCGAAGCTCATGAACTGGGTACCTACAATGAGAAGAATGAGGCTCAAGATGGCGATGGCACGAATCGCGTTCTTCGTTGTGCCTGAGCTCAAGCGCCACTTAACCTCTTGAGCGATGAACGCGATCCCAAGGGGTTCAGCGTGCTGTGACCGCAGGGCTCAGAGTCGAGTTACAGACGACTCATCTCGCGCTGTCTGCTACGCCTACCATCGTTCACAATACGAAACCAAGATGCCAGCTCCAAACGCTGGTTGTCATCTGTTAGATTCACACGTGAGCTGGTCTACCCCAGACGGATCTCTCGGGGTCTTGACGCATCCCGACACACTCCCCTGATTCGAGAGATCTGCGAGAGCCCGGGGACACGAGGGATTCGATATCTCAAAGGTAGATTATGAGAGCAGACCATGGCAGGGAGACCGTCACACCTAAGTGATCATCGTTCCGACAACATGCAGAGCTTTGATGCGCGTCCTGATGGTCACTAGAGAGTATCCACCCGCATCGGAGGGCGGGATCTCAAGGCGTCTCGCCAACCTAGTTCCAATGTTGATGGACAAGGGGGTTGATGTGGGGGTCGTCTCTTTCGGAGGCATGAGTCTCGTCGGTGAAAGGACATATTTCTTGGATGCTCAAAGTCCCATCCTATACACTCATTCCAGCGAGCCCTCAGTGACACATGCAGCATCAGTCCTGACGGACATTTGGAGACTTGATGAATACGCCTCGCGCATTCTATCCCATGAGAGCTATGATTTGGTTCAGGTTGAAGAACCAGTTTTCGGGCCATTCATATCATCACCTGTTCCCAAGATCGTGACCACACACACGACCCAGCTGGGCGAGTTCAGGGCCCTCCTTGGCGTGTTCAACAATGCCCGTCAAGTGACTCGTCTAATGTTCTCGGGAACTGTTGGCTGGGCATTTGATCGGCTGTGCCTGCGGAATGCAGACGCCGTTGTTGCAGTAGGGCAGACGATAAGAACTGAACTACGCAGGTTCTACGGCGTCCCATATGAGAAGGTCCGTGTGATACCTAACGGCGTGAACGTTCCAATTGAAGTGAAGAAAGCTCAAGCCAAGAAGGAAATCGGAGTTGAGAACTTCCTCTTCCTGTATGCTGGAAGACTCGTCGATAGGAAGCGAGTGCAGGACTTTTTGAAAGCTCTAAGCATGCTGAAGCACAGAGGATTCGACAGCTTCTCCGCTCTCGTGGTGGGAGCAGGGCCGAGTAAGGAGAACCTAGCGAGTCTTGCTCACAGATTAGGGCTGACTGATCGTCTGAGGTTCACAGGCTACGTCGACGATCGTCTCTTCTTTCGTTTCCTCGAAGCGGCAGACGTGTTCGTTCTCCCGTCATGCTACGAGGGTCATCCTATCTCGCTCATTGAAGCCATGGCTTACGGATGCGTGCCTGTCGCCGCAAACATCCCGCAGATACGTGAGATCATTCGCACACGTCAGAACGGTATCACATATCCCGTGGGTGACCTAGAGTCTCTCACCGATGCTCTGTTCGATGTTGCCACTGATGCTGGGCTGCGGTCATCAATTCTGTCAGCTTCCCGAGAAAGTGCTATGGACCTCTCGTGGTCGGCGGCGGCGAGTGAGTATATCAAGATCTATCGTGCTCTGGTTGGATGAAATGCGTTGTTGCAGTACAACAGGAGATGCTAATTGCCGTCAAATCCGAGAACTGACGTGGAAAGCGGGCCGTCCGAGCAACCTGTTGAAATCACTTCGGAGATCAGCTCAGCTCCTGGGAGGAAGCATTCACAAGCATTGTCTCCTTCGGACTACAAGTTGCGGACTCGTATCCAACGCATTGTTGGGATCTTTCTCTATTTTCAACACAGAAGAATTCGAAGACTTCTGAGAAGCGTCGCAGAGGAGTTCGATCGGTCTGGACGTATTGCGGTGGAGGTAGGCGCAGGTAGCACATCGAAGCACAAGTATTTCTCAAGCGCTCTGTACGTTTCAAGCGACTTCGTGGAGCGAGAGGGCATTAATCTCGTCGAAGATGCCAGTCATCTAGCATTTCATGACCGCAGTGTCGACTTGGTCATCTGTGAGAACGTCATTGAGCATATCTACGACCCACAAGGCCTATTGAAGGAGATCCGTCGTGTGTTGCGAAGGGGAGGCTGCCTATTCTTGGTGACGCCCTTCCTGTTTCCACTTCATGACGTTCCTTACGACTTCTTTCGCTACACCGAACATTCGCTGAAACGCCTCTTGCACGAGTACTCCGCAGTTTCTATTCAAAAGGTACTATGGCTACCTTTGCCCCAGCGCCTCTTCGGGAGATTTGTGCTATACTATGTGTGTGTCGCCCGGGTTGATCAGATCGAACTAACCTGATCTGTGAAACCATAACTGGAGATAGGGAGTACTGCATGCGAGAAGGTTGCGATCGTTCTTGCCATCATCATTTCGGAGGCGTTCTAGTTCACGCTATGAACGCAATGCGTTCCGTCGAATGATTCCGAAGGTTTAAATCTTCACGGCGGCTCGGACGCTCGTGGTGGGGGAAACGGAAAGTCTCAGATTCATCCTTACCTCATCCTTCTATCCGCCCTACCACATCGGTGGCGCAGACCTCCATGTCAACTATCTCGCTAGGGAACTCGTGAAGCGGGGACATGAAGTGCATGTGCTGCACAGCATAGACGCCTACCGTGTCAAGAGGGGAAGAACGCAATTTGAAGCCATGGAGGACGGCGTATTTGTTCATCCAATCGAGACCCCGTTTTCGCTGAGCAGCTACGCAGCCTATGTTTCAGGGGCCTCTCGTGCGGTAACAAGACTTTTCGCCAATCTCATCGAACAAGTTAGACCTGATGTTGTTCACCACCACAACGTGTCGCTGCTGGGCTACAACATTCTCGCTAGACGAGGGAACTATCTTAACCTGTACACCGCCCACGACTTCTGGCTGATATGCCCAAACAGCACTCTGCTTCGGAGAGGGTCGCAGCTGTGCGACTCGGCTTCATGCATGTTTTGTAACGTGAGTTCGAAGAGACCGCCTCAGCTTTGGAGATATAGAGAATCGTTCAAGAACGCAATCAGGGATCTTGACGTTCTCATTGCACCCAGCAACTACTTGAAGGAGAAGATTGCTGGCAAGCTGAACATCAAGGCCATAACGATTGCCAACTTTGTTCCCAACCCGCCCGACTCGATCCAGCCCTCGGGGTTCTCTGATTTCCTGCTGTTTGCGGGAAGGCTTGAGACTTACAAAGGCGTGCTTCAACTCATCAGCGCATTCAATGAGCTTGACAGACGGTCCGATCATCGACTCATCATAGTAGGTACTGGTAGTCTAGAAGGTGCAATCCGACAGTGGATCGAGAGGAACGATTCTTCGCACAGAATCATTCAATTTGGATGGATGAGCCAAAGTCTCCTCTATGGGTTACTCAACGATGCTAACGCTCTTCTTGTGCCTTCGATATCTCCTGAGAACTGCCCGCTGGTCGCGTTGGAGGCACTTTCAGTAGGAACTCCTGTGATCGCATCCCGTTCAGGCGGCCTCCCCGAGATCGTCGAGAAGTTAGACAAACGTCTTCTCTTCCAGTCAATCAATGAATTGGTAGACATCTTATCTCATTTCAAAGGAGACGAGAACTTGTCGCTTCGCGCCAGACAGATCTATCATGAATACTACTCACCGGATATCTTCCTCGATAAGTACATGGCTCTGATTAGAGAACGCCTCGCAGCGGGTCCCTTGTCTGCAACGGATCGTAACTGACTCCGTCGAGACAATAGGAAGCGGAGAGCGTTCCAAACCGAAGATGGTTTCCCAATCATCTACCGTCTCTGCGGCCAAACGAAGGAATCAAGAGTAAGATAGGCGTAGTCACCCAACACTGGAATCGGAAGGAGGCGAACAAGTCTGGAGCGAGTGAAGCGGCCAATTCTTGCCGTTGCCAATCGAACCGGCTTTCTCGACGCTTATGGTTCACTAAAAGGAACAATCATGAAATCGCGAGTTGTCATCGTTATGTATCACCGGATCTCAACCAGAATTGACAATTCGTCCCTCAGACCAACGAGCCCTGGTATCTTCGAGAATCAGATCCGCTATTTCGTCCAGAACTATGAGGTCATCTCACTTCATCAAATCGTCAAGTATCTTGCTGAAGGGAAGTTTCCCGAGGACAAGAAGGCGCTTGTGATCACTTTCGATGATGGCTACAAGGATAATTATGCGTGTGCCTACCCGATTCTCAAGAAATACGGCGTTCCGGCGACGATTTTCCTTATTGCACAGAACATTGGAAGCGAAGAGCTCTTCTGGTGGGACAAGGTCGCGTACCTTGTTCGGCACACAAAACTCGCAGAGCTGCAGTTAGACGAACTCGGGACATATTCACTCGAGACGGGTCCCGATAGATCCGGGGTGACGCACATGATCTGTCAGGGACTCATGAGCGTGCCTGACCAAAGGAAGAACATGCTGATAGCCAAGGTGCAAGAGATCTGTGGGTTGGAAGTGCCCAAGTATCTAGGCAGTCGGATGATCTTGTCTTGGGACGAAGTGAAAGAGATGAGCGAGAACGGTATTGATTTCGGTGCTCACTCACTGACACACCCAATTCTGACCAATATGCCTCCAGACGCAGCAAGACATGAGATCGCCTCTTCCAAATTGGAAATCCAGAGTAGAATCGGGAAGAATGCCGATTTCTTCTGCTATCCTAACGGAGTTTATAGCGCCGACGTTTCGAATATTGTCAAGGAGAGCGGGTTCGCTGGGGCTGTCACGACTGATCCGAACTGGATTAGCACGCGAACTGATCCTTACCTGCTGGGTCGAGTCCCTGGCAGCGACGACTTCAATATACTGAAGGCGGTGTTGTGCGGGCTTTGGGGAGACCTGTGGACCGTATTGGGATGACAGCCGCGAAAGAATGCCGCGACATGAACAGGCGAGACAGCATGCCAGAACTGGATTCTGCTTCTCCTCGGGCATGAGCACATGCTGCAGATGAGAAAGCGCAAGAATGAAAGTTGAGATTGTACCTCCATGCAGCAAGGCAAACTAGCTCCGAGAATCTGCTTCGTAGTTGATCTACCAGTAGAAGCACTAGGGGGTGGTGCAGAGAAACAGTGTTATCTAGTGGCAAGAGGATTGGCTCAAAAAGGTTGGAGCGTGGCGTACCTCACATCGCGCGAGGGTCCACTGGGAACAGAAAAAAGGCTCAAGGTATATCGTGCAGATGTGTGCCTGAAAGGCAACTCTCGTATGGCCAGATATTTGCGTGCTCCATCTCTATTCAGAGATCTAGGGCGCGTGAACCCTGACATTGTACTGTTTACGAATTCAGGGTCCCTAGGCGGTTTTGTTACGTTATGTTCTCTGGTATACAGAAAACGTGTGGTTTACAGAGCAGCAAGCTCCAGGGATGCGGATCTGACGTTCGGGGAGAATGGTTGGAGTCAATATGGTTTCGTCGCTCGCAGTCTCCACCGTTTCGCTGTGAAGAACGTGGACTTGGTGGTGACAAACGCTGCCTACGTAGCTGACCAGTTCGGGAAGTGGACACCTAAGAAAAACATCCGAGTCATCCGGAACGGTGTTGAGATCGATCGCGCCATGGTTGGGCGCCGAAAGAGACTCGAACCTTCGTACGTTCTTTGGATGAGTCAGTTGGAGAAATGGAAGAATCCAGGAGCGTTTGTCAAACTTGCGAAGGCGCTCCCTGATACTCAGTTCGTGATGTCTGGATCCGGCTCACTTTGGAGCGAGGTGGTGCAAGAGGCATCAGGAGCCCCGAATCTTACGCTGACGGGGGGTGTTGGTGGTCAGACAAAGACGGGACTGCTTGAGAGGGCTTTTGCTTTCGTAAATACGAGTCCTGCCGAGGGCTTTCCTAATACTCTGCTCGAAGCAGGCACACATAGTCTGCCTTACATTTCGTTCGTAGACCCAGATGAGGTTATCTGCCGCTACAACATGGGATTCCACGTGAAGTCCTTCTTAGAGCTCGTCGAGAAGACATCGATTCTAGTCAGGGACAAGGCTCTGCGAACTGAGATGGGACGTAATATTCGTCGCTACGTTGAGAAGGAGCACGATATAGAGAAGACGGCATCCGAGTATGACCGACTGCTTAGAAGCCTCTTGCGGTCCTCACAAAGAACCCATGGCAAGCGTGGTTAGATGAGAATCTGCTTGATGACCACCACTCACTTTCCCATATTAGGAGGAACTGAGGAGGTATTCCACAATCTCGCAGGCACTCGCCGAACGTGACTCCATGTTCCCGAGATATCAGCGACCACGATAGCCGAGCATGTATCGTGGCAATCGAGCAAACTTGGTCAGATATTCTTTCAGAAACGGACTCCAATCGTCTCGGGCATAGTATGCATGGCAGTCGACTTGCCGAACTGATTCCAGCCAGTCCCATAGGGACAAGCTTCGATTTCGGTTCAACTCGTAGAAACTTAGGCAGTCGAGTGCTGCATCTAGCCATTTGACCCCGTCCCTGTAGTCCTTGATCTGCTCGATTACTTGGTTGGTCAACTCCATGTACTGGATGAGCGGAAAATTGATGCCTGCACGCGTCGGCAGAGTATTGTGCGGTGGGGTACGTGCGTTCAGTTCCAGCAATTTGTACTTTCCATCGCGATCATCCTTCTTGAGTTCGATGTGTCCGATCCCTTGGTACTTGATACCTTGATAGAACTCCAGCGCGGTCTTAGTAGCGTCTTCATCATGAATGCTTTCGCTACATGTACTAACGCCAAAATGATTCGGATACTGTCGCAGTTTCCGGCAGACCAAGACCGCAAGTGGTTTGTGGTCCCGGGAGAGATAACCGTAGACCTCGACGATGTTGCTGTCGGGTCCGGTGACGATTGACTGAATCATTGCTTGAAGCTTCGCACCGAATATTGCTCTGTACCTGTGAACTAGTTCGCTGGCAGTACTCACTTTGAAGCCCTTGTTCATGAACGTCTCTCGCCAGATATGAGAGCAGTAAGGCTTGATGAACACCGGATATTCGAGTTTGTTCTTGATCTCTCGGACGTCGTGTTCGCTTTCAGGATAATGGGTTTCTGGGCAAGGTATTCCTATCTCTTTGGCAAGTTCGTACTGCCTCCGCTTGTCTAGGATTGATTCAACAATCTCTTCCGATGGCATTGCAAAGAGGAAATTCCGTTTTAGTTGGGCTCTGAACCGGGACACGAACAGGACGTATTCGTCCGATGTAGGGTACAAGATTCCTTTCTCAGAGAATCTGTTTCCTTCTCTCAGTAGTAGGTTCAATGCCCCGTCCGGCTCGGTGAAAGGGTTAGGTGCGATGAGCGGCTTGCAATACCTGGATTTCAGACCTGGCGCCTGAGACTTGAAATCCACTCCGACTACGGGTATCCCCTCGCGTCCGAGATTGCGAACGACACCGAGACCATTGGAACTCAGGTCGAGGACAAAAGCTGCGGCTCTTCGATGAATTGCCACATTCATTGAATTCACTCGCTTGGGGCTTGGTTTGTACAAGTCAGCCCTAGTACAACAATCGCGCCGTCACAGTCGCGTCTCCACTTATCTTGATGAGTAGAGCTGGGAAGATATATCTGTGATCGAGGAGTCAGAGTTCACCCAAAGTGGGAAACTACGCGGCCTCGCTGACTTTCGGAGCAGGCATCATGTGCGTTCGGAAAGGGAGACAGGTATCAGAGGAGAGTTGCATTATGAGTGCCAGAGTGTCGGGCTCGCGCTCATATCTTCCTTACAGTCTCTCCCGCTCGGGAAAGGCCTGCCCGAACTCTGCGAATTCTGATCAACTGGAGAATGGTACATGACACGACAATTCCCAAGAGGATTAGAGACACTCCCAGCAGCACAGTGCTTAGAGCTGGGTTCACCATTTCATCTGGGGGCTCGCGAGGTTGATCCTTAGCTTGCTTTGCCCATTCCCGAGCTGATGAGTAATTACCTTCGCTTAAGCTCTGATGCGCACGTGAAAGCAGGATCGACTGCCATGTGTCAAGCCGTCCCTGGGACGTGAGTATCTCCCGTTCAACTGAATTGATGAATTCTGTGGTGTCTCGAAAATTCTTCTCTTCCTGCAAAGCGGATGTCCGCAAGTCGATGACTCTATCAAGCCTGCTCAACACAAACTCATAGTGCTCTGCAGCGAGATTGATGCTCATCAGAGCCACAAGATCACGAATCTCTTGCACGTATTCCCTGCCCTTCTCGGTGTCGAAGACTAGGTGTTCTAGCACATCCGCTATTTGGGATGCTTGTGAGAATTGGGATTCCGCGAGTGCCATTAGCCTGTCAAGCGTGGCCTGCACGTCCATGTAGAAGTAGACGTTCGTATCGGCTGTTGCCTCAATCGTGAGCGAGAGTCGGTCATCGTTCCAGATGGAAATACAGTTGAAGCATCTGACTGTCAGTCGGTCAAGCCCACGTGGGATCGAAACTCGGATCTCCCCACCATGCATGGCATGGCCTCTCAGCTCGAACCGCGGCGTATTGTTGTATGAAAAAACGGTGTCTGTGGTTGTATAGCTTTCAGGGAAGACTCTGGCAACAAGGTCTGCTAACTGAGACGATGTGAATTCGTGTGCGTCAACCAGATGCGGACCGCTGTCAATGTCAGCTAGCGTCCAATACGCCCAGCCGAGCTCATATCGATCAAACAAGTCAAGCATAGAGGCAAGGCTGTCCAGCGAATCCCGATCACTGATTTCAACAGTCGCCCCACCGAATTCGCCTATCCAAAGCGGAATATTCCAAATGCTCGCGCTCAACTCGTGCAGCCGGAGAAAGATGCTTTCTAGATATCCCACTTGACCACGTACGTACATATGGGGGGAGAAGACCATGTTGTCTCCCTCCGGCTTCAGTGCAATGTGCTCGCCCAATATGCTTGCACCCTCTACCGGCTCAAATAGTACTACATGCTTTGCATCCGCGTTTCGAATTTCGGAGATCAGCTTCGTGTAGAACTCGTTTAGGATCGGCGCGAACTCTTGCCAAGGAATAGATCCGCCATAGGGTTCGTTTAGCAAGTCGTAGCCGAAAATGGCTTTCTCTTCCTTGAGGCGTAGTGCCAGACTCTTCCAGACATTGATCAGTTCCGCCTTGAGTGTCGGATCGCTCCAAAAGCCGAGCGCCGCTTGGTCCGTATCCTTGAACTTGGTCAGAAACCATGATGGAAACCCATCCATTCTGTCCTGATGCATGTCCAGCACAATGTACATGCCCTTCTGTTCCGCAAGGTCCGCGATCTTCAAGATCATGTCGACGTAAGTAGTGCTGTACCATCCGTTCGACGGTTCAAGTTGAGCCCAAGAAACGGGAAGCCTCGCAACATTGAATCCCATGGACCTAGCCGCGTCCAAGTAGAGCGCATATCTGCTCTCAGTCAGACGCGTGCGGTCGAGCGGTGGCAGATTCGTACCGCGAAGGATCACGGTTGCGCCATCCTCTCTGACGATAGAGGATCCGCTGGCTTGGAGCCACTGAAGTCCCCCTGGCGTCGACGCCGTTGGCAATCCAAATGCTACAATGGGGATGGCCAAGAGTAATAGGAGTGTGATGCGCACCAGAAGCTGAAAGTACCGGCAAGGATGATTGCCAAAGTGGATGGTCATCATTGGAGACGCGACTCAGCTCCTCAGGGGGCGGTCCAACTTCCCGATATGCATCTGGCCTTGCCTACGCCGTCGTCCATGCCTCAGCGGTTTATGCCTTCCTAACAGTTGCAATGGCAACGAATGGACTTGAATTCTTCTACTTCTACCCGCGCGGCGCACAGACTGTTCTTCGTCCATACGCAATGCATGCAATGGTGTGGCTTGGAACAGCCGTATTCTTGGTTCTCGGTTTGATCATCCTTGATTTTCGAGTCAACGGTGCCCAGCGCGTCGGGTTCCGGAAATATGGCATCGTGGCTCTAGCAGGTGTCTTGGTCTCAGTGGCCGTTATCGGGGCACTTGGTGCATCATACACCGTACCATTCTGGTGGATTGGAACTGGTGCGGTTGTGCTTTCCTGGTTCGGTCTTGGGTCCGGAATTGCCCGCGTGATTGGAGACCGACGTCAGCTGGTCAGTTCCTTCCTTGCTTCTCTGTTCGGGGTCGGAGCGGTTGTGGAGATTTGGAGCCTCAGCCATTGGCTCTACTCCGGTTTCGTTCCGCTTGCGGCATATGCCAAGACGTGGCCGGATCTCGAGATGAACCTCACCTATGCATGGTCTTCGCTGTTTCCGGCGATCTTCTTGGCGACATGGCTCTCTCCGATCTGGGCATTCATCGTTCTCAAGTTGTATCGGAGGACGAACAACCACAAACCCGCAGACTCAGGAGCGTCCGAGAAACCTCGAGTGCGGCAAATCAAGCCTGAGCTGGATGACTTCATAATGGTATTGGTCCTTCTCTTGATCTGTGTCGTGATCGGATTCTATCCATACTTCCATGATCCGTCTTGGCTGGTGGGAACAGACGCGTATTGGCGATACAAGGATCCGCTTGAACGAGTTGCAGGCTCGCCTAATGCGTTGGCCGCTGCCTCTGGTGAGCGTCATGGCCTGTATCTGCTAATTCTGTACGCGCTCATCTCTGTGACAGGACTCGCACCATTCGACATCGTGAAAGCCTCGCCCATGATGTTGGCCGCGTCGCTGTCGGTCCTGACATACTTCGCCGTGGCACGCTTCCGGCGTAGTCGAACCGAGGCGTTCTTCGCAGGATTCCTATCGGCCACAACTTTCCCCACGACATTGGGGATCTTTGCATCAATTCACGCGAACTGGCTTGCCCTAAGTGTCGCACTTGTTACTCTGTCAATTCTCATTTCATTGGGTCAGTCGCCTAAAAAGACGTTATGGAAAGCTCTCTTGGTCATGTTGTGCGGGATGGCCCTGCTAATTCTACATCCTTGGACGTGGGGGATCGTGGCACTGGCCGCACTTATCGCCGGCCTAGTTTTCTTTGCGAAGAAGAACTGGAGAATGTTTGCCGCGTCTTTGGGTGTGCTTCTATCGGGGCTGGTGTCGGGTGCACTTGTTTTTGCGGCAGGAAGTGACACCGAGAGAGCAACGCTGATTGAGACTTTTGGACTTTATACATTACCCTTGACAGAACCTTCACTAGTCCAACATCCTTTCGACACGATCTACGATGCGCTGAGGGTCTGGTCTCCGTTCCTTAACCCATTACTAATGGTTCTGGCGATGGCAGGCGTTGTTCTCTTGATTCGTGAAAGGTCTTCATGTTACAAGATCTTCATGCTCAGCTGGATGGTCATTGCAGGCATAGGGACATTCTTCGCCGTCACCCTTGAGACTGAGATTTGGAGGATCTGGTATCTTCAACCTCTGTGGCTCCTTGGAGCAACGGGAATCAAAGGTTTCCTACAGATAAGCAATTCAACATGGAGTGGTCAAGCGTCATACCTTGGGGTCGCAAGAACCGCGGCGATCCTCGGTATTGCCGGTATCGCGGTCTTCCTTCTAGACCCAGTCGTGGGCAGCGTTATCTTCTATGTCGCCGCACTCTCAATTGTCTTGATTCACCTGGGCGGACAACGGGCGAACACTAAGACCGTCCTGGCGAGCGCGTTTATTCTGTTCGTCATGGTCTTCTTCCTCAATCATGCTTTGCGGAGCCTCTATCCGCTGATCTTGGACCCGCATAATTATCTAGAACACTAGCTGACGCGCCGGATCTGAAACAGAGGTGTATCTTAAGGATGAAACTGCAACGATCTTCCCAATTTGCTAGATGCAACTGTTAATAATTAGACCGCGCATACCGTAATCTCGGTAATGCTGTTTTGAGAACTTATAGAATGGGGATCTTCTTGCTCGTGTTGGTTCTTGTTACCGGATCGTTCTACTATGCCTCATCATCGGCTGTGGGAACGCGGCCTCAATCGGTGTCGGTCGCGCAGACCCAGACCCAGACGGCGCCGTATTGTGTGTATCAGTATCAGTTCCTTGTCGTCAAAGTACAGGTTAATCCCGGCTCCACAGCGGCGGGTGCATCGCTGGATGTCGTATTCACGGTTCAGTACATAGATGGCTCCCCAGTCAAATTGGATCCCCAGACAGCCGATTTCCTGCTGCTGGGTACCAACTACTCTCACGTCTACCAGCAAGTCCCCGTGACTCCAACCGGTACACCAGGTGAGTATCGGACTTCTGTCGCACTGGCTTCGGACGTTCCTATGGGGTACTACAAGATGTACTGTGTGCATTGCACGCTTTCGGACGGTTCAGGGAACTTCGCGCCTAACTCTGACATCAGCTCTGACGAGACCGCGATCACTAGCGACAATTCTGCCTTTCTGATTGGGCCCGCGACCGCGACCACAGCCACCACTGCGCTACCCGGGGGATTATCCGCATCGCTTCTCGTGGGACTTGGAATACTGGTCTTGATCATCATAATCATAGCCGCATTGCTCCTGCGTCCTCGAAAGAAGAAAACTTAGCACAGAACACTAGAACAAGGCCGCATGGCGGGGCACGAATCCATTATCCTCAAGAACCAACAAGCGCAAGTTCGGGTTAGAGTGCTCAATGCCCAGTGTAGACTCTGAAGTGGCTCGAATGGACTCGAATCGCAACTCATCACCGAGACCTTCCCGAGCGTATTCGTTCCCTACATGACCATAACTGGGCGAGCGCAAACTCCCGACTTCAGTCGTGGAGAGAGTCAAATCAGCCCAGCGCCTCTATAGCTGCCCGGAGTGACTCGTAGACTTCCAATCGCA
>Ga0315289_10002269_pt1 | contig 29578 bp, 43 predicted proteins | sample YL17G11_40_MG_FD_203452 | JGI IMG/M metagenome (GOLD analysis project Ga0315289, IMG submission 203452) | Sediment microbial communities from Yellowstone Lake, YNP, Wyoming, USA - YL17G11_40 | ecosystem: Environmental > Aquatic > Freshwater > Lake > Sediment | place: USA: Wyoming | collected... | reverse complement strand
TTTAGGGATACATGTGATAGGACGTATCTGATGTCCGGCGCTACATTATTTATGACGGCGTTTTTCATGGCTACAATATATTTAATGATAAAAAAGCCTGTTAAAAAGGCGAGTACTAAAAAATCAAAAAGAAGGAGTGATATAAAAGATGGACGTTCTAGAAAAAAGAATTAAGGTTAAGGCAGGAGAGACAGTGCATATAATACCTATAGGCGATACGCACGTTGGTAATATATGTTTTGATAGGGCATATTTCGAAGAGATGATTGATTGGATACTCAGTCAAAAGAACACGTATGTGTGTGGAATGGGCGATCTTGTGGATGCTGTAACGCATATGGACGTCAATAGGTACGATATCGAGAACGTTGATCATGAGTTCAATACTCCAGAGAAGCAGCACAAATACATAAGCAAATGGTTCGGTAAGCTTGCCAATAAGGAGAAGCTGTTATTCATGCTGGAGGGCAACCACGAATATGAGATAAAGCATAGGTATAACCACGAGCATTGCAATAGGTGGTCTGCTGAGATGAATGTTCCAGCTCCTGGGTATCAGTGTATGATGCGTTTTACCATGGAAGAGAATTATAATACAAAGAAGAACAAGGCGCATTCATATGATATATTTGCTCACCACGGTCATGGCGGAGCTGGTCGTACAGGTAATGCGGTAAATAAGATACAGAGGTTTGCCGAGAACTATCTGGCCGACATCTATCTGATGGGGCATACCCACGATAAGTTTGCTAATATAGAAGCAAGGGTAAAGATGGCTGACAGACCTAATGGAGATGGTAATATAGAGCTTTCACAGAAGAAGATAGCATTCGTTAACACTGGGACTTTTATGGATACTTTCAAGGTGGGGGCATCAAGCACCTACGCCGAAAGAAAAGGGTTCCAGGTGAAGATGAAGGGTGTTGTGAAGATAATGCTCAAGGATGGCGATATACATTTAAGACCATAAAATGGAAGACATATCTGGACTTGACAAAAGAGATAAGGTTGTTTTAGTGACTACGTGCTCACACTGTAATAACTCAAAGGAGGTAGAAATTCCTAATGATGAGTTTGAGTTCCTAGAGAGCTGTGGAGTTTCAAGAAACAATATACCAAGAATATATAAAGAATATAAGCTTGAAAATTGCCACTTCTGTTGCTTTGTCAAGTTCAAATGTGATCTTTGTGGTGAGGGGCGTGTCCTCGCATGGGAAGCTGGAAATTCACCAGCGTCTCATGAGGTGATATCTCCATCGGATGAAATACGATTCTGGCCCACTTACGATTATCCTATACATAAGGTTAGGATTTGTAAATGGTGTCTACCGAATAATGACGATAAGAAGAGCAGGGATGATTTTCTGAAAAAGCTTTTCGTGGCTATGCAGAAAGAAGAAGATGATAATTGGAAATGGAAGGAAGAACGTAAGATCGACGAAGCCAAGCGTATACAAAATTCGATGTGTTAGATGAAAGTTGCTATCATAGGGAGTCGTAAAAGGTGTGCGGCTGCTGATCAAGATGCTGTGAAGGTTCTTGTCGATTCCCTGCCGAAAGGAATCGACGTTGTTTCCGGAGGGTGTCGTGGTATAGACACATGGGCGGTTAATAGGGCTCTTGATAGGGGTCTTCATACGAGGGTTTTTTATCCAAAACTAAAAAAGGATATGCCTTATCATCATATGGTAGAGGAGTACTATAGGCGTAATAGAGAGATAGTTGATAACTCCGATATGGTGTATGCGTTTATAGCTCCAGACGGAATAGATAGAGGCGGTACATGGTATACGATAAATTATGCAAAACTGAGGGGAAAGGAAGTAATTATAAAATAGGAAGGGTTGTTCTGGTAAATCCTCCGATTGTATCACAGAGGGGCGATATAACCGGAACGGGAACTCCTTATTGGCCGATTACTCTTGCTATGATTGCTGCTCTTCTTGAGGGAAAATACACCGTCAAAGTATGTGATATGTTTGGGCGTAATCCAACCAAAAAGATTATTGATGGTGATCTAGTTCTACATGGCGTTCCAATTGATATAGCGAAGATGAGCGTTAAGGAAGATGATGTTGTTGTGGTTTACTCAGGATATGCTATAGCTCATACTACGGTGCTAAAGCTGATTGGTTTTATAAAGGCTGCCAAACCTAAGAAGATAATAGTTATTGAGAATACAAATTTCGTTAATGCGTATCCTCTTGATATGTTTTACGATGAATTTAAGAATGTTGGGGCTGATACAATATTGGCTGGAGATCCGTATGGAGTCATTATTAAGGCTATAAAAGAGGATTATGAAACCAGGGAGAGGCATCTATTCAATGACGTTGAATCATTGCCAATGCCTAAATGGGATGGGTTTCCTCTAGAGAATTATTGGAATCTTGACTATGCGCATGCTCCAAAGACAAACAAGAGATATGTACAGATATACACTTCTTTCGGATGCAATGGGGTATGTAATTTTTGTACTAATCCTTATATAAACAAATCATGTTGGAGACCAAAGACTTTGGTCCAGGTGATCGAGGAACTAAGCTATTGGCGCAGCATGGGCGTGAATGAATTCCATATTGAGGATCTCAATCCTTCTGTTAGAAAGGATAGGATAGTTCATTTGTGTAATTTGATTTTGTTCCACGGCATGAAGATCAATCTTAAGATAGCAGCCGGAACAAAGATAGATTATTTGGACGAGGACACTCTTAAGTTGATGGCTGATGCAGGGTTCACTTATATAAGTTTTAGTCCGGAGTCTGGGTCTAAGTGGGTTCTTAAGCTTATGAATAAGAGGTTTGATCATGAGCGCGTTCTTGGGTTCGTAAGGTCTATGCCTAAAAAGATAATAACACAGGCATGCTTCGTTATAGGTTATCCTGGTGAAACCGATTGTGATCTGGATATGACAAAGAAATATGCGGTTGAGTTGGCTAAGGCTGGGGTTGATGAGTTTGCATTTTTCAATTTTGTTCCATCAGCTGGATCAAAGGCATCAGAGGTATTTAAAGGGGTTTCTACAGATGATATGACATTCAGTTCGGATTGGAGGGTTTTTAACAAGCTTTTAAAGGCGTGGAGATTAAGATGTCTTATAGAGATATATATTTTAAAACTCATTATTTCGCCGTTTGCTACATTTGTAAGATTCTTTTATACAAAGACCTGGATGACCTTTAAAAGGGTGTTTTTATAGAAAACGACAAGTATTTATACTTGTATTACCTAATATATACTATAAATAAGATGGAAGTATCAATAAACTGGTATCTGGTTTTGGGGCTTGTGATTGCGTTGGGGATATTTTATTTCATAGCAACAATGCCTATCTCTGGTGATTGGATGCCTCCTGGGGCGTATTCTGTTGGATACAATGCCACTGCAAGCAATTGTATAGATCATCCAGAGTTTTGTAAATATCCTTTAAATCTTACGGTGGATCTAAATGTTAGTCACTAAATGTAATATATGCGGAAGTAAGGAGTTTGATAATTTTGGGGTTTTGCCCAAGATAGATACTGGTGAGAGTTTTGCTGCTTCGGGGTTTAAGACTAATGGCGAGACTCTTGTAAAATGTAGAAAGTGCGATCTTGTGTTCATTGAAGATCCTATCAAATATCCAGATGAGATTCTTGAAGAGTATGCTAATGCGCAAGACAGCGATTATGTTTCTCAGACTAAATATCGTTTAAAGACCTTTGAGGGGTCTATAAAACAGATAGAGGATATAACTGGTATAGTTGGTGGGCGTGTGCTTGATGTTGGAGCTGCTGCTGGGGCATTCGTCAAAGCTGCTAAAGATAGAGGATGGCATTCTTATGGGGTTGAGCCGTGTAAATATCTGGTTAACTACGGAAAAGATAAATTGGGGTTGGGTAGATTCCTTAAAGAGGGAACTATTGATGATGCTGATTTTGGGAAGTTCGATGTGATAACTTTTTGGGATGTACTAGAACACACTGCAGATCCCGATAAGTCTATAAAAACTGCTGTTAAGAATCTTGATAAGGGGGGTTTTATTGTGGTGAACGTTCCTGATATTTCTTCTATAATTCCGGTATCTATGGGTATGAGGTGGCCGTTCTATGAGAGTGCGCATCTTTATTACTTCACGGGGGAAACTCTGGATAAGTTAATGACCAAACATGGTCTTGAGAGAATATATTATGATAAGTATTGGCAGGAATTATCATTTGGATATCTTGCTTATAGATTCAAGCAGTTCAATGAGTCTATTGCAAAGTTGATGACTGCTGTTGTTAAGGCATTCGGTCTTTCTGAGGTTCCTATAAGATATTATATAGGGCAGAGTCTTTTTGTATATAAGCTTGTCAAAAGAAGCTCAAAATAATGAAAGAAGTGGTGGTATTGGGTGGCGGTCTCGCCGGGTTAGTGGTGGCTGATAAGCTACAGGATAAAGGTTATAAGGTAACTATAATTGAGAAGAGCGATGATATTGGGGGGATGTGTAGATCAAAGATAATGACTCTTAAGGATGGTGGGTCTGCAGTCTACGATCTTGGTCCTCATAAGTTTGCTCCATGCAACGATGTTGCAAAGAATTATTTCTTGAAGTATATAAAAGAACCTATAACAGTTCCGATAACCGGGGCAATATATCTGAAAGGAAGATTATTGGATTATCCTCCTAAGGTGGTTGAGATTCTAAAGAATTTTCCATCTATAGGTGTGCAGTGCGGTTTGAGTTTCTTGGTAAAATCGTTGTGGTACGATGATGGTACTTATGCTAATTATATTAGAAGGCGCGTTGGTTCCTATACATATGATTTCGTATTCAGGGACTATGCAGATAAGGTGTGGGGGAATCCAGCAACATTGGATATGGAGCTTGCTAAGACTAGGTTCGTAACTCCAAAGATAACAGATATGATCATAAATACATTGACTGGCAGGAATACGCTCACTTTCAAGGATTTCATTTATCCAAATATATGTATAGGGGTTTTATCAAAAAAGATAGAGGCAAAGATAAGAGATCATGGTGGAAAAATATTAAAGAACACTTTTCCGGTATCATATGATGGGAAGATTTTATGCGTTTCCGATGAAAAGACCAAGACGGTGTTTTCAAATCCATTGGTGATTTCTACTATCAAGCCAAGAGATATGGCTGTTGCGATGAGCGTCTCTTCGGCACCACTGAAGAAGCTTGAGTACAGGACAGTCAATCTATTCTATTTCCTGATAAAAGGGAAGACTCCGTATAATACATGGTTATTCTATCCAGAGAAGAGTATAGTATTTAACAGGACTAGTATCAATTTCCATCCGAGGGCTGTTGGTGATGGCAGGTTCATTATATGTGTTGAGATAACGAAGAAAAAGAAAGATATTCAAGAAATAAAGAGAACCGATCTAGAGAAGGAGTTATTCAAGATCTATGGAATAAAAGAGGACGATATCATAGATATGTGGAACGATTTTATAAACGGGGCTTATCCTATATATCATATTGGGTTTAAATCTGATATAGAGAGCGTACTTAACATGATAGAATCTCATGGGGATGTATATTGTCTTGGTAGGCATGCATGTCATAACTATAACAATATGGATCATACTATTGTAGAGGCTACCGATCTTGCCAACATAATAGTTCATAAGGGCGGTATTGAGGAGTGGGCTAAGCAAAGACGGAGATATAATTGGAAGATTGTAGATTAAAATGGCGAAAAAATCAAGGGTACTTTATACTGGAAAGGGGTGCGAATTGTTCATAGAGACTGATGGGTTGAATGAGAGGCTTGTGTTTAATTCGTTTAATAATAGTGGATTCTCAGGGCTCACGCTTAGTGAACTTGAAACAAATGCAAATGCTATTATAGCTTCTGCTAAGAATCTTCTTGCTATGCTTGATGATTTAAAGGATATAACACATGATAAGGCTCCGGCGATGCTGGGATACCAGAATTACGTCTCTCCTAGGGAGCTTAAGAAAAAAATGGAAGAAGATAAAATGGATAATGTTCTAAAGAGTCTGAAGCCATATCTAAAGGGGGAAACAACTGAAGGGGGCGATGCTATTTGACAAAGGTTCTAATAACTGGCTGCGCTGGATTTATAGGTTCTAATATTCTCAGACATTTTTTAAAGTATAAAAAATCCTGGGATATAATTGGTGTGGATAATTTAATAACTGGTGGGATGGAGAACATTAATGATCTTCTTGGGGATTTTGAATTCGTAAAAGGCGATCTTATTTCAAGAGACGTCTGCCAAGAAATTACAAGGGGTGTAGAACTCATATGTCATCAAGCTGCTCTTCCTTCTGTTCCAAGATCTGTTGATGATCCGATAAAGTCTAATGAAAATAATGTAACTGCTACGGTAAATCTGCTCAAGGCTGCCGTGGATAATAGAGTTAGGCGTGTGGTTTATGCGAGCTCAAGTTCTGTATATGGTGATAATCCAGTGATGCCAAGAAAGGAGGATATGCTTCCGATGCCGAAGTCTCCATATGCGGTGTCAAAGTTGACTGGTGAATATTATATGGGGGCTTTTAACAAGTGTTATGATATAGACACTTGTTCCTTAAGATATTTCAATGTGTTTGGTCCGAGGCAGAATCCAAAGTCTCAATATGCTGCTGTTATTCCTAAGTTCATAACTGCTGCTATTAAAGAGGAGCCAATAACAGTATATGGGGATGGACTTCAGTCTAGGGATTTCTCATTTATAGATAATAATATAGACGCTAATCTAAGGGTATTAGAATCTCAGAAAGATCTAAAGGGGGAAGTCATCAATATTGCCTGTAATAAACAATATACGTTGCTTGATATGATAAGGGATATTGAGGAAATAGTAGAGCATAGGCTTAATGTAAAGTTTGAGGATGCTAGAAGGGGAGATGTAAAACATTCATTGGCTGATATTGCCAAAGCTGAAACACTTCTTGGATACAAATCAAAAGTTGAGTTCAAGGAGGGTTTAATTAGGACGTTTGAATACTATAAAGGGTGTGCTGATGGAGAAGGAACTTAAATGTAGATGTGGGGGCGTGATGCTTCAAGAGGAAAGAGTAGAGCAGTTTGCGAGGATAAAGAATGGACTTAAGGATATGATATCATATAGTTCTGAAACACAGCTAGATGAGTTTACCAGGAATTACATAGGATTTGGTCCAAATTATATGTATAAATGTACATCATGTGCGCGTCGTATAAAGTTCATTCCAGATGGAAGGAAGAGGGATTTATGAAAATATCTGTGATAGGGGCTAAGGGAGTGGTTGGTTCTGCAGTTGCAAATTATTTCAATTCGTTTGGACATGATGTTGTGCGGCAGGATATAAAGAAGGGTGTAGGTATAACTACAGAACTTAAGAACGCTCTCATTGGGATGGATTTTGTATTTGTGTGTGTTCCTACCCCACCAAAATATAATGGGGCTTGTGATCTTTCTATAGTTGAGAAATTATGTATTGATATAGGTAGGATTGTGTCTTTTGAGAATATTCCGTTGCATATAATATTCAAATCTACAACACCTCCAGGATCTACTGCAAGATTGGAAATAATACTTAAGAAATATTGCCGTAGGCTTGAGGTAGCATATAATCCAGAGTTTTTGAGGCAGAAGCATTCTCTTGAGGATATGATGAAGCCGTCAAGAATAATAGTAGGGTCTTCTAATAAGGAGTTTGGAAAGAAGGTAATGGATCTATATGCATCAACGGATTCGTATAAGGAAGTATTTGATAGCTATGAGGCTGCTGAGTTGGTGAAGTATTACGCTAATGCATATTATGCCACCAGGATAAGTTTCTTCAATCAGATGAAGTTCTTTGCTGATGAGTTTGGTTGCGATCATAATAAATTGGTGAAAGCAATTGTTGCAGACAAGACTGTTGGGTTGCATGGGTCAAATCCCACGGGTCAACCATATGGAGGTGCTTGTCTACCAAAAGATGTCAATGCAATAATTTCGTGTGGTAGGCATAACAGCATTGATGTTAGACTATTAGATGATGTAGAAAGAATAAATGATATAATGACAAAAAAGATATCCAATGATACTATGACTAAATGGGTGAAATGATGACTTCGATGATTATAACAAAGGGTTTGGTAAGAAGATATGTGAATGAACATCCAAGATCGACTCCGATAGAAATTGCACAGGCATTAGATGCCCCAATATCATCAGTAAACAAAAAGCTTCTTAAGTTATTAAATACTGGGGCTCTTGGCAGGACGGAGGAAAGATATAAACTTAATTCTATGCACTATTTCCCGCTTAAGAGGGCATTGGCGTCATGAAAGTTTTGCATATTACTACCGATTTACCGTATATGAGGGGCGGAAAGTTAGTTAATTATGGTGGATTGGGTATGTGTGTGCTTCAGTTAGTAGAGGGGCTTACCGATAATAAAATTGATGTTGATGTTCTTACTAGGAGTGAAAAAGATATTGAGAGCGAATATTATAGGTCTGTGGTGCGGGCTCCATATATAGCTCTAACTAAGTCAAGGAATTGGAAACTAACTCATGGTATAACTGTACTACCTTATTTTCTAAAGTTGGCGTCTAAGAATAAATATGATATAATACATGCTCATAATCCTCCTGCTGCGATGACGGTATTGCCTGCAGCTAAGTATTTAGGATTTAAGACTGTTATGACGATGCATGGTCCTTGGTCGAAGGTGAGGGAGAAGATGTCATCTTTGGCTGATAGCATAGAGAGATTCACTCTGGATTATGCTGATGTTGTAACATTCGATAGCAATTCTTTATGTAAGATGTATGGTAGTAAAGATAATTATTTTCCTATTCAGAATGCAGTTGATCCAAATATATTCAAACATTCTAATACCGATATAGCAAGAAAGAGGTTTTGTCTTGATTCTGATAAGAGGGTGTTTCTATATTCTGGGAGGACTGTCTTTGGAAAAAACATAGATACAATACGGGCTATAGCAGGGGAGTTTCCAAATGATGTTTTTGTAGTCACTGGATGGGCTGGTAATGCTACAGATGAGGAGTTTCCTAATATAGAATATCTTAAATCTATTCCTAATTCAGAGATGCCTCTATTATATTCGGCATGTGATGCTCTTATTTTAGCATCGTCTGCGGAAGGTATGTCTAGGGCTGTTCTTGAGGCTATGTCGTGTGGGTGTGCTGTGCTTCTATCAGATATACCGGCTAATAGCGAGACTGCTGGCAAATATGGTAGGTATTTCAAGTCAGAAGAAGGTCTAAAAAACATTCTAAGTGATCTTACGAGAGAGGAGATGGCTGCTTCTGGGATCAAATGCAGGGAGCGTATAGTGAGGGAATTTGGTGTTTCTAAGAGAATCGAAAGGTTTATAAGCGTTTATGAGGATTTGTCAAAACGATAACTATTTAAGGGTGTAATACCATATATATACACTATAGATGGAACAAACAAAGACGAGGGCTACTGATTTGGTTGTATTGAATACAAATCAGAGAAAAAAGGCGGTTTTAGGGAAAGCATTTAATGTACAGCATGAGCTATTTAATCTAATTTTCAGGGACTCATACGATAATAAGTTTAATAATTTCATAAACCTATATGAGAGGTCTGCGAATTGGAATGTGTCTGAGAATCTGGTATTCGAGGTAAAGTCAGATTTTAGTGAGATGATTTATCTTCAATGGAATCATGGTCCAAAGTCAGAGACGGGGTTTAATGCTGGTATGAGATTCCCAGCTTATATTTCATATGTGAAGGAGCCAACTAAATCTGGATCACACAAACTTGTAGATATTGATATAAAGAATCTTATCAATTTCGTAGAGCCCATTATGATGGATGAGTATTCAACAATAGTCAAGAGCATAGAGGATGCTAATCTGAGTTCAAAGCTTATCACAGCCAAGGATGTTAATAGGCTCCATGATATAGTCGAGCATATAGGGGGTTTGATCACTGATGAGTATTCTAAATATTCATGGGTTGGTGGAGTATTCTGGGGGGGCAGAGGATTTAGTTATTGGGGTGATTGGACTGCAGATCTTATGAAAAATCTGGCTAATGCTGGTCTTGTAGATCCTGTTACAAATGCAACAGAGACTGGGTATTTTGCTCAGAGATTATCTTCTGTTCAGATGTATAAGCCAACATTGGTGACTAACTATTATTGTAGTGGAGATTTCAATGCGTTTAAGTTTTCTTGTCCGGCATTCTTCGTTCTTAAGGGTAATGAGTTGGATCAACTAATAGATAAATATTATAGATATAATTTCGTAAGCACATTCAAGGCTACACTGCCTTTCGAAACGCAGCTTAAGTGGCAGGATGCCGGTACATTTGATATAATGATGTGGGATGTCTGGAGAGAGGAATTAAAGAAGATAGAGGATGAAATAAAGACCATGCTGTATATGTCTGAGAAATGAAATCAATTAATTCGATGATTGTGGCATGTATAATAATAGGATTGGTCTATCTTATAGTCCAGGTTGAGTTTCTACAGTTTTATCAGGCATATAAAAAACCATTTGGGAGGGTTGATGTAGATAATTACTTAGATACTGTATACGATCATCAGGATAAAGGGCAAGAGTCCAAGGTACGTCATATTCTTGTATATGCTTTGGGGAAAGCCTCTTCTTTTATTTTCACCCCAGAGCTTGGATATTCTTTTATAATACCATTTATCACTTGTGTTATATTGACTGGTATGATTTATGTCTTTTTTCTATACTTCACAAGGGATCCCGAGTTATCTTTATTAGGGTTGGTATTTTATATTTTTGGAACTTATTCGATGCAGGCATTTTTGATTTCAGCCTATTGGGCACAACTATTTGCTACTATAGGGTTGTTTGCATTCATAATATTGTTTGAGGAATATATAAAGAAGAAGGATAATTATATTCTTATTCTCTGTATTTTATGTGCTGTATACATGCTTGTGTCACATCTTAAATTCATAGGGGCTATTCCTCTATACATATTTGCGAGGGCTATAGTAAACAAGAGCTTCAAAGTTTCAATAGGAATAATGGCGATGCTTTTGATGGGGTGGCTGTTGTTTCCAAATATTCTCACATCTATTTATCCAGTTCCGATGGGGATTGATTATGTTTTGACAAAGTTTTTAATGCCTTTGTTCTGGCTGATAGTGATTGCATATATGTATGATTTCAAAAACACAACAGTTATAGATAGAACATTCTTCTTATTTGCATGTCTTGTTTTTGTTATTTCTTCATTCTCTGCTTTATGGAGACCTCTTGTAAGCGCTCTGCCTATATTCATTTATTTTGTTGTTAAATATATCGGGGATTTGCGTGTGAATAGGAAGGTGTATTATGCGATGGTGTTATTGATAGTTGCTTGTATGGGGGTGTATTTCTTCTTCACAACATCTTATGCTATAAGCAGTATGTTGGGCGAGATGATACCAGGGGTGTTCCCTTTAACATACAGGGATATGGATCCAAATCCGTTCTTGCATATGTTCTCAGGAAGTGGTGCTGATTTATTGAAGTTCAATGAGACTGGTCAAAATATAACAGTTCATAAGGTGATGGGGTTTGTGTCATCTCTTACTGGAAAGACTACAGAGACTGATGTGGTGTTATATGGATCTTGAAGAGATACGTGTTGCCAGAAAAAGATATTATAGGAGATTGGCGGACAAGAGCAGAAGGGCGAAAGGTGTATGGTGCTATTAAATGGAACAGACATTTTTAACAGAAAGAAACGTTAATTTCGTTGTATCAAAGGAAAAGATGGATGAGATACGCGAATTTGCAAAGAAGCAATTTGTCACCACTCTTTCGCAGTATAAGACTCGTCATCAGGAAGATAGGGCTAAGATAGAATATGATTGTATAACAGGAAAGACCGGGGAATGGGGTGCATATAAATATCTTATAAGTGTAGGTCTGAATTGCACTACGCCAGATATGAAGATATATCAACCATTAGACAAGACTTGGGCTGAGGATATGACATGTGATGGTGGGCGAGTGAATGTAAAGTCACAGACAGATCTACAAGCTGATAGATTTGGTCTGTCGTGGACTTTTCAGTTTAGCGGAGACGGTGGTGGCAATACTGATAAGATATTCAAGAAATATGATCCGAGGGATCTGTATATTTTTACAAAGGTAACATTCAATGAAGATGGTTCTGCATCAGTGGAGATAATGTCGGTGATTCATGTTTCAAGTCTTTTTACTTTGGGGTTGTTTGACGATCCTGTAAATCCAAAATTGGTTGGAATAAAGAAGGCAGTATATTATAACAAATTAAAGGCTTCGACCAAGAGTTTATTTGTGGTGTGATATGATTTTTAGATATCCTGGAGGGAAGAGCAAGTTGTCGGCTCTTATAGATCATTATTTATGTCCGATGCTTGAGGAGGATAACAGATTCTATGATGTGTTCACTGGCGGAGGATCTATAGCTCTTGCAGTAGCCAAGAAGTATCCAGATGCAGAGATAACGATGAATGATTTGGATAGGAATATTTTTTCGTTTTGGTATGTCGTGGCTTCTCAAAATGATTATATAAAAGAACTACTCAAGCTCATGAGAACAAAACCTACTATCAAGTTGTTCAGCGAGTTAAGAAGTAGGGAGCCAAAGGGTCTTGTAGAGCAGGCATATTATGCTATATTTTTCAACAGATGTGCATTTTCTGGAATTTATATGTCCGGTCCTATAGGTGGGGTGGATCAAAAAAGTGAATGGACTGTAGGATGTAGATATAATTATAAGAGGCTGAAGAAAGAGATGTTGGATGCAAGAAAGCTTCTTTTAGGAAGGACGACCGTGACTGATCTTCATTTTAAGGATGTTTTAAAGAATGATGGGGTATTTTATTGCGATCCTCCATATTATACAGTTGGGGATTCTTTATATCCAGTAAAGATGATGCATGAAGAGCATATACAGCTTGCATCAATACTTAAGCATAAGAGTAAATGGGTTCTTTCATATGACATATGTCCAGAGATAAAAGAGCTCTATAAGTGGGCTAAAATAGTCCCAGTTAGTGCTTCGTACTGTATTAGCGGAACAAAGAAGGGATGGAAGAAATCAAAAGAGTGTATAATAACTAGAAATACCTAATATATATGGTGATAAAATGGCTTGGACACACTTGATATTTGAGGCATTTTGTATGTATGCCTCAGCTAAGGATAAGGTAACAGAATCATTCAAATTCAAAGAGGATGAGAATGGAGAAACTTTAAGAAACGATAAGGGAGACTTTACATTCGTATCATGCGGAAAGCACGAAAATCCATGCTATATACAGGATGGGGAGAACAAGAGACCAAATTGGTGCAAATATAAGTTTGGCAAGAATAGGAAAGACAAAGATATGACACCAAGACCAGATTGTTATCAATGTCCATATCTCGCACTAGGTGATGTGGATATATCAGAATACAGAGTTATGGTTGGAGCTTGGGACAAAGCCTCTAAGGAAGGCAAATTTAAGCATCTAGAGGATGGCGACGAGCCCCTTAAGCCCCCCAAAACTAAAAAGAAATCATCTAGTGGACGACTAGATGTTACGAGCCCGAAAGGGCGAGGAACATAAACGCTGCCCCAAGGAGGTACGTTACATCTGGGGTCATATGGATAGGGCTATATGACCTTTCCTCAGATGTCCGAGCCCTGGAGGGCGAAGTAACTCAAATGAAAGGCGTGTTGTGTGATACTGAATTAAAGCTCAAAAAGGGATTTAAGAAATATAAGGAACGAATAAAAATGAAGGTGAGATAAGATGTTTGGATGGATAGCTAGGTTGTTTGATAGAAGGTGTAAGTTCTTTGATATCTGTAAGTTAAAGCAGGGCGATTCAGAAACGTGTAGGAGTGGACCTACTTATTTTGATGGTATTGATACCAAGTCTTTTTGTGGTCATTACAGAATTTTGGATAATTGGCCAAAACCGGATTGGTCTGATAAATAATGGGTTTGAATAATTATGACTATGCAATAATTGTTGTAGTCATACTTTCTGTGGTTTTGTTTGTCACATTTTATACAGATGTGATGGGGAAAAATGTTTCTATGAGAAATAACTATAGTGAGTATTATAAAGATAAGAATATAAGTGAGTCTATATGCACTGATGTAAATTGTACTGAATTGAATAAGACTCTTACTTCTTTAACTAAGACTTCAACGTCTACGACGACATCTTCTACGATAAAGATGATATTCTTTGATACATCTGGGTCGGTCACTTCTTTGTTAAGTACTAGATCTGGTGATGCTTTGATAGATTGTGGTGATAATGCCACTGTTATGGATAAGCTTTTTACTTCTGGAGTTAGGATAGTGAATTATGTTTTTATAACTAAAATGGATCGTGAGCATGCCGGTGGGTGTGCTAGGGCTTTTATGAGTGTGCCGCATAATGTCATATATGATAGTGGGGGCAATATAAGTGATGATTGGTTTTCTAATTATAGGTTTATTGCTGGTGGTTATAGGGCAAAGTATTCTGGTAAGATCATAAAGGTTGGTGCTGCTAATGTTTATCCGGTTGTTATAAGTGATACCGATTCTGATCTTGTGATAAAGATAGGTAATAATGTATTTGGTGTATTGGGGGATTGTTCTAATTTTGGTTTTGTTAATACTTCTAAATATGATCTTTTGGTATGTGATTATCCTATGACCGAGGATGATGTAATACGTTCTAGAGTGAGGTTTATTGTCCTTAGGAACGTTACGGCTGATTTTGAGTCTATAGCAAAGAAATATGGGGTTTCGGTCATGAATAGTAATGCTGGGGTGGATTGGGTGGTTACAACGGATGGTGTAAGAATTAATATAGATAGAAAAAAAGGTTTATAAACGTTGGTTTCCTATAATAATACAGGAGTGTTAGGCGAGATAACTTCTCTTCCCCATGCAGAAAGGGCGATCACAACCTTTTCGTAGTTCTTCACCCCTAACACTCCTTTATGATAAAATGATAAGGTGATAAAATAAAATGAACTTAATGAGTAGAAAGGATGTATTGTTGATTGCTTTGATTACGCTATCGTGCGTGATGTTTGCCGTGTCTAGACCTGATAGTATGGATATTAGGTCTGTTGTCTGGGATTTAGCTACTATCATCGTGATGGCTGCTGTTTTCTTCTGGTTTATTACAGAGATAATGTCTTGGATCGGTAATGTTATTACTGGGGATTATATGCCTGTGGCTACGAATGGTATGTCTAAGAATGGGCTTGTCGTTTTAGCTCATAATGAGGGTATAGCCGACAAGGAGACGCTGGAGAAATTATCAGAAGAAGAACTTGTCACTCTGATTAACACCAATGGTAGAACCAAGAAGATGTCGCAGCCAAGTACTGTTTTTGTGGTTTCTTCTGGTGTATTGAATCTTTTAAAGGAAGTTGTTTATGCCGTGGCTGCTAGGTTCGGATGGATTGCAAAGATCTTGAAGAATCTGTATAGGAAGTTATTAGGTAGGCGTAGCAAAAATGGCAAAAGAAGAAAGTAATCCCGCTGTAATAGATGCTGATTATATCGTTGTAAAAGATGGCGGGAAGATCGAGAAACATCGTAGCGGTATAATATTAGATGCCAAGACTGAGATGGTGGCAAAGAGGGTTGTCACTTCTGTTGTCAAATCTGGGTTTTATGTCGTTTTATGGACTATACGACAGGTGGGTGGTCTAATGGTTGCTGGTGTTAGCGGTACTGTCGATGGGGTAAAGGAGGCTTCAAATCTAGAATCAAAATATGACAATAAGCACAGGGATACCGGAAGGGTTAGGGCTGATACAGCAAGGAGAAGTAAAAGACCTATATGGGATATTCCCACCAAAGAGGAGGAAGAAATGGAGAGGCGAGTAAAATATGGATGAAAATGAGTTCATGAAGACTAATGTGAAGGTGGCGTGTGTTCTTAAGATGGATCTTAGTTCTACAGCTGCATTTAAAAAGGAGTTGCTTGATATAGTTAAGAAGTATAATGGGGAGGTTATCTATCATACAGTTTCGCCGTATAAGCTTATTATTGTTGAGGATAAGCCAGAACGATAAGTATTTATACTACGATTACCTAATATTATATCGAGGAAGGCTTTCAATCATCCGTGTGAAAACTGTGTTCGCAACCGATGATGCCAGAAGTCTGTGTGCTTTGGCTGCCATTGAGGCTGGTGTTTGATCCGCTAAAGAAGTGCCTCCTTTGGCTTGGGCGATAATAAACTACTATGGATTGGTTCGAGCCTTCCTCAATCTTAACAATTGAATGAAGTAAATAAAATGATGTTGGTAGAGCATTTGTTATTGGTATTTGTTGTAGTTACGTTGTTGTATATTGTTTTTCTGATTGCGTCTCTTTCTGCACAGTTGCTTGATGTTGATCATACATGTGATGATTGTAAGACATTATCAGAGAGGGTTTCTAGGCTTCTTAAGTGTGGGAAGGCTACTGATTTGGGCACTTTTCCAGAGGATTGTTATCATCTTCATAGGGGGATTTTTCATCATACGAGGCTCTTCTATATTGAGGTTTTAGGGCTATTCTGTGTGGCTGGGCTGGTGTTTGGTCATGGTTTGCATCTTCTTGCAGATGGGTATGATATTTTCAGATTGCAATGGCTAGTGGGCATTATAAAGGGGTTTTTAAGGCTTTAGACGAGTACCTTTTGTACTGTCGTAGAAGGTCTAAATGGTTGAAAGATATAGGGTTTTTGTATACTTTAGGGGTACTTTTGCTTATTTCGATGCAATTATGTGATGCTGTCGAGACTTTCTATTCTATCAATATAGATGGTAGGTTTGTTGAGCAGAATGTCGTTTCTTCATATTTTGTAGAGAGCTTTTTGGGGTTGTTATTGCTTAAGTCTATTTTGGTAGTTTTTGTGCTTTCTATTGTGAGGCTTATGAGGAGGTACACTAATCAATATTTTGCAGCCCTTATATTATGGGCTTTGGCTGGGTTTTCTACTGCTGTGGTGTTTCAGAATCTGGTTGTAATGGTTGGGTTTGTCGTTACCTAATTTCATGTTTATAAGTATAAAATACCTATTATATTATGAGTAAATAATAAATTCTGGGTTTGGTATTTTAGGTGTTATTTAGATCAGATGCTCAAAGGAGAGCCTTATTTGCTAGTCTAAACAATAGGTTTAGTCATGTCTCTGCTGGTTCTGGAATAGCTGATGCTGTTATTAATCTTTATCCCACTCCTTCTAGTTCTATTAGTACTTCTGGTGATATTGGTGGTAAGTTTGCTGATGCTATTCTTGGTTTGTATCCAGGTGGTAAGAATAAACCTATTGATGATAGACCAGCTACTGTTCTAAGATATCCGATGAGGGATTTTTCTCAGGAAGAAATTATGCTTGCTAGGGAAGAATTTGATTATCCAGAAGCGTGGGTTTTCAGCAGAGAAGGGGATAATTATGTTCTTTATTTAGATAAGAGGCTTTTGAATAAAAACTATGGTGATATGTATGTGTAAAAAACTTAATGAAAATATGACTATGAAGGGAGTTTTATATAACACAACTAAGATAGTGAATGTTGGTTTAATAAAAGGCAAAAAATGAGAATGTTTAGAGATGATCAAAGAAAGGCGATGTTCGCCAACATGAACAATAGGTTTAGCTGTAGTTCTACATGTGCTTTGGTTTCAAGTGATTTTAATAGGTTTAGTGTTAAGAGTGATATAAAGGATCTAGTTGATGGGGGTGGATTCAAGATGAATCCATATGCGAGGACATATTATAATAGTCTCGACGATTCTGAGGTTCTTGGCGGTGATGAGGGTGTGAGGGCGCAAGCATTGTATCTCGCTTCTAATCTGACTTCTGAGAATCAAATGCAGGATGAGATACTAGATCAGTTGGTAGCAATTGGTTATAACAAGACTTATACAAAGAAGCCGTCTGTTTCGGTTGGGCTTGATATGGATGAGATTCAATATGAGAGATTGGTAGATGCATTCACTCTATATTCTGAGAATCTATTTGGTGCAGATCGTAAATTAGGTATTGATGTGTTTAAGAGTTTTGCTGAGAAGCGTGGCATACCTCTAGAAAAGGCTCTTGTTGCTAATCCATGGGTTGAAGAAAGTCTAACTCCTGAGGCTGTTGTTGCAGTGAAGGATGCATGGACTAAAGTTAAGATAGAGGGGTTAAATGCATGAGATTTAAATCAGATTCACAGAGGAAAGCATGTTTTGCTAATATGAATAGGTTCTCCAAGGGCAGAGTTCCGAATATAGGCGAGTCTATTTATGTCCATGGAGATATGTCTGTTGGTATATTTCCTGTGAATGGTAAGGTTGTTGGAACTCATAAGAATTCCGTTGAAGTTGAGTTTGAAACTAGGGATGGTATTGTTGTAGAGGAGCTCGGTCTTGAGGAGTTTGATGATGAAGTTGATATGAAGGCTAAGCAAGATTTTGAGAGTAAACTATACAAAGATTGGTTGATGGAGCAATCAACACAGAAACTTAAAGAGTTGGCTGCAGATGATGCAATATCTGGAGGAAATGATAAAGTTTTAAAGGGTGTTTTAGTTGAAAAATTTGGGGACAATACTAAACCTGTTGATGTTAGTGATAAAGATTTATTGATATCTGTTAATCCGGAAGGATTTGTTAGGTATGCAAGCATAAAGAATGTTGATATTGGTGTATGGAATAAGGCTCAAGAATTGACTGGTAATTGCGATGAGGATCTAACTTTTGCACCATGTTTCAAGCGTACTTATGAGAAGTATTTAGAGTTATTGGAGGCTAAAGGGAAATGAGATTTAGGAGTGATAGTCAGAGGAAGGCAGTGTTTGCTAATATCAATAAATTTACGGCTAGATCTGAGACTGGAGAGAGTATGAGACCAGTTTTTGGTTATCATAAGGAGAGGTCTATGGCTGATGTGTTTACTCCAGAGTCAATTAATGTCGAAGGTTACACTGGGTCTATTGTTAATGTTGATCCGTTACAGGAGAGGCGTGGTCCTATCGTTCTTATGGATACTCCAAGAGATGAGGTTGTCGAGTATATGAAGACCTATAAAAAAGGAGATATCCTTCCAGCTCAAATTGATTCTGGGCGTTCTACTATCATTCCAGAAAATACAGTTATACTTGCTGGTAAAGATTATAAGAGATATGAAGGCGGAAAAGATCCTAGAATGCGTAAGTATAGGAAAATTATTTTAGCTGGGGACGAATTGTTTAAAACAGATGAACATAATAAAGAGTTTGTGTCTGGATTGGCAAAAATAGATAGAGAACGTGATAGACCAGTTTATTCCGAAGCTCCGAAAAAAAGGCTTACAAAGAAGCAGAAGAGGGAGTATGCCGAGGCAGAGGAATATATGGATATGATGGAGAAGGCTGAGAAGTCGGAATCAAAGGATTCATCTGGTTTTGCTACAATTGTAGAGGTAGATTCTTTAGATGATCTTTTCAAGGATTAAAGTGAAATTTTATAGTGATAATCAAAGGAAGGCGATGTTTGCGCAGATGGGTAATATGTGGGCAAACAGATTTGCTAGAAAAGCTTATGATTTAAAGCCAGTTTTCGATACCACTAGAACGGGATCTTTAGCTAATGATTTGGCAGAAGAGCCAACAAGAGTTGATGGGCATACTGGTGCTCAGATAGAGGTTGTTATAGGACCGTCATTGCTACATCCACATGTGAAATATGAAGGATCAAACGATGATGATGTTGATGAGGGGGATATTCGTGTTGGTGAAAATACGTATATATTGGCTGGGGAGGATTTTAAGAGATATGTACCTAATTCATTATTCAATATTCTTAAATTAAAAAACAGAAAAGATCTAGCTAATAGTCGTAATGTTGCAGTAGAGGAAGCTAGGTCGGAAAGAGATTTAGGTAATCCAGTATTCAGTTCTAAGTCTGATATAGAGGATATGGGTAGGGGACTAAAAGTATGTAAGTTTTCATTAAGTGATGCTGGAGCTAAGAGGCATGATGAATTAAGAAAAGAACTTTATAAAAAGAAAGAGTCTGGTGTCCCTATAGAAGAACTTAGGAGGGAATTCGTTGATGGGATGGGGGAATTTATTGCTAAGAGGAATCCTGGTGAGGATATGGGGGATTATATTAAAAGAGCTAATACAGAGGTCAAGCTTATAGAGCAAGAGGCTGAATATCTTGCTAAGTTGGCTTTGAGGAAGTAAGATGAGATTTACAAATGATAGTCAGAGGAGGGCGGTTTTTGCTAATTTGAATAGATTTAGTGCTTTTCCTTCAGATAATGTTTTGTCTACTCCTCCTAGTTATGTTTATGATGGGGGGTATGATAATACTTTAGATAAGAATTTTTCTTCTTTACCTCCATACGAGGCTGAAGAGAGGGCAGAGTTGTATAAGAAGTTGGCTGCTACTTTTAGGAGAGCTGAGAATAAGACAAAAGATATGGGGTTGAAGGCGAAGCTTGATATTGAGGGAAAGATATTTGATAAGAAGGCTGCTGATCTTGTTGGTGGGGGGAGTTATCAGGATCCTTGGATCGGTGATGACGAGAAGAGGAACGAAGAAGTTAGAAGAAATGGTGGCATGGTTTATGTGACTGCTCCGGATACTCCAGAGGATTTCCGTAAATATGAGGATGAACAAAGGAGGAAGCTCGATAAAAGATTTGCTGAGGATCCTAAAAAGAAGGGTAAGCAGGCTGTGTTTGGAGTTGCAGTAGGTGATGATGAGTTGACTTTATCAACTAGGGAAATTTCAGATGAGAAGGAAATAACTCCAAAAGGGACTCAGGTTTATTTTGGTGATGATTATAAAGCTGGAAGAAAGGGGAAGAAGTCAGAATTTGCAAGAATGACGTTTGATGATATGCGTGTTATGAATAAGGAACGTCTTGCTTTATTATCAGAGATTAATAATAGTAATATGATTACAAAAGAGAGACGTAGTGAGATAGTAAAGCGTCTTGATCAAATTTACGATATTTTGGAGGTGGAATAATGGTATTTAGGAATGATGACCAAAGGAAGGCAATGTTTGCCAGAATGGGTATGAATCGTTTCGCTAGAAGGACTTCTTTAGAGATGGCTGCAGACGATATTACTTTTGATGAAGCTAAGAGTGCATTGTTCAAGGAAGTCAAAAAGCCAACGCCTTTGAATCTTCCTAAGGGAACACAAGCTGTATTTTTAATTTCTGATTATGGTAGTTCTATCCAGACCAAGGGTGCTGCAAGAGATGCTGCAGATGCATTAACCGAAGATACACATAGGGCTGACATACTTCCTATATGGGATGGGAAGGAGTTAAAGGGTCATGCTGTAGTCACATTCGAGCAGGTTGGGCATGGTGGTAGACAGTATCTTCCTGGATCTTCAGATGTAGAATCTGTGAGACAGGTGAAGTTTTTGCCTTCAGAACAAGAAGTGGCTGCTGCTAAACAACCAGAATATGTAGTTCAACCACCTATTTCAGATAAGTTCAAAGAATATGAGGCAAGTCTTCTTTCATCTGGTTTGAGCGGGAAAGAGTTGGTTGCCGAGATTGCTAGATTTAAGAATTTCGAGGGGGATGAGTCAGAGAAAAAGTATTTGACTGATTTGATAGAATCATTTGAATCTTCGGATACAGAGGATTTTAGTGTATTCAAGAAAAAGTTTGATTCCACATATTCGGGTAAAAAGTCATATTTCTCTAAGAAGGCAGATTATTTTGCTGTTGTTCAGAGGGGGGATGATGAATATGCTTGTTCTTTTTGTGGTGATGTTTTTAGCAATAGGGTGACATGTGCAAGACATGCTGCTTCATGTGATGGTAATTCTTTCAATGATAAGGATACTGAATATGGTGAGGAGGAGAATGATGAAGAGGATACAAGTGGTAACTATGATTCTCCTGATGGATTTTCTATTTAGAGGTGAGGATTGTGCAATTTAAAAGTCCTAATCAACGTAAGGCAATCTTTGCGAATATGTTCTCAAAACATCCATCTGCTTTAGGATCTGTATGGGTCGGCGGAGATTATGTTCATGGTCCAAGGATAAGACAACCTAGGGAATTTACATTCATAAAAAATGTAGATCCATCACCTAAGTTTTTCCATTTTAAAGACGCAGATAAAGTACCAAATCCATTGCCTAGTGGATCAAAGTTAGTTATAGGCAAGCTGCGTAAATCTGGGGATTGGGCGCTTCAGTCTACTCTTATTCCTAAACAATCCAAACTCGGAAGATCTCTAATTAAGGAGGTGAAATAAAAAATGAAAGTAAAAGCTGGTGCAAATGCAAAGAAGGTTTATGGTTTTTTTGACAACTTAGCTGCTAAGGTCGGAAAATCAAAAATTAAGATGAGGTGATTTAAAGTGGCTGATGATGGTTACAGTCGCAGGAATGTCTACAGAAATGTGGGCAAAGAGTTAGAAAATATGTTTAATAAGGTTGTTAATACGCCTTCAAAAATAAATGATTTCGTCTTCGAACCGAAGGCGAGAATAGGTGGCAACGTTAGGTTGTTTAAAGGGTGATTTTATGCCTACACAAAATGAAATAAAAAAGATGGCAAAGGAGCGCGGTGTTTCGATAGAAGAGATGTCAAAGCGTGTCTTTGGGAAGATGCGTTCGATGGGATGGCGTCCTCAGGTTCAAGGCGGTCCTACAAAAGCCTGGTCTAAGCATAAAAGATAATTATCGTGCATATTTTATTTAAAGATTTAAGGAGGTGATTTTCATGGGTAATGCAATAAAAACAAAGAAGATAAAGAAAAAAGTCAAGAAGAAGAAAGAAGTCTGCAAATAATCTAATATATTATTAAGCGGGACATGGTACATTTGACTAATAAGAATAGTTTGATGATCATTCTTGAAACAGGGAAAGCTGTATCAAAAAAATAATATATATTTTATTTAGCGTGTATGTTTTTCAGAAACGACAGGCAAAGGAGAGCGGTTTTCGCTAGTATCAATAGATTCAGCCCTAGAGGTGGGTTCTCTCCAACTGTCGAGGGTTTCAGGCAGGCTATGTTTGAGGCTATGCCTAATGTCATCGCGGAGGTTGCAACCTCAGATGAGTTGGATTTATATTATAAGAGGGGGATTGTTCCAAGTTCGCTTTCTGAGAAGGTGACTAATCTGCTTATAGAGGAGCACAATATACCTCGTGAAGTTGTTTTACGTTCATATATCCCAAGTAAGGAAAGTAATTCAATTCTTAAAAGGGAGATTGCTGAGGTTTTGGATAGAGAGGGGTTTTCTAATACTTTGAGTTCTAGGGATATTTATGAGTCTCCTGATATCAGACAAAAGGTGTTTGAGGCCGTCAAGGTTATAGCTGATAGGAATGGTCTATTTGGTTATTCTTCTGGATCACCTAAGTTGGTCGGTGATGTTTGTCTGGAGCTAGATAAATCTTGGAAGTCTAAGTATGGATCAAGACCATGTGGTAAGGAGATAAAGGATCTTGTGAATGAGGCTCTTGATTTCTATAGTGATGATACTAATCTGGCTCCTTCGTTAGATGCTAAAAATGGTGATAATAGCTTTGCTTTGTATTTGGATCAAAATTCCAAGCGTGTTAGGTCTACTGATTTTCCAGAGGTTGATTTTAAATTGAAGGCTGATCTGGAGCCCAATATAGGTATGAGTAGTGTTGATGAAGCTCTTAAGGTTTTGGGTTCTTCTCCAGATGAATATTATGCTGGTGTTACTACAGTTGAAGTAGATTTGAAGCCGGTTGGTTCTGGGCGTTTGGGAACTTATACTCCTCATTTAGATGAGGAACGTCTTGGTAAGGCAAAAGAGGATATAGAGCGCAGATATGAATGGTTGGCAAAAGAGTATAAGGTTCATGATCCTACTAGATTGAATTTTTTGGCAGATCATAAGAGTAATGCTTACGACAATTTGGCTAGAGTTGGAGAAAAACAGGTCAATACTCCAGCTGTGAGGATACATCATTTTAGGGGCATGGGGAGTAATACACCGAGGGTTCTCGCACATGAATTAGGGCATCATATTGATGCAGAGACTCGTGAGGAAAGATCTAGTCATAAGGAACCAATTGCTGATGCTATTGCAGATATTACTTATGGTGGTAAGACGTGGAGGAAATATCCTCCTAGATGGAAAGAGCATGCAGTAGAGCATGCAGAGTATGCTGTTGCATTAAAGGAGGCTAAGACTCCTTCGTTTGAGGAGCTAAGCAGATACACTGGGGAAAATGAGATTTAAGAATAGTGATCAAAGGAAGGCGGTATTCGCTAATATGTTCTCAAGGCGTGGTGGTAAGTCTAGTCTTGAGATGTTTACCGATGAGCAGGGTCGGTTGAGGGTTTCTTCTGATACTAATGCTGATACATCATTTTTACTTTCTACCGATATGGAGCCTTCGGATACCAAGAAATTTATAGGAGAGTTGGATGAGGAGGCTTTAGCAGGTTTAAAAAGGGTGGCGGTTGTAAGACCTAAGGTCATGCAGGAGTATAATGCTGAGCCTGGTTATTATTCTTCTGAGGATGAGAAAGTTCCATTTGGAAGATTAGATACTCCTAAGATCATTGCTACGGCAGAGAGACGTGGTCGTGGAGGGGCTACTTTTGTTCCTGGAGTCGCAAAGGATATAGGGAGGGCAGCTTTTCAGAATATGTACGAGACTGCGAATTTATCTGATGAGAGGGGAATTTCTGTTGTGAGTGATCTTCCTTTGGATTTATTAGAGGAAGAATATTTGATGCAGATTTATAGTGATTATACTCCATCTAAAGATGTTCTTGAGCATATGGAGTTGATGAGGGGCGATCTTACTGATGAGGTTTGGCGTATAAGGGCTCTTCAGAAGCTTGGGCATCCATCAACAATGGAGGCGCGTGCTTGGAGAATGGGTAAGCAGCCTAGAACTGATATAGAGACTTTCGTTGATGTCCCAAGAAGGAAATATGAGAAGAGTGGTGATTATAGAAAAGAAGCTTTAAAGAGGGCTGTTAGTAAAATTGGTTATGAAGAACCAGTTGGAGAACCTGTTGAGGAATTTAATGCTTCTGAGTATTTAGATGCTGTTGCAAGTGGGCGTGATATAGGTGGTGCTTATACGGGTCCTTTTGATGATCTTTATAAAAAGAGTGGAAAAACTGTTGCCGATGATTTAATAGCTTTGCAGAAGAAACATACTCCTGTCAGGAGAAAAATATTAGAGAAGTCCGGAGATACTATTGCCGAGGAGATGTATGAGCCGACTAAGGCAAAATATGTTAGAGATGAGTCGTGGGTCATGGACAGTGATGTTGGCTATAAGACTATGGCTGATCTTGTTCTTTCTGGTAGGGCGGAAGTTGTGTCAAGATTGGATGATAGTTATCTTGATGGGCTTTTAGATTATACTACTGGGCATTTCAATCCTGGTTATGCGATAGTAAGAGATCGTGTTATATCAGAGAAAGAAAGAAGAGGTGGGGGTTTTGAGGTATGAGATTTAAATCAGATTCTCAAAGGAAGGCATGCTTTGCCAATATGTTTTCTAGAAGTAATGGGTTTTCATTAGATGGTGATCCTGATGTTGTGCAGGCTACTATGGGAGATTCTGATAAGACGATGACTGATGAGGAATTCGAGGATAGAGATTATTGGAGACTTAAGGAAAAAAGATTGTCTGGTGGTGGTAGATCTATTCAGAGTGCAAAGTTAAGGGAATTTGATGATATAGAATTCACTGGAGATAGGGATATAAATTCTTTTTATAGGGATTTGGGATTACATGCAACATCAAAAGAAAAAGATGAGATGCTTAGTTTGATGGAAAAGTGGAAGAAGAAATATATAGATTCTAGACCATCTGATCATCAGTATAATCTTGATGATGTTGATTGGAAGAGTGTCTATGGTCTGTTGAAGGATGAGGGGTTTGATAGGGCTTTGGATATGATTATTTCTTCTGGTTCAAATCAGCAGGTAAGATATAAGATTCCATATACTATTTATATGACTAGTGGGGGAAGGAGAAAGGCTGAAGAAAGAGAAAGAAAACAGATGCGTATACCTAATGAGGAAAAAGAAGATTTGATGGAGACAAATAGATTAATCACATCTTATAAGATGGGTAAGCCTAAGAAGTGGAATGGCAAGGTTGAGAAGCTTGTTGTTGTAGATGACGAATATTACAGACCTCTTACTATGTTTTCATATGGTGGTGAGTTATGAGATTTAGTTCAGATTCTCAGAGGCGGGCTGTATTTGCAAGTATCAATAAATTTTCATCAAGTGACGATAATGTTCTTAAGGTTAAGATTGGTAAACAAGGTAGGGTTTTAGAGCTTAGAGAAGATAAAGATTGGGATGAATGGAGAAAATTTATCGAAGAACCAAGTGAGGTGGAAGTCTCTGAGTCTAAGCCAAGATTTAATTATAAGATACCTCTTGGCGATATTTCAAGAGATACACTAATAGAGGGGGTGGAGTCATCTTTGAAGAAGAATGGTTTCAGTGATGGGGATATAGATAATTTAAGATCTATAATAGATAGTTTGGAATATACAGAGCTTAGAGATAAGTATAATGCTCTTATGTTTGATCAAAATCCATCACATTTTAGTGCTATTTTATTTTTCGATGGTAAGTTGCCAAGTCCAAGGATAAATACTGATGTAAGCTCTTATACATTTGAGCAGCAAAGAATTGATGCTAAAAAGATGGTAGAGGAGGATTTTAAGAATAAATATAGAGGAGAGGAATTATTGAATGTGGTTCCTATAGAGAAGACTCATAATAAGGCTGTCGAAATACCAGATATAAAGCCTGGTGAGCCGGAAAAATATCATTATCAAAAAGTGGCTGTATTGAGTGCGGTAAAGAATCAGGATTCACCGACTGGGGTGACTTATGTCATCAGGACTGGCAGAGCTCAGGGTGGGGTTGGCTTTATTGAGAATACAAGGGAGCCGGCTTTTATGACTTTCAAGACAGATGAGGCATATTCAAAGATGAAGGATTTGGATTACTATCCAAAGGAGGATGAGAGGTCTCAGCCTACAATGGCTGATTGGCAAGCAGCTGGAACCGAAGGATTTGCTAAGTCTGATATAAAAAAGAATAGAATCATAGATTGGGTATCAGATGATGGTGGTGATGGGTTATGAGATTTAAATCAGATAGTCAAAGGCGGGCTGTCTTTGCAAACATGTTTTCGTTTGATCCTACTAAGATAAGCTTCAAGATGCCTAAGATTCTAAAGTTTGAATCTAAGCCAAAAGAAGAGGTTGTTATAGAGGTCAAGGATTCAAAAGATTGGGATGCAAGGGCAAAGAAGGCTTTGGATAATTTTGACGAGAGTAAATTCTCACTTTATCTTGATCTAGATAAGAAGGATAAGGCGTATTATGTGAAGTCCGATGAGTATCCAGAAGTAAACTTTTTGATCCAGGGGTTTGGTAAGAATCATGAGAATGCTCTAAAACTTTTAGAAGATGTTCCCGATGAAGATTTCATAGGATTAAAGCGTATTGATGTTTATACTCCGGGGCAATTTAGGAAGCATTATCCTGGGCACAACGAAACAAGCAGATATATATTTACATCTAATCAGCCTGAGTGGATGCCTTCAATAGTGATAAATACAAAGGGTGGCAGAAAGCAGACATCTCATGATGTAATGCATGAGGTCGGTCATCATGTTGATTACAGGGGCGAAAGTCCTGTTGGAAAGTCTCCTCTTATGAATGATCCACTCATGGCTAATATTATAGCTGATATGCCTGCCGATTCGTATGCGAGGATATTGGATCCATCTGATACTTTGGGGCGTCATGCCGATTGGGCTGATGAGCGTGCCGAGGAGATGAGGGGGTTGTCTGTTTCAAAGGGTTTAACTTTTGACGAAGCAAAGAAGTATGTGGGTGAGTTTAGCAAAAAGCGTATATCCGCTAGGATTGATCTTGATTTCAATGATGAGGAGTTAAAGAAATATATGGAGTTGCGTTCGAGGATGTTTGATAAGTCTGTAGATAATAATACACGTACAGTTGCCAAAAAAGAGTTAAATGATTATTTAGAGTCATTGGGAGAAAGAGAACATAAGTTGGTTGAGGTAGAAAGATGAGATTTAGAAATGATTCACAGAGACGGGCGATGTTTGCTAATCTTTTTAGTAGGGATAAAAATTCAAGTCGTGGCAGAAGATTTGAGCAGAAAATACATGCTAGATTGGCTCGTTCTGACAGTATTGTCACTATGCGTTCTAGTGGTTCTAGAGGATTATGGGATATGGTTGCAATAACTCCTACGAAGGTTAGGCTTGTGCAAGCTAAGACACATGGTTATTTAACTCCGGCAAATCGTGAAGAGATGTTGGTTCAGCTTCAGCATATGCCTGATAATGTTCAGGCTGAGGTTGAATATTATATTTCACCGCGTGTCACAAAGAATTTTACGGTAAAAAAGGCTGGAGAGGATGATTGGGACAAAGTCGAGGAAAGATTGGAACATTTTGCTAAAGTAAGAGGTTATAAAAGGGGTGATTCCGATGAGATTCAAGAGTGATGCACAAAGAAGGGCGGTTATGGCTAAGTTTAGTGCGGCTTCAGATCTAGTTGAAAAAATGAAAGGGTTTGTTTCTACTAGAGCAGCTCCATCGCCTAGTTTTTTGACTGGTGATCAGCAGGCTGATTTGGCTGCTGTTGTTGCCGGCTCAAAGCCAGCTGCTCTCGTTCCAGAAGAGGAAGGCGAAAGACAAAAGGAATTGTTAGATATGGCTAAGGATCGTGGGCTTACCATTAAAGAGATAGAGGATATTCAACCAGATTATACATTCAAAAGTTATATAGTTGGTGTACCAGAAAATGTTAAGAAGATATCAGATATAGAGGATATAGCTGGTAATGTACCACTCAGTGATAAAATTATAACAGATGATGTTCATAGGGATTTTGGCAATGCTTTGGGATACACACCTGTTGCTATTGAGGATTTTATAGAGGCTACACACGAAAAGACACCATATGGTATGCAGAGGGTATATCTACAACAACAGGACGGAGTTGAAAAAACAGAGTATCCATATTCCGCTACATCTTTTTCTAATGATGGAGTTATAAAAAAGTTAGAAGTAGACTGGATTGGTTATAGAAAGAACAACGATGAATATACTATTTCTACCAATACAGGTGAATGTCTTAGAACCAAGAATCTTATCATTGGGGATGATTTGCGTGAGTTTTCAGAGACAAATACTGGGGGGAGGGTTTATTTTGTCAAAAAGAATGGTGATGGTAAGTTATCTGTGATTGCTAATGAGACGGGAGTTTTGGTAGAATGAGATTATCAGATGATCAACGGAAGGCTATGTTTGCGAAGAAGAAGTTCTATCATGGTACTGCTGGTTTTAGAGGTCGTGTTATTATGGCAGATGGTCTTGTTCCACCTTCACAGATAGATATGCCTCATTCTAGGGATGAGATGCGCGGTCCTGAATTTGATGAATATGTGTTTTTGACTACCGATAAGGATCTTGCCAAGACACATGCGGAGAGGAGGGCTAGGCATTGGGGAGACACTGAATACGGTCCTATAGTCTATGAGGTTGAATTAGATGAAAAGGAAGTGGTTCCTGATACATTCGATCCTATCATGTATCCAGATAGTTTCAAGT
>Ga0315289_10002268_pt1 | contig 29586 bp, 26 predicted proteins | sample YL17G11_40_MG_FD_203452 | JGI IMG/M metagenome (GOLD analysis project Ga0315289, IMG submission 203452) | Sediment microbial communities from Yellowstone Lake, YNP, Wyoming, USA - YL17G11_40 | ecosystem: Environmental > Aquatic > Freshwater > Lake > Sediment | place: USA: Wyoming | collected... | reverse complement strand
TAAGTCACTCTCACGCGTCCTCACTCTGTCTATAGAATCAGGTCATATAACCCGAGTGCTCAGGTGGTCCCGACATGGATTTATCGTGCTGGCCTCTGCACGAGTACTGTGTTCGAGATCAGGGAAGCCATCGAGACTGACCGTGCTTCGCTCGTTCAGATGTATCTTCAGGACGTTGAGAAGGACGAGAAGAGGGCAGGAGCGTTCGCTGACAACCTGTTGAACAGGATGAACACAATCGTCTGTATCCAGGATAGCCGTGTCATCGGGTCGCTGTCGTGGGACATCAGGGGAGGGGTCGAGGACGGCGTCATCGAGCTCGTCGGCATGGGAGTGACACAGGAGCACCGAAGGCGGGGCATCGGGAGGGCACTGGTCGAGGCAATGAGGGAAACGGCCACAGAGCGCTTCGCTGCTGGGGGGCAGCACTTCAGGTTCATTTACCTCTTCATGGAAAGGGGGAACCAGATGGCGAGAAGGTTCTACAGGTCGGTGGGGTTCATGGAGGTCTGCATGATTCCCTCAATGTATCCACATGACGATGCGTGCATGTGGACTCAGTCAGTGACAGGAAACTGCTCTGGAGATTGCAGTACGAATCAACCCCTGACCGGCCACCATCCATTGAGAAGAAAGGGAAAAGGGGAGAGGACAAGCCTCTCTCAACAACAAACATAGACTACGTCTGCTTCTCCTATCTCTAAGCCACGAACTGGCTTCCGTAAAGTCTATATCGTGGATTCACCCTTAATTACAATTAGCATTTGTCCATTGGTGGGACGTCGGGACTTGGCTGATCAAGGGAATGTTGGGTTCAGAAGCCCTAGTCTAGTGAAACTACTCAAGGATTATCCATGGGACTTCATGGGTTTTCTCATCCTTGCCCTTCTGATACCGCGAATCTACAGCATGGTCAACACGTTCTGGGTCGGTCACATCGACTATAGTTCGCTGGCTATCGCAGAACAATACGAGTTCATGGGCATCATGATCGAGATAGTGAATGAAACTATCCCCTTCGGAGTGCTTGCCTTAGTAGCTCAGAACTACAAGGACCGCGACTCCGTTGTGAGGCAGCTTGTGGCTGGCTTGGGTCTGCAGCTCGTTCTCTCCACGGCTCTCGCTCTGATAATCCTCACGAACATGTCGCTCTTCGTAGACTTCATCGGTACCTCTACGGAGCTCGCGGAACAGACAGTGTCATACCTCTCATTGAGAGCTGTTGCACTGCCCTTCTCGTCCCTGTCTCTGCTCCTGTTAGTGGGCCTGAAGTCGATGGACCGTGCGAAACTTGCCCTGTGCATAGTGGCTGTCAACGTCGCAGTCAACATGACTCTCGACGTGTTCCTGGTTTCTCCACTGCCCTTCTCGCTTCAGCTTGGCCTCATGGGTGTGGCACAGGGCTATCTCATCTCGAACGTTCTCTACTGCACTATTGCCCTCCTTGCTGCCATAAGGACTCTGCAGATGAGGCAGGCTGAGTGGGGGCTGGCTCCGCTCCGAACTCAGTCCAAACCTCTCTTTCGCGTTGGTGGATGGACCGGGATAGACTCGTTCGTCAGGAACTTCTTCTATTTCTTCGTGCTACAGGTACTGAATTACATGGGCCCGAACCAGTTCGCTGGTTTTCAGCTGTTCCAGAAGTTGATGTGGACCGCGCTCATCCCTGTGATTGCCATCGCCGAGGGAACTAGCATCAGAGTCGGCAACTATCTGAAGATGGACGCGGCCGCCACTAGGATTCCTAGGCTGCTGGCTGTTTCCTGCTCGCTGGGCTTCCTGATGATTGGTGTATTCGGTCTTGTGGGCACAGTGGGCATCGAAGCTATGGGCTACTTCTTCACATCCAACCCGGATGTGGTATACTATTGCAGCGTGATGTTCTGGTGGCAGATTGTCCCGTACATCCTGTTCGCGGTCGCGATGAACTTGAGGGGTCTGTTCTTCGGAACCGGCAAGACGTACTACATACTGATCATCAGTCTGATACTAAACCTCTTCATCATCCTGCCCTTCTTCCTGTTGATGAGTTCGGCAGTACTGCCTCAAGCGTACGAATCGGTCATGCTGATGTTTGTATTCGTGGATGTCGTGGACATAGTCGTGACCTATCTGCTGGTTCGGCATTTGCTGGCACATATGTTTCCAGCCGGAGCCGAAACACAGGTTGCGGTTCAGTGACCTGAGAGAAGAGAGGCCAGCTCTGGCTCGGCTCTCGCCTGTCCGTCCTCGAAGACACAGACCCCTCCCCCATCGAATGCGGCTCCAAAGCCCCCGAGGAAGCGCGACCAGTTGCTGCCGGTTGGCTGTGTCTTCAGAAGCACGAGCCTCGCTCCCATGATTACGAGGTCGTGTGTCACATGCACCTGCAATTCGTGTGTCTTTGCCAAAGCGAAGCGACCGACTATCTCGGCAATGAATCGGTCGCGGAACAACTCTATCGGCTCAATCGTGTCAGCTGAGAGTTGCCCTTCGGACCACTTAATCACGAAAGCGGCGCCACCGCCCTCCATTATCTGCTCGGCAATCTTCTGACCACTGCCGAAGGGTCCCAAGAGCACACGTATGTCCGAAACCAACTCAGTACTGCCACCTATTGAGCGATACCCTTCGGCTATGTCGCGCGCAGTCTGAACGCACCGCACATGAGAACTGTAGAAGAGCTTGATATCTCGGCCAAACGGAAGTTTCTCACCAAACCTCATTGCCATCCTATGCCCAAGAGGCGTCAGTTCCTTCATTCGCAGTTCTTGCACATTGTTGGACTCTTCTCTATGTGAGTGCCTGACTACCAACATCATGGGCGTTCGAACGTTGACTTGGTTGACCCACTTGAGCAGTTGTCTTGTCTCAGACAGCCACTCGAACGACTCCCATTCAGGTGGTTCGGCCATTGTATTCACCTTCCACACTACTCAAGTCGATATTCACCTTGTCATGACTCACCGGCTCTTCAAGCTAGGATGTTCAACCGGTCATTTCTTGGAGTCGCGTTTCTCACGTACAGCGAGAATGGAGTCACGGATGGCTTCCCGTTTCGTGAGGGAATCGCACCGTGTACCGGCCGCTTCAGGGTACCTGACTGAACAGGGCTTTGACCTCTTCCCAGTCCAGAGCCAGATAATGCGCTATCCTGCTGATGTTTCTTCGGTCCACCCTAGTGCTGTCAGGATAGAACTGGGCATACTGCTCGGTGATTCGGAGATAGGGCTTCTCTCCCGCACTGCTTGGATTGTAGTAGAAGGTGACACCACTGTTCTCCCACTTGGCTGTTACATCATAGCCCTCGTGTATCCTGATCTTCTTCTCTCTGGTCATGTTGTGGCAGTCCCTCCTCATATATCTGAGAACACACAGTCCATAAAGGTCATGTACACCAAAGGCAAGCGTCGGAGAGTGTGTGCAGCCCCTCTCCCATCACCTGCTCTCAATGCTGGTGTGTTTTGATTTCCCGTACCTCCGCTTGTTCTCCCCACCAAGGCATCTGCATTAGCCTGCTCACATGACAGTTCCATCATAGTCACAGAATGCTACTGTGAACACGTTAAAGGACAATCCATTATCCAGATAGTCGTCCATGTATGATGGTGTGCTTCCAAATGGCACATCCCATGTTGGATCCACAAAGCACCAAGTGTAGTTAGGATAATACGGATCGCCTGCGCCAAACCGCCACAGCGTTGCGCCTGAGTAGCTACTCCAGAACGCGGCTGTGTCCTCGATGTGGACTAACAGGGCGGCATGATAGAACTCCCCGTAGTTTCTGTGATCTGGGTCGTGAAAGAACGCTAGGGCAGTCTGGAAGTAGACCTGTTCACTTGAGGACAGGAAGTAGTCCCTCTCTAAGTATGACGCACAGAGCATTGCTTGGTCTTCGCAATCTCCCATCATTCGGAAGGCTGTTTCAACGGGATGCTTGGGGTAGTCCCAGTCAGGTGTCAGTTGGCCGTAGGTGATGTCATCGTCATATTCGTACTCAATGCTATCGATGCAGTCTTGCACAATCGTGTCTATTCCGTAGAGCTCCGCACCGGTTCCGTAGAAGTACCAGCCCCATCGGTAAGGAAAGTGGTCCCAGACATCATCCTTCTCGTGCGCCATGAGCCTCATGGCTTTATCACACAGCAGTATCGTATCACTGCCATACGCCATCGCAGGCGCAAAAGCGCCCGACACATCTTGGAACAGGTCTATTTGTCCTGACGCATGCAGCACGAGATCCCTGCAGAAGGCAGCAAACTGAACATAGAGAGATTTATCGTCTGTAGCTTCGTCCAAGTACTCCTGTAGATGAGTGTGCCGTACTGCTTCTGCCCATGTGCAGCCTTGGAGCGGCAGTATCTGACTCCTGATATACTCACATACAGCCGTGTACTTTGCCTGTAGAGTATAGTAGTCACTGCCGAGTTCTGCATATGCTTCAACAAGTGCGTCATAGCTTAGAGTAAGCGTGTTATGCTCTTGTTCTAGGTCCTCGTGGTCCCCTGTCAGAATGCTGTAGTTCTGCAACAGTTCGTCATACTCGGAAAGCAGCGTCTGATACTGCGCATCCAGTTGCGAGTATGCTTGGCTATTAGCAATATAGAGAAAGCCCGCACTTCCGACGCCGCCGGCAGCAACGACGAAAAGGGCTGCCACTAATGCTGAAGAGTACCTTCGCTCCATGTTTCATGCTCCCAACATACAATTCTCCTACGAGGTCACGAATCGTATGCGGGTAAGATATGGTGCAACTGCCCTAAATCCATTACTCAACCGAATGGGCGCAGGTGCTGATTCAAGGGCGAGGCTTTAGCCCTAACAAGACAAGTAGGATTCGATGGCTGCAGTGCAGGGGCGACCCGAGCTGGAGGTCACACGACGACCTTTCAGTCGCCACATCCGCTTCATGAGAGCTTCGATGTGTTTGCGAAGAATAACTCTGCTTTGAACTCCTTCTAGACATGACGCTGAGTCAGATGATCACCGGTGCTCGCGCACAAGTGGACAAGAGCAAGAGGTATGGTCACGGGTCGCCTGCCACTGGTGGGCTTTGGTTCTCCCCCGACTGGCTTGGTGTCGAGTGACAACACGAGGGCTGGCACGTTTCAGGCTGGTAGCCCCAAGAGGCTATTATCTGGACGATGCACCATCCGTCATTCTGCAGTCTGTTTCCAAGAGGTTCAACAGCACGTGCTGCAACGCCTTTCTTGGTTCGTCCTATCGAGGACCAAAACGGACAATCTGACGTCCTGTTCCAGTTCAAACAGGCTTCTGGAGCTCTCTGGGAAGAGGTGCAGCCCGCTTCGTGCCCAGAGTCCAGAAGTGGGGAACAGCGATGTCATACCCGAACTCTGCGACTTGCTCCCTTAGTACATGCTGTGGCCTCTACCAAGAAGTCGCTTGAAACGCGCATTAGACCTCATCTTAACCTCCGGAATTATATAGCACTGAACACCATTACATATTTAAGAGTAACACTCGATAAACATAGTGGGCCTCTGTAGAAGAAGTAAGTCTACTAACAAAGGCTCATAAAGTGGAGGAATTAGGCGAAGAGGTGACTTGACATGAAGAAGAAAATAGGTCCGCTGTCTCTTGACCTAGTGGTTGCCTGCCAAATCTACGAGCTGCAGAAAAACGGGGAACACGTTGAATATACCAAGCTGGTCGAGAAGCTGCACGGGTTCGTTGGAGAATCTACCATTCCATCTCTGCTCAGATCCCTTACTGACTGGGGAATAGTCACTACCGAGTATGGCGAAACCACGCAAGGGCGTGCAGGACGGTTCTATTACATCTCAGGTGAAGCCTCTGATATGATAAAGGAAACCTATGACCTGTTCTGGGACAAAGTCCTTCAGGCCCAAAAGTAGTTCAAGAAGGTGTTTGTTTGGATGAATGAGAGTATCCTGCAACCACTGAATGAATTGAATCTGTCTGATGACCATCGTGCAATATGCATCCATGTGATTGCTCATGTGGGTGTTCTGTTGAGATACATACAGCGCGGGATACCCTCATTCACCGACCACGGCGATATGCACTCAGGAAGAGTGCTACACTATCTCAGGGACTTGGCAAACGAATGTCCGACGCCACTGTCATCTGAAGACCTTATGCTCCTTGCTCTAAGCGCTGTGCTTCATGACATAGGATGCATCGCTGGCCGGGCGGGTCACAGTAGCAGATCCGCAAGAATCCTTAGTGTGTCCCATTTCAGCGGTATAAGGGACATGCTAACACAAGAGAGCTACAGATATCTCAAGCAGATAATAGTAGCCCACAGCTCCGAGTACGACCTGCTCCTGCTATCAAATGACGGAAGAAACAGAAGTCGATTGGCACTCCTCTGCTGCCTTTTCCGTCTGGCAGATGGCTGTGATATCAGTTCCGATAGAATCCCTCCTCTCGTTCTGAGCGTACTTGAGCGACTGAAGATACTGGATTCTGGCGCCAAGAGGATTTGGCGATCACATCTTTCCATTGAGAAGGTAGAAGTGAGAGGAACGAGCATTGTTGTTAGAGCAAGAAGCAAGCGCGCCGCACGGTTGTGGACGAAGAAACTGGAGGCAGAGCTGGATTTGATTAATAGTGTTCTATCCGGCTACAACTTGCCCTGCTTTTCCATGGTGGTTGAAGAAGTTCCCTGAGCCCTGCCGAGCGCTGGAGCTTTGGTTCCCACAGTCCTTGACATAGAGGAGCTTATGCCGCAGAGTCCCCAACAGATCAACGAAATAGAAAACCTAGCCACTGCCGAAACAGGCGTCACCGAAAGTTCGCACGCTGATTTCAATCCTAGTCCGTCCATTTCGGCCTAGACTCCTCGATTCGGAATGGCAGTGTGGCAGTCGATAGCGCAGCCTGCATATTCGGACGGATTGCGTCGAGCACCTTATCCGAAATAACCTGACCAAGGCATGCGGAGCACACGACCTCTCCCCCACCCTTATGTCCCTCTACAAGAATCGGACAGATTCTTCCCTCCCCGATTAGACATACAATTTCGCTTCCAACATCGACGAAATCACACGACACGTCCACCTCCGGGATGACAGTGAATTCGGTTGTGTCTTTTTCACATCTGAGCTTGAAGGCAACATGGATGTAGTTCACTTCATAACTGAGGCGCATGGGACCTTCCGTCTTGAGTATGGTGTTATATCCTGAAAAATCCTTGACATCTACTCCCATTGTACGAACCGCCTTGGGAAGTCCGCTGGAGTCGCCCTTCGTGAAATGAACTTTCCCAAGGGAAGATTTCGCTGAATCACGAATAAGACTGAAGACATCACGATGTGACATGGACGCGCTGATGCTATAGTGATCGTATGCAACATCGGGATCCATTGGAACAATGCGTGAGCGATAGTAGACGTGAAGTTTGCGAGAAATCCGGATGTACTGCTTCTCACCAGACGTGAGATGCTGACTTGTTATCTGATCTCTGTTGATAAGACCCGACTCGACTAGGCTATCAAGTCCACTCTCATTTGAAAGGTAGCTGAACAGCTGCTTCACATGGACATTATGGTGTTCCAGATAGCCAAGAACGCGTTCGAGTTTCTTGCCGGTATGAATGGAGTCAGTAAGAAGAATCACATTCCTTCCGACAGGAAGGGAGTCATGAAAGAAGCTCTCATCCGTTTCGTAGTATTTCAGAGGATGCACTACGAAACCTGCATCCTCAATCTTGGTCTTACTATGGGAAACTAGGAACGATGCTTTCTTTCCCTCCTGTATTATAGGGCAAGGTTTCCCCGAAATCAAGCGTTCAACGAATTCATCGACGTCATCTCTGATTTCGCGGATTATCTCTTCAGGTCTGTCGGAGTCCGAGAACCCGAAACGCTGATACATATCAATTCCATTGGTCACCACATGCATCCCCACCAGCAGCGAGTTCATGATTGGTATCCCTATATGTCAACCTTTCGACCTGGTGTGTTGGAGAAGAGAATCGGCCCTCCGAAGTCAGCGAGCCCGCCAAAGGAGGGGGGCTCCGGCTCGCAACGTCCAATGACCAGAACTCTCTCTCTACGAGGATTGTACATGGCATTTGAAACGCAAAGGCAGATATTGCCGAATCCAGAACTCACTTTCATGGTGGGAAAACGAGCGATCTACACAGATTTGTAGAATCGATTCAGAGTGCAGAGTGTCCCGATGCATGTCCGTGCAAAGAGCGTTGCATTAGAAACAGGATTGATATCCCCATTGTCCCCCTGCCTTCTTCAGGCAGTATTCCGGGTGTTATTGTTTCTAGAGATCCGACTATCGACTGGCTTCCTGTATACAGATACGCATCCAGTCTGAATGATGAACGTCTTATGCGCTTGATGTTGTACACAAGTGCGATACCAAACACGCTCTGCTCGCGTATCCGACAGTTTACCAAGGGAAGCGGCGTGGGAAGGGAATCAGCTCTATACCATGATGTATGAGAAGACATACTGAACACACCTCAACAAATGCTACACCGTCACTGGTGACCCTGTGTATCGGTTTCAAGCAGGACGTGCTGTCCAGTGTGCCCAGAGTTGGTTAAGGACCGAGCTGGATCTCGCGGTGAAAGAGGGAGCTAAGTTCATCGTTGTTCTTGGGCGCAACGCTCAATCTTGGGTTCAGCAGCAAATGTCTGACGAAGTAAGAAACAGAGGGATTCCGCTGATTCACCCATCGGGTCAGAATGCTGCAGTATGGGCACGGACCCAAGTAAAAGGTGAGAAGATTCGAGTGCGTCATGAGCAGCTTATTGCAGAAACAGGCGAGAGCGTGCGTAAGATACTCGAGTTTGCCGGCTTTGATTACAGTGCGACGAATGAAGGCGATAAATCCCGAACAGTTTAATGGCACGATTGATTTCTCAGCACCTGTATCATTCGAGGGGAGTAGCAATGCCTCTGCTCGGACCAAAGACGGGATTTCTCTCAGATGATGAGATTGTTACAGTGACAAACGAAATGCTCAGGGATGCTCGGAGGGAGGTCCAGTTGGTGTCCCCCTGGATTGGAGCAGACCATCACACTTTCGAGAGGCTCTTGGACTGCGTCGATAGAGGCGTCAAGGTGACGGTGTTCTGTAGGCCTCCTACTGAGAAGGACCCGAACCACCTGACAGCTGTTGAGAAACTCGCTAGTCTAGGAGTTGAGGTCCTTGAAGACCCAGTGTTACATGCAAAGATGTTGATCATAGACCGCGAGGAGATTCTTGTTTCATCGGCTAATCTTGTGCACACATCGCAAGTTCGAAACCATGAGGCCGGCATTGGGACGGTGGAAAGGCAAATCGTCGAAGACGCTCTCTCGTACTTGGCAACTCTGAGAAAGCGGATTGAAGCTGCAGCCAAGCGGTACTGCAAGGGATGCGGATGTGAGATTACCATTGATCCGTCGAAGCCCTATTGCCTTGAGTGCTGGAAATCTGGCAGAAGGTCATAGTGAAAAGAGTAGAGGAGAGAGGATGAGCCTCTCTCATGTGTAGATTCTGACTACCTCTGTTACTCTTGTCTGCACGGAAGGTATACTCGACTAGGAATCTCTCTGCCTATGGCAATGGTCGTCCGAAATAGAAGACTCAGCGTTCCTCAAGAACCGGCTCAGCATAGGATATTTCGTCCTCGGTTGTCTTCCTTCTAGCACTGAGCTTCCCAACAAGCCCCTTCCCGCCCTTTATTATGTACCCTGTGATAGAGTGTTTGTCATCACGAATGAATATGGGGTCAAGAATCGCCAGTAGCTCGACAGACCCTTTCATGCCTTTTAGGAGTGACGTCAACGCTTCCAAGAAACGATCCAGTTCACTCTTGGAGTCGGGATAGGCAATAATGAGAATGTTCTCAGACATAGACTCCCTTACCTTTGAAATCAGATGGTCTAAGCGGTTTGGTCTGTTTTCATGCTCGATATGTAGAAGCGGTTTTTCATAGGTCATAGCTGCCAAATCCCAGAACCAGACTAAGTCGAATCTCTTCCACTCGTACTGTACATAGCAGCCCAGCATCTGGCCGAGTCTTGAGTAGAAGCCCAGAATCTCGTGAGTCCAGTTTGCGTCAGATACTCCTGCTCTCAGACCAAGGCCTGCATAGTTCCGAATGAAACCATAGAACATGTCGCGCATCTCTATTCTTAGCATACCGGCATTCCGCCTCCGCGTCAGCTAGTAGGCATAGACGCTCTGGTTTCTCCCCCAATACCACTCATAGATGTGCTGATAAACCAGCTCGCACTTCTGGTCGTGCAACTCCTTGGGATACACCTCAGGTAACTTATCCAGCTCCACCTCAATCGCCTGAAGCACCGGAGCCCTCGTTTGATGGGTCTTTCTCCAGTCCAGCACTAGTTTCTCTTCCTTGAGAGTCCTCAGCAGATTGCGTGCTACCTTCTTCACCAGTTCCTTGTCTTTCCTTGCCAGCTTGTCTGGCGGCCGTGTCAAGAAATCGAAGACTGCAAGTTCCTCCTCTGTCAGGTTCTCCTCTGCATGACGCTTCTCTTCTTCGTCCAGCTCCGTCATGAGATGAACCAGGGCCTCGAAGAACTGGTCGACATGCATGCGCCTCTTGGCTGCAGATTTTCCCATTCACTTCGCAGTTCCAGTCTGTTCTTCGCAGAGTGCAGGTTTCCACATTGAGCCATTTCTTTTCGATGCTCAGTCTGAATCTCTCAGACCTCTTGTCGCGGCTCCATTCAATCATCGACAGAGATATCTGCTAGTGAGTGCCATGGGCATCGGCAAAGGCTAGACACAGCGGGTCGAGGGTGGACGGATGTGGCCGCTAGACATCATGACATACTGGCATACAAAGCCCACGATATTGCATCCAACTTATACACACTCTTCGTTATCAACACCACAACCTATGTCTTCCCCATGAAGACTGTGATCTCGATTCATCAGGCTATCGAGCTCGCCATGAAGGCCGCAATCCTTAAGGAAACACAATCAAAACTGAGAACAAGCAACTTCAGCGAATCGTTAGTTGCCATCCAGACAAACCCCCTGCTTTCCGGCCTCAAGCAGAGGATGTTCTTGACAGGAACGGAAAACCGTCTCCGCGAGCTCAACAATTGTCGCAACAGCCACCAGCACAATGGGGCCAAAATGGAGAAATTCCGGACGGGCAGGCTGCACTTCGTAGATCTAGTCCGGGATTCGCTTACGACTCTCCTCCGTCTTCTCTCCGAATGCAACGTCGATGTTTCTGAACTCGTCTTGGTGCTTAGTCAATTCGCGGGGGTCAATTGGCCTTGAAAGAGATATATCAAATCGACCATGACATTGGGATTCTTGTCGCCCAGCCCCCAACTGCCCTCAGCTTCTTGCAGATGATGGCTCTACTTGAGAAGAGAATCCAATTGACCGAGGGGACATGCATGGTTAAACCCCTTGCTGAAATGATGGACCTTTTCAATGCCCCGAAGTCACAGTCCGCACTGATACTGAGAACAAGGAATCTTGTTCTTCATTCAATTCCTGGTGGTGAAGACCAGCTCCGAGAGAACTGGGAATCTGTAGTGGCCTTCTTCAGGACCCATGTTTTGGAGAAAGGATACATAGAATGCCAAAGCCACGAGGAGTTCGTCGGAGGCGTTGTTGACGATCTATATGGGTTTCTAAATCATGGAGAACCCTTGTTTGGGTTGGCTGCGGGCAGCGTGCATGAAGGAGCAAGTGGGGAAGTTGTTTTCGAAACCGAAGTTGGCAGTTTCCTGGGAATGGTGGTTGCATCCTTCAAACTGACCAAAGCTGAAAGTACTGATGACCCCGACATAGCGTTGTGCATAGACGTACTTCTTCAGAATGTTCGGGAGCGGGATTTCGTTGGTGGCGTTCTGATTATTCGGGGCCGCCTGATTGAAGCGACAAGCGTAGACGGGATTCCGGTCTTAGTCGTGGGGTGGGAGTCAGGCCGCCAGAAGCTCACGGATTGGATTGTGAACAGTGTCCGTAGGGTAAAGTCAAGAAGGGATTGGAAATGGGCGCAGCAGGGTTTCCCGAAGCTGAAGTTTCTTGCACTGGAGATGATTCGCTTACTACAGGAGTACCTCTACACCAAGGGTAGTCCTATGTCGGACTTCAGGAAAATAGTACGAAGAGAACTTGGCAATCTTCCTTTGGATACCCTAGTCAGCCTAGATATCGAGAATCCGGGCGTCTTTTACTTTCTTGGTCTAGATTCACGAATCTCCACTTGGCGAAAGCTGCCACCTAAAGACGCTCGGAGAGAACTTGACAGACTGCAAATGAGGCTCGAGCCATGCAGGATGAAGAGATTATTAAACTGGCTGATTCGAGGTTCAAGTTCCGCAGAATCCAGGACTAAGAGGGCCGACGGAACGAGTCCTGCCTTGTTTTCTGCGGTGGGGACGGAGTAGATTGGTCCGTTCGGCATTTAATCTCTGACAGCGGCACCCGAAGGAAGTCACTCTGCGACTCATCCCATGGAAGCGACTCATGCATCGCGAGCTCTGGAACCGGTCTGTTTGCGTAAGGGTCGATTCATCAGCGAGCGTCAAAGAAGAAAGAGTAGAGAAGAGGGGACGGGCCTCTCTCAACTTTTCTGGCGGACAATGCTTTGTCCAAGGCCTGAAAGCCACGATATACAACTCTGTGTGAGCGCTTCAACGGGCGAATGATGAGGAGTGCATCAGACCGCACAGTCAAGCTCCCCGTACACTACTCTCGGGGGACCTAATGGTGACTAATCCTCCTCTGGTCAAGCAGCTGGTCAGAAATCCTGACGCGCAAAGGCATATCAGGCAGGTCGCATTCCAGAGCGAACATGGCATCAGAAGTGGTACGAGGATTCCATGCTGTCCTTGCCAAGCAAGCTAAGAGGGGCGCCCGGGGTGAGAAACCGATTGCATTAGCGGCGATTCTCAAGTACATGCTTGACAACAACACATACGGCTTGAAGCTAAGTGAGCTGCTTAGCGGAAACCACTTGTTGGGGATTAAGGAGATATTCCTAACCCTAGGCAAGGAACATCTAGAACGCCCTGAAGCCTCCTGGAATATGATTGCTGGACCCCCAAGGGAACTAGAAACCCAGATCTCTCTGTACAAGAAGGCAGGGAATGATTTGGATGCTGCCTTTGCGAGTCTTCGACAGCACGATGTGGAATCGCTCTTGTCTGAATTCTCTCAGTTGAGAGAGATTGTGTGGATAGCGAAGCATAGGAGCGAGATTGATGACTGGTTTCGTACAGAATCGGGAGTGTTTGCTGCCGAATTGCCCCGCAGTGGGGATGAGGAGGATGAAGGGCTGATATGGTACGAGAGCTTCGCTACCAACTACGTCATCAGACACGCAGATAAGTTCAGAGGAGACAGGCCGCAGCAGATTTGGTTTGAGCTGAACCTTGGCGATACACGCATAGACAAGAAGGTGACAGGTCGTGATCACGCCGACCTTCTCCTCCAGTTTCCCGATGAGGTATGGATAGTTGAGGTCAAGTTCTCTGCCAACAGCCCCGACCCGGAAACTGCGCTAGTGAAGAGATGTAAGCGCCAGCTTGAGAAGTATGGCAAGGAGCTCGAGCACCTGCTTGAAAAGGGCTGGTTTCCAGGGAGGATAGTCCGCTTGGCGGTCTTCTGGGCATATTGGTACAGGAGAACGAACGATAGTGAGATTGACCGGCGATACGGTAGATGGCCAGTCGAGCGGACGGCATCAAGCTCGTACTAGTTCAGACCCGGTCATGGGGCGGCGGGTGTTGCTTGTCGGAGCATGGTTTCTCTGCTCGGAAAAAAAGCCGCCTACTGTCACCATGTTGGTTTGTCGACCTCGCTCAAGGCATTAGGCTGTAGAGGGGCGCAGCAGTCACCTTTCTGAACGTCCTTTATATTGTGGTTAACTTGCCTCTTACTTGATGCCTTCAAAACGTTTCTATGAGTGGGTATGGACAGACGGCGGGAAGTGCTACCTTTGCGGGCGTCTTTACCCGCCGTGGGCCTTGGGAGACACCGAGCGAATAGGAATTGTAAGATTCCGAAAGAAGAACCATCTCACAGCTCCAATCTTGGTCTGTAGGAGCTGTCTGGCGATTCGCTCACATCGCCATAGAACTGCGAGCCTTCGACATTGACCAGCAGTTCCAGCCAGAAGATAATGACGTGTCAGAGTGACCATAATCCTTGAGTACACCTAGGTTGCTCAGTTCTCCCAAAGTCCCTCCGTGGCTACCCCGAGATGATTCTGAATCTCGATGCTGCTGGCCGGCATGATTCTTCCAGTTATGAGTGCCTTATTTGGGATTGCCAACTCTCTAGCTCGACGCCAGAGATCTGAGCGGAGCCATAGGGGTATGGCCAAGTTACGTGCACGCAAGGCTGTTGCTTTGGAAACGGCATTGTTCCAGCAACCCAGAAACAAAGATGGAAGAGCGGAAGAGAGAGGATGAACTCTTTCAATCAGAAACGCGAACTGCATCTGTTTCTATAGTTTGTGAAGGCGGGACTCAGGTCCGAGTATCTACCTGCCCTTGATTGATTCCGTCAGCCAAGTGCCAACAGATGCTCATGCTCTGTGAATCAAGTGATTCTTAAGTGACAGGGTGTTCTGCACCGACTGAACCTTAGGAGTATTCACGAGTAGAGTAGGTCCATGAGGGGCGTTGAGAAGATGACTCTCCACAATCCAGGCGTAACCTTTTGCAGGACGCAGAATCCGGTACGCGTAGTCCGCTTTCTTGAATCGGTTCATGAGAAGATTGGATCGTTCCAAGGCCTGAAGGGCAAGCAGGTCGACCTTTGGCTCACCAGTGAGGGCGAGGCTGCCGAGTTTGACCCGAGTGTCGGCAGCATCATGAAAGTGCACCGGGGAAGCGTTGTGCAAGAGGAGAAGGAATTCATCCGCACACGACCACCGATGCTTGATAAGACGTTCTATCCGTTCTCCTACTATGGCATTGAGTCGACAAAGGGCAACTTCCTGCTGGTATGTGGAAAGGCAGTAGCGTCTACACTGCTGCTCCGCATTCTCAAGAAGAACAGCTATGAAGTGACAATGGTCAATCTTGGAAGATCTGTGCAAGACAAGCTTTGTTCACGGCGCGACATGTTCTATTACGCCACGTCCGTCGATGACGAAGTGGAGGCAAGAACAGGAAAGCTTAGAGTCACCTCTCGCTCGACAGATACTCCCTTGAAGGGCGCGAAAATCGATGCTCTGATCGACAAGCGGGGACGAAACAGAGACCAGGGAATCACATGGAGAGAAACTAGTGTTCGTCCGAAGATAGTCTTCTGGATAAACCGTTTGGGGCGCCTCCATATCAAGAGAATGGATCTGGAAGAGTCGTTTTTCTTGGAACTCGTCGACATCATTACAGGAGTTCTGTGACTTTGATTCCGCTTGCCCTGCTGCAAGACATCACCACGTGGATAGTACAGTACATACTGGACAACATCGCTACCTATGTACTGGGGCTAATCACCACCTTGGCCTACTTCCTATTACGTCCGAGGAGTAGTTTCTGGTTTGCCAAGACTCGAATTAGGCTATTTAGGCGGGGCCTAGTGGTTAACCTAGACTCACTCATTACGGTCGGCATTGATGAAGTACTCTCGGACGATCCTCTCAAGGACCTGCATAGCCAGTTTGGTATGCGTTTTGAATCCGAGATGCTCTCGTCTGAGCAGGGCGGTTTCGTCGCAGTTACGGTGCAGCTACCCGAGAGGAAAATCAGGTTTGAAGGTAGGTTGTCGACTGATGAGGAATCAGGGGAAACATACGCACTGAAACTTGTGTCTGGGGAGTCAGTGACTTACTCCAGCATGAGTCGCTACATCGAAGACCTGTTCAACGCAAGAGATGTCTTGTACGAAGTTCTAAGTCAAAGTCTGCTTACGACACGGCAGCTTCCTGAGATGACAATCGGACTGTCATGGAAACCAAAAGGAACCCGATTGCTGCAGTGGCTTGACCATGAACACTCGCTTGATGGTTTCATCTACCTGCCGGACACAGACATCCGGCTTTGGTACGGCTCAGGACGAGCATCTGTATCATCAGTAGCGTACCAGCCAATAATCAAGGACATAATGTGCAATCTAGTAGTTGAGAGCGTCATTGGCTAGATGGGTTCCCGACTTAATCCTAGTCTTTCTTTCGCATCAATCGGTCAGAAACTGCTCGACGAGTATACCTCTGTGGTGCCTGTCGATGAACGCGGCAGGTTTCATGTTGTACTATGATTCATTCGAGGGTTACGTCTTCTTCTGATAGGAACTCCTGGCTAATGTCAAAAGCCTTCAGCTCTGCGGCAATATGGACGAATCTTTGGAGGCACCTTCTACAAACCAGTACTGGACTCGTCACATTGTACCACAGAGATAACACCTTCCGCCCTTAGTCTAAATCCGCTCATAGATGTGACTCAGCGCTTCCATAGTGTTACGAAGAGGCTTCCTTATGTAAACATCCCTTGGGAGGGGGCTTTGTCGCGTTTCCTGTCCGAGCAATGGGTTTTCAAATCGAAGCTGAGAAGGTTTTTCAGGAGGCTTCGAGTTCCGTCCATTACGCAGTTCAGACGTGATGAAGTTGGAGGGAATCAAGCCCGGTTCTGTAGTTCATAGCACAAGATGGCCTGAGCCGGTTGTAATCGATATGGTGGAAGACCTAGGCGAATACGTGCGAATCGTAGGGGCCGAAATCAACTCTCGCCGCTACATAAACGAGGTTCTCTCCAAGGCAGAATTCGGAAGTCTGGCAGATGCCGCAATCAAGCCCGACTTCAATGCCGACCCCAGAATGGTGTTCTTGGGCCTTGAGGCCAAGAGATACCGATTCGCTTCTCTTTATGACCCACTGCTTGCAGTTAACATCTCAAAGATTGACCCTCTTCCCCATCAGATTGAAGCAGTCTACGGGTACATCCTCCGGTTGCCAAGAATCCGCTTTCTCATTGCTGATGACCCGGGCGCAGGCAAGACCATAATGGCCGGTCTTGTCATCAAGGAACTCAAGCTGCGTCATCAGGTACGCCGTATCATGATAGTGGCGCCCGGCCATCTCAAGGACCAATGGCAGAGAGAGATGAAACACTGGTTCCAAGAGGTATTCACTGTCGTAGACAGGCATTCAATTGACTCGCTATTTGGGGAGAACGCGTGGGGGCGGGAAGACCAGATTATCACCTCGCTAGACTTCGCAAAGCAGGAGAATATCCTTCCAGCTCTGTCATCTGTAACATACGACCTTATCGTAGTGGATGAGGCTCACAAGATGAGTGCGTACCTCTACGGTGACAAACTGGACAAGACCGCGCGATACAAGCTGGGTGAAACGCTTTCTCGCATCACAGAGCATCTGTTGTTTCTCACAGCCACGCCCCACCGGGGTGATCCTGAGAACTTCCGACTCTTCCTCGACCTGCTTGAGCCAGGTTTCTTCGCCACGACCGAGATGCTACAGGAGTCGATACACAACAATGACAACCCTCTCTTCATAAGGCGCGTGAAGGAGGACCTGAAGGACTTCGAAGGCAGACCGCTGTTCCTCCCGAGGCATGTCACGACAGTGGCATATGATCTGGGGGTCGACTCGCCTAGGGAGATGGAACTGTACAGCGACCTCTACGACTATATAACCACTCAGTACGGTCGTGCGCTCAGCAGCAGCAAGCGGAGGAATGTGGCGTTTGCCCTGATAATCCTTCAGCGAAGACTAGCCTCCAGTACATACGCGCTGCTGAAGTCTCTACAACGGAGGAAGAATCGACTCGAAGAGATGATTAGCAGTGCAGAGGGTCTGAACCGTCAGGATGTGGGGACTTTCGACTGGGATGCAGTCGATGACATGAGTGAAGAAGACCGCTGGGCGGAGGAACAAATCTGGGAAACGCTCAGTGTCGCTGAGAACCGTGAGGAATTGAGAAGAGAGATTGAAACAGTCGAGCGGCTCATCATCGCGGCAGAAGAGATCATCAGGCGAGGCGACGAGCTGAAGCTCAGAAAACTTCAGAAGACGCTCTCCACACTCAGCGGCGAGTTCCCGAAGGAGAAGGTCATCATCTTCACAGAGTCAAGGGATACCTTAGATTATCTGGAGAAACGGATTCGCTCTTGGGGGTACACTGTCAACACCATCCACGGAGGCATGAGGCTCCAAGAGAGAGTGGATGCTGAGGGGGTCTTCAAGCAAGAGACTCAGATACTGGTCGCGACAGAGGCCGCTGGGGAGGGCATCAACCTCCAGTTCTGCCATTTGATGATTAACTATGATCTGCCGTGGAATCCCAATCGGCTTGAACAGAGGATGGGACGTATCCATCGCTATGGACAGACAAGGGAGGTGTTTGTGTACAATCTGGTGGCGAGGGATACGCGAGAAGGAAGGGTGATGTACCGCCTCTTCGAGAAACTTGAGGAGATCAGGGAGGCCTTAGGTAGCGACAAGGTGTACGATATTCTGGGCACTCCCCTGTACGGCGTCGACCTATCGAAACTGCTTCTCGAAGCCGCCGCGAGCACGAGGAGCCTCGACGAGATTCTCAGTGAGCTCGATATCACGGTTGACGAAGACTATGTCACCAAGGTGAAGGAGCAACTCGGCGAGAGCCTTGCTACCCACTTCATAGACTACACTCGAATCAGAGAGATGGCTGAACGGGCCAAGGAACACAGACTGATTCCTGAGTATACAGAGGCGTTCTTCAAGAAAGCGTATGACAAGCTGGGTGGAACCATCAAGAGCAGAGCGGACAAGTTTCTCTCCATTGAGAATGTTCCCTCTCAGCTGAAACGAATTTCCGAAGCAGACTCATTCAAGAGAGTTCATGGTTCCCTACAGAGGAGATACCAGAAGTGTACATTTGACAAGGCGCTCTATCGGACCGATTCTGAATCGGAGTTTGTTTCGTTTGGTCATCCCCTGTTTGAGGCCGTGCTAGGGTGGGTCGAGCAGGAGGCTGGACCGGTCCTGCATCGTGGCGCAACATTCACCGACCCAGATGGAATGTTGGACGGTTTCATCATGTTCTATGAGGGTGAAGTAGGGGATGGCAAGGGTAGCATCGCCGGGTCACGGCTTTTCACAATCTACGCAGCTAATGACGGCAGTAGGCTTGAGGCGATTAGTCCCATGGTCCTCTGGGACCTCAAGGAGGGCGGGAAGAGTCAGCTTCCGATTCCAAATCTTGAATCCGGGAAGGCCAAAGCGCTCCCGGCTTCGATTGGGTGTCTGAACAGATACATGCAGGAGCTTCAGAAGGAGCGAAACCGTCAGGCGGGAGTCAAGCGCAAATACGGCGTAACATCACTAAGATATCTAGTTCACAAACTAGACGGCGATTTGATAGACCTTGACAGACGACTGGAAACGGGTGAGAGCGTCGACCTTCCGATTCGGAATAAGATTGAGCAGAAGAGGCGATATGAAATTGCCCTAGAAGACCTGCAGAAGGCCATCGAGCAAGAGAAGACCCTTGTCATGTCAACCCCACGATTCGTGGGAGCAGTGCGAGTTCTTCCCCAAGAGGGCATCAGCGCATCGATGAAGTCTGACAAGGAGGTAGAACTTGTGGGAATGCAGGTTGCCATGCAATACGAACGCGACCATGGAAGGGTACCCTTCGATGTGTCGGCTGAGAATCTGGGATACGACGTCCGCTCAACAGGCAAGGACAACGGGATTCGCTACATAGAAGTGAAGGCAAGGGCGCAGATGGGTGAAATCCTACTGACACAGAATGAATGGTTCAAGGCTAAGAGATTCGGAGAGGACTACTACATCTATGTTGTCCTGAATGCGTCAACTCAGCCTCTGCTTCGAATCATCCGAAACCCAGCTGGGACACTCTCCGTGGATGACATCATTGAGGTTGTAAGGGTCAAGATTCCACTGGATACTATTATGACAAGGGGAGATGATTAGTCTGACATATGACAGGAGACTCATCGAGGATTCCTTTCCTGTAAAGGAGGTCGGGTCAGAGTCCGCAAAGGAGAAGAGCATTCGACACGCTCACCCATCTACTCTGCATATCTGGTGGGCGCGCCGACCATTGGGGTCATCGCGGGGAACATGCTATGCAGCACTTGTCCCTGCACCTCACAGTGTGTCTGATTTGAAAGAAAAGTCAGAGTTCGTGGCAAACCTTTCAAGATGGGATAACACGTGGATGAGTCCAGTCACCGAGGAAGCCAGACAGCATATCCGTGAGTACTATCAGCGACCACCCAGAGTGCTAGATCCTTATGCTGGCGGTGGCTCAATCCCGCTAGAAGCGATGCGTTTGGGGTGCGAAACGTATTCACATGACTACAATCCTGTATCGGTGTTAATACAAAAGTGCACTCTGGAGTACCCACAGAAATACGGGACTATCAGAGCACCAGAGATCCATGAACTCGCTCAAGATCCGACTCAGAATCCATTGGCCGAGGATGTCAAGAGATGGTCTGAATGGGTGTTGAATCGAACGAGTGCGGAAATAGCGCATTTCTACATCAGGAATGACGGTGAAATCCCGATTGGGTACTTGTGGGCGCATACTTTGCCTTGCCAGAACCCCTCATGTGACACACATATTCCACTCATTCGCCAATACTGGCTAGCAAAGGGAGCCAGACACAGTGTATCGCTCTGCCCTGTCATTTCGAAGAACCGACTCGAATTCAGAGTCGTGGGGCAAGGCTATGGTAGGATGCCTCATGGGTTTAATCCGGATGATGCTACTATGTCGAGAGCTATTGCCACATGTCCGGTCTGTGGTAGCACGATTGATGCAGGTACAACACGATTTCTCTTCAAGACTGGCAAGTCCAGCGAACGGTTGATTGCTGTGATTAGTAGCAATCCTCGAGGTGAAGGGAAACTCTATCGTATTGCTGACGATGAGGATGCAAGGATGTTCAGGAGTGCCGCTGATTGTTTACGCATGAAGAGGGCAATCCTAACGGAAGAATGGGGCTTCAATCCTGTTCCGGACGAACCGACGCCGGAAGGAAAGGGGAGGGGAGCAGAGAGAGCGTTTTCCGTCAGGAACTACGGCCTCAACACTTGGGGTGACCTGTTTAATCCGCGTCAACAACTTGCACTAGTTGCCTTCACAGAGTCGATTAGACTTGCACATCAAGAGATGCTCAGAGGGGGATATCAGGAGGATTATGCATTGGTCATATCTAGTTATCTTGCTTTGGGACTAGATAGGCTCGTGGACTTTGGGTCTCGATTATGCATCCTCAACCCAACTGGAGGCAGAGGAGTTGTCCATACCTTCGGTAGGCAGGTTCTACCAATGGTTTGGGACTATTTCGAGTCAAATCCGTTCTATCCAGAGGCTGCAGGATGGCATACGGCTACTGCAAAGAATCTGGACTGGATTAGGCACGCTTCTAGCATACCTCGCACAAGCGTGACTGTTACTCAGTCGAATGCAACTTCCCTTGACTATCCAGATGATTACTTCGATGCGGTGTTAACGGATCCACCTTACTATGACAACATTCCATACTCGCACCTCTCCGACTTCTTCTACGTGTGGTTGAAACGGGCGATAGGGCCTCTCTATCCTGAATTGTTCTCTACACCACTTACCCCCAAGAAGAACGAGATAGTTGCGTATTCTAATATTCCTGGAGGGTTCGAAGAAGGGAAACGATTCTTCGAAGAGAGTCTCAAGAAATCCTTTGGGGAAATCTATCGCGTTCTGAATCCAAATGGAATCGCAGTCATTGTATATGCCCACAAATCAACGGAGGGGTGGGAAACAATGCTAAACTCTCTACTAGACTCCAAACTAGTGATTACAGCAGCATGGCCCATAAACACTGAGAAGGTTGGGAGGCTGCGTTCTCAGATGTCTGCAGCACTAGCTTCATCAATCTACATAGTTGCTCGCAAACTGCAAAGGTCCACAACCGCCATTTATAAGGACGCAAAGAAAGAGATGGCTGTTCATCTCTCTAGGAGACTAGATACTCTTTGGAATGAGGGCATTGGGGGAGCTGATTTCTTCATTGCCGCCATAGGTTCAGCAATCGAAGTGTACGGCAAGTATGAGGACATTATCGATTTCGCGGGCCAATCAGTGCGTGGAGATAGACTGCTGGACGATGTCCGCGAGTTAGCAACGGACTATGCTATTCAGCGCATTCTTCACAACGGGTTCTCTGATGATGTTTCAGCCCTAACAAGATTCTATTTGCTGTTTCGATGGAACTACAAATCGATGAGAGTCGAGTTCGATGAAGCACGAAAGCTAGCCCAGAGCTGCGGTATTGACTTGACAGAACACTGGAGCGGAACAGGATTCATACAGAAAGAGAAGGAGTTCATCAGAGTTCTTGGGCCACACGAAAGAAAGCTCAAAGAACTCGAAGACCGTACAGAACTCATAGATGTTCTTCATCAGGCTTTGCTTCTCTGGAGCAAGAACCGACGTGAAGAGATTCCAGAGCTTCTTGGCAAGTCTGGTTTCAATCGAAATGATGCGTTCTGGAGAGTAGCCCAAGCGATATCCGAAACGCTGTCCATTGAAGACAAGGAGAAGAAGCTTCTTGACGGGTTCTTGGCAGGCAGGAATGGCTATGTTGACCGGGAACCAGGACAACAAGTGACGGTCGAAGGTACGCCGACTCGGCTCCGATCAGAGAAGCGACGGAGTCGCCAGACTTCGAGGTCAGATACTGGAGATGGCCACGAGCAGGTGAGATTTGAATGAAACCCTTTCACACAGTCGCAATTCCTCACAAGGACATAATAGATGGCAAGATGACCATGGATGTCTTCGCGGCCGACCTATGGGAGGTCATTCAAGGAAGGGGGCCAGATGAGTATAGAGATCCGGAAACCTTCTTTCGCAAGACGTACGAAACTGAGGGATTGCGCAACATACTCGCAGTCGTCTGGAGGCGACTGCAAGGCAAAGGTGGCGACGCCGTTATCCAGTTGCAGACGCCGTTCGGTGGCGGCAAGACGCATGCGTTGATTGCGCTGTATCATAAGGCGAAGGAGTGGGGGGCGAGTACTGTCGTGATGGTTGGGACTGCTCTTGACCCACGCAAGACGCTCTGGGGTCTGATAGAGGAGCAGCTGACAGGCAAGATTGCGAAGATGTCTGAGAAGACGGCTCCCGGGAAGGACACTCTGAAGTCGGTAATCGAGAGCCATCAGCCAGTCCTTATCCTGATGGACGAAGTGTTAGAGTACGTCACGAAAGCAGCCGGAGTCACGGTAGGAGAAAGCACACTTGCGGGACAGACAGCGGCATTCATGCAAGAGCTGACTGAGCTTGCCAGTAGTATCAAGGGACTGTGTGTTGTAATTACGTTACCGTCTAGTGCTACCGAACACTATGATGCGCAGGCAGAACGTCAGTTCCAGCAGCTTCAGAAGGTTTCTGGCAGAGTCGAGAAGATCTACACTCCGGTTCAGGACAATGAAATCACCAAAGTGATCCGGCGCAGGCTTTTCAGCGAACTCAATGAGGATGATGCAAGGGCTGTCGTAACGAGGTTCGTCGAGTATGCAGAACGAGAAGGCATATTGCCGACCGGCTTGCAGCCATCTGAATATCGCGATAGGTTCATGGACTCATATCCATTCATGCCTGAAGTTGTGGACATGCTCTATCAAAGGTGGGGGAGCTTCCCGACGTTTCAGCGAACAAGAGGAGTTCTGAGATTGCTGTCATTGGTCGTTTCCTCGATGGGAAAATCAGATAAGCCCTATATTGGTCCGGGGGACTTTGACCTAGGTAGACAAGATTTACGCCACGAACTACTCAAACACATTGGTCAAGAGTACAACGGGGTGATTGATGCAGATATTACCGGCAAAGACTCCAATGCCAAGAGAGTGGACAAGGAGATGGGGCGCTCATATGTAGGGCTCGGCTTCGGAGTCCGTGCAGCCACGACCATCTTCCTTCATTCTTTCTCAGGCGCACGCGAACGAGGGATATCAACGCAGGATATCAAGAGGTGTGCGTCTGTCATCGACCAACCCTCGGCGGCAGTCGCCGAAGCTGTGGACAAGCTCAAGAACTGCCTCTTCTTTCTGCAGAGCACTGCAGACAAGCACTTCTTCAGCAATCAGCCCAACATCAACCGCATCATTCTCACGATTATAGACAACATCAGCAACCAAGAGGTTGATGAAACCGAGAAGGAACTGCTTGAAGATACTATGGATGGTGGTCCATTGAGGGTATTCCTATGGGAGGAAGAGCCATCGAACATTCCGGACTCTTCCGATCTCAAACTCGTCGTACTGAGGAAGAAGGATCGGAAGGCTATGGATGTGATTCTGAAGACCAAGGGTCAGACACCTCGGGTCTACCGCAACGCCATCTTCTTTCTTTATCCCTCTGAAGACGAGCGTGCAGGATTCGAGGATAGCATAAAGCACATCATGGCATATCGGCGGCTCATGGATGATAAGACTCAGAACCTGTCCGATGAGCAGAGGGCCTCGGTCAAGAAAGAGCTGGACAAGAGAGTCAAACGGCAAACAGAGGCCATCCAGAGGTTGTACAAGCGGCTTGCGGTCCCTGCCAAGGATGGTACGAACGAAATCGACCTCGGAATCCCTACCCCTGGTGACAAGACGGGTTTCGCGCAGAGGGCCTACGAGAAGCTCCTGCGCGAAGGCGAAGTGCTGGAGAAGGTGGCTCCCTTAGTCCTGCAGAAGAAGTACCTTGAAACGCAGGACTATGTCCTCACCGAGCAGATCTATGAGTCTTCTTTGAGGACTCCCGGCGAGGCAAGACCAGTCAGCAGGACTGTCTTCGAGCGAAGCATCGAAGAAGGAGTCAAGGCTGGTCTCTTCGGGCTGGGGGCAATCGTGGACAACCGTCCTGTTTGCTTCTACTTTAAACAGCCTGCATCGGTTGCTCTCTCAGAGAATGAAGTGCTAATAGCAAAAAGCCTGTGCTTGGTCCAACAGCAGGAAATCGTCGTAGGCACCGCTCCGGACACCCAATCCGTACTAGGTGATGAACAGGGAAGTGATGTTGCGTCTACCGAAGGGGCCGAACCCCCGCAGGTTGGAGCGGAAGTCATCAGGCGGCTTCGTCTGAGATTCAGGCTACCCGGGGGAAAGCTGTCGGATGTTATCTCGGTTATTCGGTACCTGCAAAGCAAGTTCGAGGAAGCGCGAGTGGAACTGTCCCTAGAGAAGGGCTCTATGTCTGAACGCGACTATCAAGACAAAGTAGCAGAAGCATTCAGGCAGATGGGTATCGATGTCGAACGTGACTAGTGTTCTCCACAGAATCTGATTCCGCCTCCTAAGCAGTTCGAAAGTGAAACTGGACGAGGAATGACTCAAGCGTGACCTGATTGGCTCACTAGCTGGGCAAATGCAGGAGTCTAGAAGTCCCAGCAAGAATGAGCTTGGTCGAAGGAATGCATCACCTGCGGCTCTCTGCATTGATTCCAAGGACAGATTGCCTCGGTGGAATGCAGCTATGGGCAGTCCTTAGTGCCTCGAGATCGCCTTGCCCGATGACTTCAGGTTGACTGATGACGAACGTCCGATTGGCTACTCACTAGAACATACGGAGTATAGGAGAAGACGGAGGGAAGAACAGGATCGTCCTTCCCTCGCCTACATTTGTTTCTCCTGTCGGTAGGGCAAGTACTCTGGTCCGAAAATCTCGCGTCCCATGACGATCTTTTGCACCATTGCACCACCCTCTGCCCCGATCGTGTACGATCGTACTCCGCGGTACGAAGCTTCCAGTGGGCACTCCTTCGTGTAGCCGAATGCTCCATGCCACGTTGCCGCACGCGTTATGATATCCAGAGCATCATGTGGTGTCCTGTACTTCGCTGCTGCAGTCCACTTGGCGATGTCAAGGTCCGTGATATCCTTCCGACCTTCCTTGTAGTGCTGGTCCCAAGCCTTGGCCGCCCGATATGTCAGCAGTTTATCGGATTCCAGAGCCATCCACGAATCGACCGCCTCGAACATGATTCCTTCGAAGGACGCCAGAGGTCTGCCAAACGCTTTCCTTTGCTTGACATAGTCGACTCCGATATCGAAGCAAGCTTGAGCCGCTCCAAGACAGGTTGCAGAGATTAGTACTCTTGCTGCTGAAAAACCAGTCATCGCTTCATAGAACCCGCGTCCTCTCGGCCCGATGATGTAGTGTTTCGGAATCTCCACATTCTCGATATTGAACCCGCCAGTGGACACGCCCATCCTACCCATGTCCTCAAAGAGCGTGGTCGTTATGCCCTTGGTCACTCCCTTGCCCATGTTGAGCGGCAGGATGAATGCATCGAACGCTTTGTGATCGCCCTTTGGGTCAGACTTTCCGAGTGTCCAGTACACACCGCCATACTTCTCGGACTCTCTCACACCACTAATATAGACCTTCTCTCCATTGACAACGAACGAGTTGCCCTTCGGATCCTTGGGCTTGATTACGGTCTTGGTCGTGTTCACAAGGTCGGAGCCACCAGTCGGCTCAGTCGTGGCGATACCAAAGAACAGGTCACCCTTCGTGACCCTCGGCAGGATCTCCTTCTTGGCCTCGGGAGTGCCGTACATGTCGAATATCAGTGCCCATGATGCCTCGACCAGATACATGACCGGCAGAGCGATTGAGAGGTCCGCCCTCGCCAGCTCCTCAGCCGCGATGCACGCCATGGTCATCGAGAGTCCAGCTCCGCCGTACTCCTCAGAAACGGTCGGCGCCCAGAGCATCTGCTCACCCATCCTCTTGACTAGGTCCCTCGGGATCTCGTGGGTCTTGTCATCATAGGTCTTCCAGACCGGTGCGACATACCTCTGCGCAAACTCGTGCACAGAGTCCCGGAACATCTTCTCCTCATCTGACTCTTCAAAGTGCATGATACACTACCTCTTGCATGCTTTTCCATGCCAATGGGGGCGACTGGAAGGAGGCCACCTTATAGATACTTCGACGAGGCACTAATGAACTCGATCTAGGCTCTCGACCTGTCCGTCACCTTTCTCCCATATCAAATCTCGATGATACACAAGAATTAGTCCCGAAGCGTTTCGCTCCCTCATCAATACGGGAGATCCCATCACACTCCTAATTCTCTCTCCTAAAGGCGTGCGCATCCAATATCTCCCTTCCTTTTCTTTGAGCACAATCCTTGCATGTGGCTCGTTTGGCAGGAACAATTCTATACCGTTCATTGTAAGTTGGACAAACTTGGACATCAAGCAGTCCGCCCAGAAACGGCACTGGGCTTGGGTTGTTGAACCATTAGGATGTTTCTGGCTGCGTTCACATCTGCGTGCAGCCTGAGGTCACAGCTCGGGCAGTAGAAGAATTCCCCACCGTGCTCCTCCTCTGTGGAATCACTGTCTCTGACGCGCACTCCTCTCTCACCACAGGTGCTACATCTCTGGGACGTCATGGCTGGGTTCACAGTCCACACCCCACCGTACTTGTGACCTAGGGCCTGTCTGCGATATCGGATCCCTTCAATGATTTTCCCCCAGAGGTTGCTTGACAGCTCCCATGAATGAGTCTTGAACCCGCCCTGTGGTTGGAAGTACCGCAGGTCCTCAAAGTAGACAGTCTTGACACCACGATGCTCACAGAACCAGACGGTCTCAGCGGCCAGCTGATGGGATATCTCTCGGTCGATGCGTCGGACCTTGGCCCACACTGCCTCTAGTTCTCTCTCCCGTTTCAGGATGGAGGACGGAGGCTGCAGCATCGGTCGTTTCCTGTCCCAGTTGTTCCGTCGTCGTACAATCTGCGACATCAAGACTCGTGTCCGCTGTCTAAGCCTTTCGCGTCTTTCGAATGATTCTGCTCTTCCTATCTTCGTTTCATCATAGCCGTTTCCGCCGTTCTCCACAGAGAGGACCACCGGGTGCCTCAGACCCCTGTCCACTCCTGCCCGCCCGTTCCTTGGGACGGCGGGGAGGACTCTCTTCAACATCTCTTCATCAGGGCAGAGGAAGGGAATGATGAGTGTGACCGTGTGTCCTCGCAGACTGAGAATGGGTGGTGCACACCTTCTGGCCTCTTTGAGCGCTCTGGTCTGGGCTCTGAGTTCACTGATCCTCTGAACATCAGTGTCGTTCTTGGATGCCACAGAAGAGAGTTGTCTGGTCAAAGACTGCAGGGCGATTGTGTTTCTCAGCTGTTGGCTCATGTCCTTGAAACGTGCAGCACGGTATTCAAGCTCCACAGCCCTCCTGAAATGGCCCTGAGCTCTCGATTCCTCTGCCTTTCTCTGAGCACGGGCTGCCTTTCGCGGCAACCAGTCAAGGAACCTGAATCGGAGGGCATGACCTCTGTATGGCGAATCCGGGGTGCTTTCGTGTCTTGTGACCCCGGGAGGAGTCTTGATGTACAGGATGAACTCATCTTCTCGCTTGGGGTCCTGTGCGAACCAGTAGCCTTGGCTTGTGCTGTTCTCTGTGGACGCAGCAAACTCCATGGTGGTCTGTCTAAAAGATGGAGCCGTGAAAGGGAACCCCGTCTTAAGCCATTCCTGCACCTTCCCGGATGCTGCGTTCAGCACCTCGATTGATCCAGGTGATTGAGTATCGAGAAGGTCGCGAACCCGACTCCGTGCCAGTCTTCGAATGGATGTAGACTCGCCGAGTCTTTCAAGGAGGTGTTCATCGAGCACCCTTCGAACCTGTCTGCATGCTGCAAGTGCGTAGTGATAGTACGAACCAGATCTCTCATGCACTGAGGCTCGAACCGTCCTGACGAGAGGAGCAGGGATCCGTTTGAGGCCCATTAGCTGTTTGAGATGTTTATTGTCGCTCGCAAGTATTGTGATGAGCGAGTTGACGAGTGTCCTGCGGGTATAGTCAGCCAATATGATGCGAGCTGCAGTCTCGAGGGCGTTACGATACATTCGTTCGTAGACCAGCCGTCCAAACTTGTTGTCTTGTTTCCACTCCAAAAAACTCTCGTTTCTTAGCACCACGTAGCCTTGTCCTCTCGAAGAGTGCAGTCGCTGTCCAACATGCTGGGCTCGGTCAGGAGTAGAGTACACCTCGCCAAGTACGAGATTGACCGCATGAACATATCTGTCGAAATGCTGTTCGAGTGTCTGCAGATCGATGTCAGAGCATTTCCTACCTGTCACCAACTCGCTGAGCACTTCTCCATCGTGCCTCGGTCCTCTTGTGGAGAAGGACGGGTCTGGTCCTTTCCCCTTTCCGTTCCGATCCGCGACTCTGTTGTACGAATTGAGAGCGAACTTCTCTGCTTGGTAAGTCGATGAAGAGGACATATAGTTATCATCCATTGTTTGTTGTCCTGCCTGTTGTATCTCAGGGTTGGGCGCCCGGGGATGACGCCGGGGTTGTCTCTTCATCAGCCGTTACCATATGTTGGTGCTGAAGTGGGAATATAAGGGCATACAAAAGCAGGCGACATATAGTTACCAGAGTAAAATGTTAGCCAATGATTTGATAAGGACAGAAGGGGGAGGTATTCCAAATCTAATCAGTCACGATATTTACGCTCTTGATTCTTCACTTCCAAGAAATGGACTTAAATACTACAAAACAATCCTAGCAGTGAGATGGCAAGGTCAAGAGGGCGTCCTGTTCGACCATTACCCGTCCACCCAGAACGCGTCATATCAGCTGCGGTACGGACAGGGCTTGCCTCGACCGTCAGACTCCAAGGTAGCATGAAGAAC
>Ga0315289_10002267_pt1 | contig 29586 bp, 31 predicted proteins | sample YL17G11_40_MG_FD_203452 | JGI IMG/M metagenome (GOLD analysis project Ga0315289, IMG submission 203452) | Sediment microbial communities from Yellowstone Lake, YNP, Wyoming, USA - YL17G11_40 | ecosystem: Environmental > Aquatic > Freshwater > Lake > Sediment | place: USA: Wyoming | collected... | reverse complement strand
ATCGATTTGCAACGTCACGGTTCCAATCGGAGTAGTGTATGCACCTGATTGCCCACCGCCGCACGCGACACGCTTATTTGTCTCACAGTATAATCGATTGGAGAACTCAGCCCACGATCCACAGTCAAATTTTGCCTTCAATCCATCGGAATAAATTTTGAGGTCCGGCGATGCATAGGAATTTCCGAATCCGGCATACAGGGTATCTCCCATATATATTCCACCAGCATGGATACCAATCGTTTCAGCCGTACTCCCTATGCACAGACTCAACACATCTGTGGAATGATCGTATCGTATAACCCCACGCTGGCTACTTGTCGGAGAACCGAAATAAATTCCTCCGGCATTTGCAGCAGGGGTAAGGATACTAATCCAAGCGTCACCATTTCTTTCGATTGACAATAATGTATTGGCCGCAGATGTCACCGTACCCGCGTTGCTTTCTGCGACGTGCAGCAGTGTGTCAATGTCCATGCCGAGTGCGCCAATGCCCACGAGGCCCGCTGCTGTAATAGTTTCCCGCACCACGTTGTTCGTGGCGAGGTAGAGAGGGGTATTGGAGTGGTTGTCGATGACAGCGCCGGTGATGTTCCTCAAATAAATAAGAGATTTCCCTGTAGAAGCAAGCCCACCGCAGTGATTGCTATATTCAGTGCAAAGCGTCGAATTGGCTACCAATGTTATCTGATTAATGCTATCGCTCAACGCAGTAATTGCACTATACGCGGAGACGTGGTTATTCACATTTGATATTGTTAAGGATGTGGCGTTGTCTTGATCTTTCGACGCATGCACGAAGTAAGACGGGGAAACGCCGAAGCCGATACCAGTGGCATTCTCTATAATCTGCGAATTGGCCCACGATGTCGAAGACGCAGCTTTGGGAATCGTGCCAACTGTTACACCGTGGGCTGCGGGGGCGTAATACGCCCCATGCTGCCCGTCGAGTTTGTCGGAGTCGGCAGCAGTGCCCCCAACGGCAAGCGCGCCCACATCCGAGTAGGTCAATCCGTGCGCCGCCCATGCCGGATGTGCTGGAGGTCCAACCAGTTTCAAAAACATCCCGGAACTTTGAGGCATGAGCTTTTCCCAGAGACCGGACGAGTTACATGCGATCATGGCCCCTTGGATATTTACCGAGTCCAGTGGTTTCCAATCTGAATGCGAATCCAGCGCGTGAGCCCCGATTCCCCCCGATCCGATGACGTTGCCGCCCGTGAGGTTTCCGCTGGCGTCGTTGCACACGATTCCCGCGACAGTCATGCCCTTGGCGGTGATATTGTTGAAAACCTCATCGCAGTAGACAAACGCCGACCCGTTCCAATAGCGAGACATCGCCGTCCAGTAGCGATTCGCCCCGATGCGGTGGACATGCGCCTTCGTCTGGTCCGTCATCTGCGCGGATTGCCCGTCGTCAAGCCCCGCGAGGATGTTTGCCCAGGTGTCGTTGATCTGCGTAATATGGACATTCTGAGTTGCCATGATGCATCCTCCTATTTCTTCTGTACCATTCCACCAATCGGGAAGGTCATGGATTCGAGTCTGTGCCATTCGTCAACTATCGCTTCGAGTCCGCAACGCACTTTTCCTTCGAGTTTCGCGGTGAGTCCCGGTGCCGCATTATCGCCCATATCCCGGTAGTATCGCTCCATGTGTCCCTCCGCCCAACCGTCCTGAGCGACACGGCCATGGATCGAATACACGCGGTCCCCGGCGTTCGTGAACCAGTAATCGTTCTCGACGACCATGAAGGTCTGCGGCGCAAGATTCGTCTGATGGACCTGGGTCATTGCTTCCATGGGGAAGATGATCATATCGCAGGCGCGAGCGAGCTTCTGAACCGCGATATTCCAGCAGAAAATATCACCGATTCCCTTGACGTTACCCTCTTTGTCAACCTGCTTTCCGTTGAAGCAAATCCGGTTGTAGTATTCGAATACGTATTTCCAGGAAGGCATATCGAAGATGATCGGCACTGAGCAGTGCATATTGTAAAGCTTGGTTGGCTCAGTGAAAAGTGGCTCGCCGTTGGCTGTGAAGTTCGGGCCGATCTGCCACTTGAAGCGCTCGTTGCACCCTACCATAAAGCGCTTACCGCGTACCAACTCAAAGAGATCGAAGAATTGCGGGGATACGATGAACATGTCGGCATCGAGCAGGCACACCGAATCGTACTTCATGGCGTACTCGATGATGTAGGAGAAGCGGGCGCGCTTGATAAACTCAATGCGTTTCGTCTCAATAGGACACTCGATACTCGATCTGTCAACGCTGATAGGGATAACGTTGAACGAGAAGAGATGAGTGAAGTCGAAATACTTCACCGGGAATTCGTGGTGCAGGATGTAGACATCCAAATCCTTCGGATTCTCGCACCGCTTCTCGATGCTGTTCAGAAGAACGTGGAGATATGGCAAGTAATTGTCTGTAGACGCAATGAAAATGGCCTTAGTCCCCATGGGTCACTTTCCTTTCCAAAGACGGTGATAGGCGTGATAGACGTAGAGATCCTGCATTACGTGGAGGGTGAAGCCCTTTTCGCGCAAGCGGTCCCCATACCAATTGTCAAGACCGAGAAACTTCTCCGGGAACGGCCCGACGGCTTCCCAGCACCGGCGCCGGGTGAGAATGAAGAAACCGCTCATGTGCGGTTTGTGCGCGGTGATGTCCACGATAATACCATCGTTCTGCAGGGCGAGATCGCGGGCAACAATCATGTGGTCCGTGATGTCGTCGGAAACCTCGTGCGGGTATTTCTGATGCGGGCACCCGATTCGGTTCGTGAGGCAGGTGATCCAGCCGGCCGTATCGCCTACCTTCTCGATTGCCTTCAGACATCGGTCGTACCAATCGGGAATTAGCGCCACAAAAACATCGGTATCAAGGATGAGCACCCAATCCTCGACGTTGCGCATGATCCGGTTGTACGCGGTCCCGAGCTTGAAGTCGGGCTCGTATGGTATGCGGATGTCAATGTGCACGGTGCGCCTCGATCATGTCGTGGAAGGTGGTGATCCGCGTCTCCGCGCGCCCGGCCGCCGCGATCACCTGGTCAATCTGTTCGAGAGAAGTTGTGAGCCCGTTGACCTCGACCGGGTGCACCTTGTGGGAGTAGGACATCGTGAACTCATCGCCCTCCATGAGGTTGAACACTGTCTCAAGCTCCATGACATCGAACTCACTGTCGAAGTGGACCGCCGTCAGGTACTCGGGGCGATCCGGCGGGAAGTCCTCAAAAAGACGGTTTGCGTGCAGCCGGACCCCGCGCGCGTAGGAATGATAGTTGGGCATCGCCTCGCTGATCGCGTCGTTCGTGCGGCCCCATGGAAAGCAGAACAGGCGCGTTGCCGCGAGTCCATGTTCCCACATCCATTCGAGATTGGCCGTGATATTCCCGATTGCCTCATCGATGTGCATCGCATCCATCTTTTGATGAACGTATCCGTGCGAGCATACATCCCATCCGGCGTCCTGCAATTCCCGGAGCTGGTCCACCGTCATGTATCCCGGCGTGCCCACGAGTGATCCGCAGACGAAGGACACCGCCCGTATCCCACGCGCGCGCAGATGCGGGAAGGCATGATCGTACACCGAACTCAACCCATCGTCGAAAGTGAAAATGAAGGTTCCGCTCATGATTTCCGCCCGTAAATCTCGACGAGTTGCTCGTGAGAGATGAGGTTCAACATCGCGTCCTGATGCTCGATGTACTTTTCCCAGGTGTCAACCAGCACCGGGTAAACATCCTGCGCGCCCCGCTGAATGATGCCGAGGCCGCAGTCATCGTTTACGCAGTGCATGCGCAAGTCCGGGCGCGTATGCCGGTAGAACGCATAGGCGCGGTATGTGGTGCCATACCATGGCTGTCCAGGTCTCTGTTCATCCCCGCAGGCGTCCTCCTTGTAGGGATGGCAGTCGTGCACGATTATCGTTCCGCCGTCGTTTAGGTTGGCGATGGAGTTGCCGATATCGCGGCGCACCTGCTCGTCCAAGTGCAGTCCGTCAATGAACATGATATCGAACGTCTTGACATTCTGCGCGAAGAACGCATCCGAGGTCATCCGAAACGTCGTCGCCTTGTGTGGATCGACGCCCGTCTTGTCCGTCAACGCGATGTGGTCAAAGCAGTTGCTCGGATTGTCAATTCCGATCTCCAGATATGACTTGTATCCGTGCTCACCGATCAGCCAGTTGATGATTTCCCATCTGCGCATACTACCGTTTCCCCAGTTCTTGATAATGTGGCTTGTGGTTGCACTTGGCGGTGTGGTCATTCCATCGCATGTCGCCCGGAAAAACGTCCGGCTTGAATCCGTGCTTCCAGAAAATGAACGGCTGCGCCACCTGGTCCTGCTGCCCCCATCGCAGGCACTCTTGGTGTATCTCCATGTCAATCGCGTCAAGTTCGGGCGAGCGGCGAAAGAGCTTGATCCCGGTGCACCAGAGTCCGTAATGGTCCGGGAATCCCTCGGCGCGGTACGTGCGGCATTGCCCTTCGAGATCGAGCATCTTGTATTTCGGAACGCCTGTAGAGAAAGCAGCCTCGGCCATGGCGCAATCGCGCGAGGGGTGATCGAACATCACGATTCCATTCTTGCAGCGGGCAATCCAATCGCTGAGGAAATTGACATTCTTGATGTGGATCGAGGCGTCGATGTAGGCGATGTATTCATACCCCTGGAGTTCGGGGATCTGGCTGTATGCGTACTTGTAGTATTTCGCCCGGATGATGTTCGGTTGATCGCCCTTCTCAGGAATCGGGACGATGCGGTAATGCTTGCTTCCGATCCTCTGATCCGTAAAGCAAAAGCCATGGTAGGGCAACGACTGATCGACCGGAGCGCGCAGTTCGTCGATGTCTCCGATGATGCATGTGACCAGTGCGATTATCGGTCTCATCTGTTCCCCCTCGGGTGATATAGCGCGACAATGCGGTCACGCCAGTAGTGCTCCAGATCGTATCCGATTGACTGCATGTATGCATCGTATTGGTCGAAACTCTCAACTGCGATCTCGATGACGATCAATGGCCGATCCCGCTGCACCGTTTCGCGCGCGCCTTCGAGGACGTCGAGTTCGTTCCCCTCGGTATCGATCTTGATGAGGGTGACGTTGCTCAAGCCGAGCCCATCGACAGTCACGGCCGCCGCGTTGCACCGATCGGCCCCGGGCTCGATATGGCACATCCCCATGTTGTACTCGTCAGTAGCGATGCGAACCAGCCCCGGTTTCCCGGCCATGGCCACGTTAAGGGGGATGCACCATGCGTCCCCGATGTTCGCCACAAGCAGCGCGTAATTTCTCGGGTGCGGCTCAACTGAGATGATGAATGAATGCCGCAGGAACGCAGAGAAATAGAGGGAGTGATTGCCCGCGTTCGCACCGATATCGATCACGACGCCGTGCTCGGGGTAATGATCGGCCACATAGTCGAGCATCTCATGCTCGAAGAAACCTCCCTCTTTCTGTTGGTGCACGGACATCTGCTCGTTGCCGGCGTGGAGTTCCATCGAGAAGGCGCGCCCTCGGTGCGTGAAATTGTAGGTGCTCATGCGACACCGCCATCGAGATAGAGCGTCACCGCCCGCGCCGCGGTCTCCGGCGAGATCATCGCCATGCATCCCGCGGAGTTTCCACGCATGTTGCGACACCGCTTGTTTTCGGTGCGGACATGCTCTATATCGATCTCGACGTTGCCGCTCAGCCAGCACCCTCCGGGATCGCAGCACGGCAGCGCGCCGCATGTGTGGAGGTACTGATGTTGAGGATACGCCTCCCACCGCCAGGGCTCTCTACCGCCCGCCAGGACCACGCATGGCTTGCGCCAGGCCCCCATGAGGTGCATGAGGAGGGACACGTGCCCTACGGCCCCCTGAGCGCGCGAGGATAGGACGATCAACTGCCGCAACGTGGTCCGCCCGCGGAGGTCCATGACCCCGGAGAGAAGCGGGTGGTGGTGGCCGGCTGATAACTCGCCGATCTGAACGAACTGCACGCGATCGCGCAGGAGATCCACGAAACGCTGCCACCGTTCGAACCCCCATTGTTTGAGCGGAAAATCGTCTTTGTTGCCCGAGTTGATAAGCCAGAACGGGCCGTCATAGTTGAGGTCGGTCGAGACCTGGCACGGCGCCGCCTTCTCATCGGCCGAGAGATGGAGGTCCGGGAATATTTCCGTCTGGCGCAGGCGGATCCCGAGTAGGTCTTCGAGTTCCAGATGGTATGCCGCCGAGAAATGACGCCCCGAGTGGTTCGACTGATGGACGTCGCTGTATCCCACGTCGTGATACTCAACGCCGGGCGCGCTCTCCTCAAGAGGGGTGATGTGCGGATTGTTCGCGAAAACGTCCATGCAGCACGACCGCACGTCTATCTCCCAATCGGGATACTGCCTCTTGAGGTCCCGCAGTGCGCCGGTGAATACCACGATATCGCCGGGCGCTTGCCCCTTGTCCAGAATGATCTTGCGTGCTGCCATGGTGTCCCCTTGCTACATGATACCTTGAACGTCCGCGTGCCCTTCTCCCCGCTCGGCTTCCGTCTGCATGTGGTCCTGCCAATCCTCCGAGACCGTGGCGTAGGTATCCTGAATGAAGAGCGCAATCTCGTCTGTGAGCCCATACGTCACGACCTGCACGGCAACCTCTTCTTCGCCTTGAGAAATTTTCGTTGACAAACGCTCAATTACGCATTCAGTAACCGAATTGTTGGTGTGAAACGGCAACTGGATGTTGATGTGCTTTGAGATGAACCAGTCCTTGCCGAGTTCCAGGGGCACCGAGAATAGCAGTCGCTGCTTCGGCTGGTAGATGACTGAAGCGGGCGTCCCGTCCACGTTCGTCGCGCCCATCCATGAGAGCCAGATGAGCATGAGCTTGACAGCTTCGTACTCGTCATAGATGAAATTGTTATCGGTGATGTCGCTCGGCGGGGGCACGACCTGATCCACGTTGAGGCGAAGAACGTGCGCCATGGTCCACAGTAATTCGGCGGTATCGGTGCCGGTCACGCCTGAGACGTAGGCGGGATCGTAGGTGGCCGCCGATGAGTTGGTGATCGCGAGCAAGCCCTCATACGCCCCGGACCCGCGATTCTTCTTGTAGCGGATCAGCGGTTCGCAGTAGATGTTCACCGCCGACGGCTCGGAGACGCGACCAATGGGGCCGATGATATCGGCGAGAGTGATTGTCGTCGTGGGCGTGGTGTCCGCGCGCTTGGCGATGTTGCCGATGCGCTCTTTGCCGGTCACGGGATCTTGGTAAAATGTCAAGAAACATCGCGCGGCGATCTCGCGGAGTAGCACGTCAGTCCAGCAATTGCCGTAGTCCTCATTCTGGTAGGCTATCGGCATTGTCTGCCAATCCGTCAAGTCAATCGAATCGAAGCCGCCCTCGCCGTTCCCGGTTTCGATGAGCGGCGCGGTTGCGTATTCGTGGCCCCAATCTTTCACTTCACCCGTCTCGGACCAATCCTGCAAACGCGCCACCATCTCCGCCCAATCGGTGAGATAAAGAATGGGGTCGGCGGCGGTCTTGCGGGAGTTCCAGGTATCAAGAGTGGCGCCGCCGAAGTTGCGCCCGGAGAACTGCGCGTAGACAGCATCGGAAATCGATAGCGATTTTTGGAACATCACGGCGAGCTCATAAACATTCCAGACTGCTCTTGCTTGATAGGTCGTGTCATATTTATGATGTACGCATAAAAGAAAGCTCTGAATTGATTGATACGTTCTAATATCGGTAATTCCAGGAATTTGGAATTTTCCTTTTCCGCAGATAAGATGAACCCCAGATGTTACCGGAACGTCAAGAAAAAAGTTTTTGTTATTCGTCGCGTCTCCCAAATAAGAATCGAGTTGATCCTTGATCTCTCCTAATTCATCTGGAGGCAGCGCGTAGTTATTTCCTAGATCATAATACCAATCTCCGGTCGCTGTAGGCAAAATGGCATTTGCATTACCTAAAAATCGAGTATAAACGATCCTTGCATTGCAGTGAAAATTTCCCGTTACTCCTGGTTGCGTCTGCGTGGTACTGTCACTTTTTATCATAAAGTAAACATTATCAAACAACAGTTGGTTGCTTATCGTTGGAGGAATGGCATATAGGGCAAATGCATAATCGACGTGTTCTGATCCCAAGATCCATACGCTATTAGTGTTGACTTGACATTGCCACGCGGTAAGGCCGTTTTTATCTATAGTATATGGCAACGTCTCAGGATGCATGTAAGGTAGTACGTGCAAAAATCCGGCATAGTCAGAAAATCCTCTTTCACTAAAATAGCCAGGGATATTGAAAGGGATTTGCCGGTAATGGTTCCATTCAAAAATATCGTCGTCGGTTATGAATGGTGTCATATCTTTATCGTTTGGTACATTTCCATCGCCAAATAAGCCGACATTTTTACATGGAATAATTATTACGCTCTCAACCTGATCTATCGACCCATTGAAATACTTGAGATCAACGGTGAGCAAATTTCCCGCAAGGTTGGCCGCGAATGCCCATTCGGGAATCTTCCGAAAGTCCCAACTTTCAACCTGCACTGGCGTTTTCGTATTCGTCGCAGCCACCGTGACATTCTTATCATCGGAGTAGGCATAGATGGCGTTCTGCCCATTGACAACGGGGTTGCCAACATCGTCAAGAAATCCGATGCACGGCCATTCATCGGCAAGATACTGACGAGAAATCTTGACGAAAGATACCCACGCCTGCCCGGTCGCCGTTGCCGTGGTATTCCCTTGCAGCGTTTTTGAAAAGTAATCGCTGACTGTTACAGTCAGAATCAATGTAGACCATGGCCGAACATAGGATGTAATCTTTCGATATTCCCCACTGCCGTCTCCCTCGACTATATACATATAGTAATCTGTCCATTGAATAACATCGTCCTCGGTGTATGGATAAAGCAATGCTGTTCCGAGTTGAATCCCATACGTCAACGGTGCTCCACCAGTTGCCATCACGACAAGAGGAAAAACATACTGGTCCTTCGGAGTGAACATACTTTGACCGTGATAAGTATATTCATTATTGCAAAATGTGGTTTGCTTGTTCGCCACCCGGATCAGCTTCGCGAAAGAGTTCCGGGTGAACAGCCCGTCGATTCCGATCGGCGACCACAGTTTCCCAACCGTGACAGGCGTCGATTTTCCGATGACGCTTCCTTCGGCATTGGGGTAGGTCGTCGTGCTGATGAGTGTTGACAGGTTGGCCCGACGCTTGATCCGCGCATCCTTCAGCGGTATGGCATAATCGTATTCGTCCCATGATGGCGCATCCGCGATGCGGCGCCGGAAGACCGTACCATCGGGATCGACGAGCGCCCCGTTGACAATCTCGAACATCACGATCTCCGTGACGAGTCCCACGAAGTTGATACCCGCCGCAGTGATGGTCTTGTCGAACTGCGCGCCGTTCGCAATATGCACCGTTGACCCGCCGATCTCCGGCATGCACCCGCCGTCGTCCAGCGTCATGCTTTCCTCGAACGCATCGAACGGAGCATTCTCGCGGAGTAAACCTGACTTCCAAGCAACCGTCGGGGACAGCGCCGAGATGTCGTCCTCAATCAGTCGGATCTGGCTGTTGCTCCCGCCAACCGTGTAGATGCCCACGGACGTATCCTGCGCAACCGCAGAGCGCAGATAAAAGCGAATGCCGAAGACATACTGCGCCATCTATGCCGTCCTCAGAAATGTCAACTTGAAGGTGAAACTGTCGGGGCTGTCGTGCGTGACGGTGATTATCTCATTCGTCATTTTGCAGTTGATCGATCCGGATCCCACTTTCGCGCCAAAGAGGTATGAATTCGCCGGGCAACCGAGAGCGACCGTTCCAGCGCGCACCTTACCGATGAGATAGTCCAGAAGCTTCGCGGCGTTCGAGGTGTTGCATTCGAGCGTCAATGTGGTGAGTTGCGAGTCCGAGACCTTTGCGACCGAGTAGGGAATCCCGGTGCGCGTCACTGCGCTGCCGACGCTGTAGATCAATTCCGTGCCCGGTTGCTCGTAGGGGAACTGTAATTGGGTGCATGTCCCGATCGAGAAGTCGCCCTCCGGGATCGCCGTCGGAAGCGCGTGCGTAGGAAACGAAATCCCCGCGAGACTGAGGTTGATGCGGAACCACTTGTACGGCTCACTGAGAACCGCCTCGGGCGTGAAGCCGATGATGTGCACCTTGAATTCCCCGCCGTCGCCCTTGTCCGGTCCGAACGGATAGAACCCGCTACGGGCCGGCAGAATGAGATATGAGTCCTTGGCGCGCGCGGTGGTGTCGTAGAACGTCTGAAGTGCGCTGGTCGTTGTGGCGTCACATAGAAACGAGAACGAAACGCTGCGCGCGGTGGTGGCGTCGTCGAAGGTCACGAGCCCGGCCGGGCGCACGCGCGTACTGTGCAGCCCCAGGGCGACGCTCACGGCGTATCCGGGCTCGGGAGTCCTGAGCGCCACGCGCGATCCGCCTGCGAGCTTGAGGTAGATCTGTGCGCTCATGCGGGCATCGCTGAGAGACGGTTGAGGTTGATATATCCGCCGCGCACTGCATCAACGAACGTATCTGAGAACTGGCGTATCGAGCCCATCAGTTGCCCGACGCTGTGCCGATCGACGGGACCGTTGATGGTGATGGGGAAGGAAATCGAGTTGTGCATGGTCTGCTTCGTCTGCATGGCAGTGAGCACGCGAGCACCTCTAGGGAGATCCACGAACTCCGGGCCTTCCTCTCCGAGTAGAGACCGACCACCGCGGGCGAACCCGGTTCCGGTGGCGAAGGATGATTTCTTGATCGAGGCAATCTGTCCGGCGGTGGAGGCAATGATCTCACCGATGACGGCGGCGGAAAGAGCGATCTTGGTGTAAGTGTTGCCCGTGGATTTGTCGGACCACACCTGATAAACGCCACGAACCGCCGCGCCAGCCGCATCTGCCAGAGCCATGAAATAAAGCATGTTTCTGCGCTTGCGTTCGTCCTTGACAGATGCGTTGATGGCCATTTCCCCGAGAGCCATAATCGCGTGACCCATCGCATATGTTGCCTCAACCTCCATCTGTTTCAGACGAATGTTTTCTTCCATTCTCTTACGATCATCTTGGAGCGCCTTGTCCTTCGCGGCCTTTTCGCGATCGAGTCGGTCCTGGTCGGCCTGCGCCGCCGTTTCGAGTTTTGCAATATGGTCGTCAACGAGTTTCGCTTCCCGTAGCTTTCGATCTTCCTCAGCCTTGAGGAATGCGTCATTGCGTTTGACATGATCATCGAAAGCTTTCTGCTCTGCCTTCGCGGCCTTGTCAGCATTTTCTTTTCTTCTCTCCGCATCTGCCGCAGCCCTCGCCGAATCGTCAGCCGCCTTATCGGGGACGATGCCCATCTTCACCTGGAGGTCGGAAATCTCTTTCTGGATGTGCGCCTTCTCGACAGTCTTCTCCCGAATCATCCTATCCGTTTCGTCAAGTTCATCCTGTCGGTCTTTGAGTTCCGCCTTCGTGAGGTTCTTAAGTGTCGTGTTGAGATAATCGGTTCCGCGATCCTGTTGCAGTTGGTCAAGTTCGTCGTTGACCTTCTGCGCATCGTCCATCAACTGGCCCATCATCGTCTCGTTGACGGACTTCTTGATATTCCTCTTGGAGATCACCCCGAACCATCCGGCAATTCCTTCCATTTCGCGCAGCGTTTCCAAAACCAACTTGTTCCACGCGATCTGAACCGGAATCACCTTCTCGCCGATCTCAACCTTAATCTCCTCCATCTGATTTTTCATCTGGTCGAGTTGACCGAGAGGAGTATTCGCAAGGGCCTCGGCCTGTCCGCCAAAAGCCTTCGTCAGACCATCAACCATGGAGGTAAGCCGTTCGGTGCTCCCGGCCGCCCCGTGAAGACGGACGCCCATCTTTCCAAATTCTTCATTATTTTTTGTCAACGCAACGCCGACTTTTCCGGCAGCATCCGCGAGGCTGATGTGCTTAGCAGTCGCCAGGTCGGCGATGACCGGCATGAGCCTTTTGATGGAAGATTCTTCTTTGACGTAGTTGGCGAGTTGGGCTTCGGCGGCAACGGTGTCGTCTCGGCTGAATCGCGTTACTTCTGCGATCGCCGCGGCTTCCTGTTCGAGGTAGGCGCTGTGGTGGCCGATGGCTGCGGATAGTTGCGCCTCGGCATCGGCGGACTTCTCATATGCCTTGATGCTTTCGTCGGCGAACGCCTTCACGGCTTGCACGGAAAAGGCAATGCCCGCCCATTCGGCAAAGAGCTTGAGCGTTTCGTTTCCGCGAAAAAGCACGCGATCAAGGTTGCGGCCAAAGTTATTTATTTCCTTTGTCGCATTGTCAACTACCTTGAGTGCTACTTCGAGCGATGCGCTCATTCTGGTTTCGCCTCGTATTTGTTGAAGTAGAACATCAAAACATCAAACGCTTCGACCAATTTGACCGGCTGATAGTACCGCCCGCTCCCGTCCGGCCACGTCCCGAGATTCGCTCGGTACTCAAGGAAGTAGGGGAGCAAGGAAAAGTCCGCGATCGCGTGGGGACAACGCAGCACGCCTATTTTCCCGCTCCCCTTGCACTGAGTGCACCGTTTGTTCTTTCCTCCGCATTTCAGGCATTCATCGATTACCCAAACCGTTTTTCGCTTCTTCGGCTCTCTGCATCCCCTAATGGCCTTCTCGCGGCCCGTGCAATGACTGCACTTCATCACGAGTGCCAACGGGCGGCGATGATAGATCAGGGCCGCCGCCACTATTTTGGGAGGTCGTCCCCCAGCCCGGTGAGTTCCGGCCCCAGCTTGGTGATGATCTCAGACAGTTCGATCACGGCGCCGTATTTGAGCATCGATGAAGCGGGCTGCCCATCCGGCAGTCCCGCGACTCCCTTGCCGGTCCACCCGACCACAAACAGGTCCACGATTTTACGAGCGTAGGCGAAATTGGCGGCTTCAGTGTCCGTCTTCATCGCCTCTTCCGTGGCGATCCTGCGGATCATCTCCTGGCGAGCGGTGCCGGGCTTGGGCTTGTCGCTCGGCTTCATGGCGTCAACCATGCGGGTGGCCGCGACGACCGCGTTACGGCCCCTGCTGCGCGCCTCTGAGAGGATCGCGTCGAACCGGTCCTGATAATCGCCCGTGATGTACCGCAGATGGTACACCGTACCCGAGACCGGATCGGTATACGGGTAGGTGCTATCTCTCGTGATCGGAACCATGGTGTCCCCTCCTGGTTTGCTGGTGATCCTCGACTATGCCGACGTGCTGCTCGAACTGGAAGACGAACTGGACGAACTCGATGCGGCGCCGAGAACGCGCAGCACGACGTCATTGCGCACCGCGATGCCTTCGAGGTCCATCGTCTCCACGCCGTTCTCGTCGCTTGGTGTGGCTTTCGTGACCTGGCAATAGCCGAGGTCGATTTTGATCTGATTGCCGATCGAGTACCACAGCCGGATCGCGCCGAGCGTGCCGGCGATGACCGCGGCTTCCGGGTCCACGGTCGCCGTGAGTTCGCGGTAGACCTTCGCGGACCATTTGATCTTGCGATCGGTAATGCGTGATCGGCCGACGTTCGAGGCAACTGTGGGCATGACCGTCGCTTCCACCTTTTGATTGCCGCTGATCTCCAGACTGATCGGGCGGTAGGCACTGCTGCCATTGATACTCACGGTTGCAGTGGTGAGCGGCGGGACCGCGTACCGGCTCTTATGGACGGTCGGCTGACTCTGCGTGGTCGGTGCTCCGCCATATTGCCCGGCGCCAGTGAGTTCGACCTTGCCCATGACCTCGCCCGAAAAGTCGAAATTGAGTTTCCAATCGAACTTGACGTTCCCGGCCTTCGCCAAAAGGCACTGCGACGAGTTGAGATCCCCGCCGTAACGCCAGACGGTCGCCGATGTCAAGACGGTATTCGACGGTCGAAGGATGTGATACCCATTGTTCCCCGAGCGCGCGAACCCGGCGGCCTGCATGCCCCTCACCCAATCCGGGACGACGAGCGAATCCTTCGCGCCATACGGGCGGATCGGCGCGGTCAATGTGACGGTCGCCAATTGCCGGCCAACGACTGAGGCGTCCTGGTCGAACCCGGCGCCGAGGAGATTGACCTCGGTGGTGCGGATGTCCGGTTCGAGCTTGCTGCTGGGATCCGCCTCGAAGAGATCGCCATTCGTGAGCGTGGTTTCCGGCGTGAGTTCGTCGGCCTGGAGGCGGAGAAGAAACAGGGCTTTTGCGTTGACCATAGCGGGACTCCTTTACCCAAGTGAATAGGGATTGTTGACATCGATACGTGTTCGGACCATGATGTTGACATAGACACAGAACTCGACGGCGCCGGATGCTTCATCGACGAGGAAGGCGTTGCCGAATTCTTCTTGCTCCGTCGAAAGAGCGATGTTACCGCGCGTCTGATCGACCATCAGGCACTTGACGATATCGGCAATGATGTTGCGCGCGAGGTAGGAGATCGCCGGGTTTGCATCGCCCTCGTCGTTGGCCTGCGTGTAATGCTTGATGGTGTAGCGGAGTTCAGTCATTGCGACTTTGGTGGTCTGAGGATTCGGAGAGCCGACCGGACCGCACACCTCGACGTATGGGTATCGTCCGTTGGGCGCGTGGATGAGTTTTTCTTCCTCGACCTTGCCCGGGACGCCACCGTATGAGTCGAGCGTTTCGAGTGTCGCCACGATGTCGGCGGTGATGCGCGCGGTGATGCAGTCGTCCTCGACGTATTCGAAAGCGGCGTCAACCGTATCGGTTGTGGTGTCGTCCGCAGTGACCGTGATGTCACAGAGACCGAGTTCGGCGGACGCGGGGACAAGGAAAGAAATCAATTCGTTCTCCCAGCGGATCGGCGTGATCGCCTCGAAAGAATCATCGGGCATCGTCAATACGATTGTCCCCGCGGTCGCCCCTGCATCGCGCGTCGTCATCTCGCACAGTGCTCCGCCCGACTTCGGGGCGTAGATCGGTTTGATTGACGATATGCGTATCGGGGTCAGAAGCAAAAGAGTCCCGGTCTTCTGCGCCGACGGGTCGGCATATTTGTACCCGGATTGGACTTTCGATTCAAGCGCATCCACCCGCCTCGGCGTGATGAGCGCGCCGGGGATGCCGTACTGTGCGCGACCGTCCCAGGTTTCACCGGCAGCGGGGAGCGTTACCGAGGATGCCGGGATCGTCGCGCCGGTATATGTGACCCCCGCGACCTTGACCGTCTTAGTCAGCACGAGATCCGCGTTGCCGCCAGCGGGAGCGCTGTTGTTCGCCGCCTGCGCCGCAGCGATCAGCGCCGCCGTGTCGTGCGCACCGTTGTAGGTGGTATTGCGGGTTTTCGCCGAGTACCCGACTTCCATTCTCGACGTGTCAAGCGTGTCGTTCCGCGCCGCCTCGTCGAAGGTTCCCGCGATGAGCGAATCCGAGTACCCGATGGACGTCCCTACTAGAATGTTCGGCGCAGTTGTCAACGTGGGAATGTTGCGCTGGAGACCAGAATCGACGTACACCGAGTTGATTCCATCCCCAAGGGAAATTGCCTTCGCCATTAGTTCGGCGGTGGCTTTCGGCATGAAATTCAACCCGACTCGATTCTGGTATGGATCGGCGGATAGGTCAATTGACCCCCCAAGTTGAACCAGAAGTCCACCTGCCGCAGTTACAAATTTTGTTCCATTCGAACGATACCCATTGTTCCACTCAACGACTTGGCCGTTTGCGGATACATTGATCCCCACGGTGTTGTTGGTAAACATGCAGTTGAGCGCGTAGTTCCCGATGATCGCCAATGCATTGAACCCGGTCCCATTGCCGTCAAAAACGCACTGATTGACAACGCAACCAGCGGTGATCATCTTTATTCCCGAATCGGTGTTGTTGACAAACACGCATCCGACGTATGAGTTGTACGGATCTTGGGCGCCGATGACGCAGGATTTGAAGACGCAATCAACGTTCCGTGAGCTATATCCGATGCCATTCAACGCCATCGTGTTCGCGTTCTGGTAGGTGGTCCCGACAAAAAGGCACTGAACTCCAGCCGTATTGATGCAGTACGACAATTTTCCCGCCCCGGTAGTGGCGTCGATTAAACAGTTCTGTATGATGCACTGCGCACCAAGTTGATAAATGGCAATGCCATTTTGCGTGTCCACGAGTCCGTGAATGTAAAAATTCTTCAACTGAATGTATGCCTTGTTCGCCATCGACAGGGAAATGCTGGTTCCTCCGGCATTGTTGCTGCCTGTTATTTCGTACCGCGTCCCATCGTCTGCCCACGCGGCGTTGACACCAATGTATTTAATCATTCCCCCCGCTGCGGTTCCTGCGACTGCGAGCAGGATGTAGTTGGTCAGCGTTTGGACGCCGCGGCAGTACACGGTATCACCGGCGGCGACGGGTGTGCCCGCAGCCATAGCGGACGCGAGAGACACCCACGCATCGGTTGTCGTCGTGCCGTTGTTCATGCCCGTCGCGCCGGGGTATACGTACCAAGTCGATGCCATCCGTCAACTCCTCACGCGATGCGGGTGAGCAACTGCGCAATCTGCGTTGGTGCGCCGGTTTCGAGGTACGTCTTGAATCCCTGAAGATTCGAGAGCAACACGGCCAGATCGGTGCTACTCAAATTGACATTCTTGATCGGATGCGAAGCGACAGGCGTACCGTCGTCGGTTCCCTGCGTACCGTCGGATTGTGCCGTGTACGTCGGGAGTGCCGCAAACGTGGTTGCATACGCCCGTTGATTGCTGTGCGCGATATACGCAGTTGCCGCGTTGTAAAGCTGGATGAGTTGCTGTGCATAACTCACCAACGTCGCCGCCGCCTGAAGCGCCTCGTCATTCCTCGTTCCCTGTGGTGCGCTCATTCTTTCCTCCCGTGTGTTTATGTGTGATCCTATTCGTCAACGAGTTTTATTTCCACATCTTGTCAGCAAAAAAGAAGATCGTCTGCAAAGCAACCGCCCCCATGGTCCCGATGAACATGAGACGCAATCCATCGAGGTTCTTCCAAAGATCCTGGATGTCTTTCTCGGCGCGTGTCATGCGTGAGCAGTGCTCTTTGTGGTCGTTGCAGTATTCGTCCTGAGTCATTTTGGATCGTACTCCAGATGCACATGATCGTCTTCGTCAATCACCTGTATCCCTGGACACTTCATGCCGATTGCCGTGCCGATATCGTGCGCCGTCATTCGTTTCATTGGCAGGATGTCCGCCGCATCCCCCTGATAGTGCAGCGTCCCGCATCCATGCCGGCCATCGCGCCCGTGGGTGACGTACAAATCCTCGTTCTGTTTCGCCGCGATCCGTTCCAGTATCCGGAGAACGTTCTCTACCTCGCGACTCAGTGGACCCATGAACCCAGGAGCGTTCCAACGCATGTGTCACCCTCTTGAGTGCTTCACAAAATCCACGCCTGCATAGAGTGCACCCGACAACGCAGCAACGGCGGCAACGCGAACTTCGGCGGGCATCGGCAACCAACAGTGGTCAACGAGAATAACCACAAACCCCACCGCCGCCACTGCCAACATCACCGAAATCCCCTTCGACGCATTACGCCTAACATTATTAGCCATTGGTTCCTCCAAACAGTTTTTGTGGATCGTATCCGCAACGCCATTTCACCCACCCTGCGGCTTCGGCGTGCGCCTGAGTCTCAAGCGGCGTGACGCCATACCTCAACCATTCCAGCGGAGCGCCTGCACCCTCTATCGCGAGCATGTGCGCCGTGACCTCAGAACAGTATTCCGCCTTATCGTCACGGTCCTGATTCGGTGCGCCGAACATCTGGAGAAAAACCCGCCATTGATACGGCTTGCCGACGAAGCCCCATAGCAATTCGCTGATCTTCTCCTCGTCTTCGACCCGAAGCGATTGCGGTTGACAGACGCATACAACGTGACGCCCGGCGCGGCATTCCTGCGGATAGTATTCGATCTTCCGCCATGTGCAGCGCGGCCACGTCGCTTCGATGAAACAGAGATCGCCATCGTGCAGGTCCGGGGCGTTGTTGCAGATGTCGTATCTCAAGTCGTTGTTGTCGAGGATGTCCAGATATTCGTTCCTCCACCGCGCTACGTTCGCGCAATGGGACGCGATGTAGGGACTGAAGACATGAGCGAGTTGGTTCTCACCCAGCTTGATGATGCGGCCCAGCGGCGTGAGGGAGTCCGTGGTGCAGACGAATTGACCGACGCGATAGTCCATCAGTCGAGATTTCCTTTCTCGAATACGGATGCGCTTGCGCGATTGACGACTGCGCGCCCCCGATTGATGATCGCCGGCGTTTGCTTCTGCCACCGAGAGTAGAAATCAAGATTCCCCTTGAGCACCTTGGGGATCGTGACCGAACTGACGCCGATCATGAGCAATGCATCGCGAGGGAATTTCCCGTTTGGCAGTCGCTGTGTCTTGTCGAAATAGTAGAGCTTTCCGTTCTTCTCTATGACTTCCAGGCGCTTCTGAGTTCTGCCGAAATGCGAATAGACAGTTGACCGCATTCCAGAATACAGGCTACCCTGTTGCCAGGGACCATTGAAACCGATGCGCTTCAGATTCTCATAGATAGGCACGGGCATGAAGCTGTTTGTGGTTGTGCGCCCGCCCGTGTGCATGAGCTTCATGCCTTCGGTCAAGCGGTTCGGATGATTGAGCCCGGCGCCCGCGCGCATCGTCAGCGTGGCGATCGTCTCGCCATCCACGTAGCCTTTGAACAGATGAGTAATGCGCGTGCTCCAGGTGCCCTCTCGGCCGGACAGCTTCTTGTGCGCCAACGCCGACCGATACCCGGCGAAGATCTTTCCGCGCGATCCCTTGCCACCGATGAAGCGCGCCTTCTCATCTATCAACCATGCCTTGAGGAAGCGAGTATAGAGCGAGGGGGCGAGATGGATGCCCCTGTCGATATTGTCCTTGCCGTAGATGCATGCCTGAAATCGCGCCATTACGCAAGTCCCACTCTATGCGCGCCCTGGTCAGAGTAGATCAGTCCGGCGGCGAGGTAGGTGGTTTCGGCCACATCATCGGTGCGCTTCTTGACTGCGAACCGATCAGCATTGACGAGGACGGTGGGGACATCTGCGGTGGAGACTATCACGTCGATTGCGAACTTGCGGTCTTTCTCGGTCTTCCCGGACGGCGATGAGATCCCGCCGCGGTTGACAATGGCTGAGATTCGGACAGCGGAACCGCCGCTCGGGGTATAGGTTATCGTTTCCTCAAACCCAACCCCGAGGGAGATTTCCGCCAATCTGTCGAAATCTATCCCCATTGTCCATCGCCCCTATCCTTGGCCCGCGGAAGAACTCGAAGACGAGGAACTGGACGAGCTGCTGCTCGAAGACGAACTGCTGCTCGAGCTGCTGCTCGAACTCGATGAACTTGACGATGAAGATGACGAGGACGATGAGGATGAAGATGAGGACGAGGACGACGAAGATGATGGAAGACTTTTCATCGTGCCCTGATTCAAATCGACCTCAACAAACCCGTCGGCAGCAACGGCCGGCTTCGAGCACATACCGACGCAGAAGTCCAAATGCGTCCCTGCCGTCGCGCTGGTATCCGCCTGATTGAGACTCGCGTCCCAATAGACATCCGCACCGAGTGCAAATGCGACCGCCGCTTTCTTCACGTTCACACGGCCGTAGATGAGAACCGGCTTCGTTTCCCCGGAAGCATTGGCAGCGAGAGACATCGCGGCGATGCGCTTTCCGCTGGTCATCGGAATGGCGATCATCTCTCCGACGGCGATGGTTGCCCCGGTGATGTTCGTGTAATTGATCTGCGTTGCCGCATCGACAACTTGGATCTCGATTCCTTCGCGCGCCATGGGGCATCTCCTACGTCAATGTGAAAGAAAAGGGCGCGTCCCCTCGCGCCCGTCAGTGATCGCTTACGTTCAGCTCGACGAACTGGAACTGCTGGACGAGCTGCTGCTCGACGAACTGCTTGAGCTGCTGCTCGAACTGGAAGACGACGGCATGGAGGTCGTGGTGCCCTTGTTGAGATCCACCTCGACGAAGCCATCGGCCGCAGCGGCGGCCTTGGTGCACATACCGACGCAGAAGTCGCCATGCTGCGAAGCAATCGCCTTTGTGTCGGCCTGGTTCGCGCTGGCGTCCCAATAGACATCCGCGCCCTGCGCGAACGCGCGCGAGGTCGTCTTCTTGACGCTTACGCGCCCGTAGATGAGCACCGCGCCGGTTGCCGCACCGGCGATGGTTGCGAGCACCATGCCCGCGATACGCTTGCCGGTGGTCGTGGCAATGCCGATGATCTCGCCGACGGCCATAGCCGCGGCCGTGTTATTCGTGTAGTTGACCTGGACCGCTTCCTCAAGAACCTGAATTTCGATTCCTTCCCGAGCCATAATAGCCTCTCTTTCGGTTGTCGTGGTGAGAATGAGCGTGACAAGCATCGAAATGCGGGGCGCGATATTCCACGCGCCCCGCGCGTTCTCCAGGCGCTTATGCTCCCTGGTTGACGAACAGACCCCGGAAGTCCTCCGCTGCGAAAACGAAGTCATGCCGGACATACCACTTCATGCCATCCGCCTCGCCGATCTCCGAAGGCGCGGACGCCGTGTAAGGCGCGCTCGCTCCGTTGAGGGTATAGAGGGTGATGGTCCCGAGCTGCACGGGATCGGCCGCCAGCCACCACGGCGCGGTCTTCGCCGCGCTGAGGTTGTCGATCTCCGCATCCACGATGATGTCCAGATTCCGCGGGCGGCCCGGCCCGTAGATGTTGACGAGATCGGTGCCCGCGGTGACGGCGTCGGCGGTGATCGCCAGAAGCGCCGAGGAGAACGTCTGCGCGGCGAGCATCTCGTTGCGGTTGCCACATAGCATGTACCGGGGCCGGATGTTCGTTCGGATCGCAGCGGACCGGCCGCCATCGGGCGACGGGAGCGTCTGATTGGCAAACGCGACGAACGCCTCGTCCAGAGTGGTCTTGCTGATCGCGCCGGCGGTTCCCACGTTCGCGTGGGACGCCAGATTGAACAGCACCACCGAATCTTCCAGCATCGTGGGTCCGGCAAAATTCGCATTGACTCCATTGCCGTTGAACAGCATGCCGTAGGCGAGCTTGTTCATCTTGCGGCGGAGGCTGCCGGTCATGCTGGCCGGGATGCGCGTGAACGCATTCAGGTCGTCGTTGATGAGCGCCTGCCGAGTGAGGGTGAAGAACTTTCCCCACGTCGAGAGCTTTGCCGTTTCCTTCGTATCGCTGAAGGTGCCTTCCTTCGGGGACTGCCCCTCGGGAATCTCCTCGACATCGGAGAAGTCCGACAGCTTGGCGAGGTCGGCCGTCTTGAAATCGGACAGCGAACCCTGCGCGCACCATCTCGGGTACGTCACCGGCGCCGCATCCCATCCGCGCACGAGCGACTTGTTGAGCGTCGCGCCGAGGATGTTGGTGAAATCGTCGGTTTGCTGCGACATGCCGCCGCCGAACCGGGTCTGGCGAATGATCGCCGCATACACATCCTCGGCGGGCATGCGGACGATACCCTGAAGACCGGCGCGGGACAGGCACTCACGCGCGAGCGAGAGAAGTGTCGCGCCACGGAATTCACTCCTGCGGTTCGCGTCGAGCGCCGCGGGCGTCGAGTCCATCCCGGTGCGCACGGCGAAGGCGTTGACGTGGCCGGCGCGAAACTTGTCCGTCTCGTCCTTCGCAACCTGCACCGTGGGATGCTCGGCGCCGGGGGCGACCGGAGTCAACGATGAAGTCTCGATCCGGGAGAACTTGCTGGCGACTTCCTCGATGCTGAGATCTCCGTCAACCGCGTCCTCGATGACTTTTCCCTCGATGCCCATGCGGGCGCCGAGCTTGCGGATCGTGTCGATGCGGGCGCGTTCGGCCTTGCGCAACGCGCTCTTGTCAATCTGTTCCGTCGCGGGGGTCTGGGTTGCCACAGCGGCGACTTCCGGTTTCTCTGCGGGCATGGCGGTTTCCTCCTGCTTGAATTGTGATCGAAATGCGTCCATGATGGCGCATAACTTCCCCATGCGCGGATCATCTACGGACAGTTCGCGGTTTCCTGCAAAGCGTTTCAGATAGGCAACTCCATGCTCAACCGATTCCTCATCGTCAAGAAACCTGTCAAGCTGTGAACTTACGGAGGCCGAGAGCCCGACGGACTGCGAGAACATTCCGTCCCCGGTAGCCGGGTCGTCAACGGCGTCCACAGCGTACAGATATTCGACGCGAGCAAGCGGGAGAAGCGCGTTGCCTGCCTCGTCGCGTTGCCTGGTTCCATCTTCATTGAGTCGTTGCTCGGTCTTGCCCTTGAACACTATCGATACTCCGAAAGCATCAGGGTCGCTTTCGGCCAGTTGGCTTACGTATCCGCCGAGGTCTCCGTTCGGAGTATCGAATGAGCTTTCGTCAAGATGAAGATCGGCACGAACGCGATCGCCGTCTTTACGAAAGTTCTTTGCCCGACCGAGGTATGTCCCGAGCGCGTCGCTTGACATATCGGGATGACCAAAGCGGCTTTTCACGCCGTTCTTGGATTTGTTCCCATGCTCCACAACTTGGTTGAGCGTGGTATCGTCAATCTCCATGTCATGGCCTATGGCTTCGCCGATAGAGATCACTGAGAACCCCGCGAGGATATGTGCGGCCTTGTTCTCCGCGGTCAAAGACGCTTTGTCAATTCCCCTTGCGACGGAGGCTCTGAACTTTGTCTTTGATACCGGCATCTTCATCCTCCTCTGATTCGATGCTCAACCGAATCGTTTTCGGTCGGGCGAGGTTGTTACTCGACAGAACCGTCACCGCTACCGTCACTATTTCCCGAATTGTTTCCGCTTGGCTGCGGTTGATCTCCGGCTGTCGGTTTCGGTCCTGGAACTTGTCCGTTCGCATTTGTAGTAAGTCCCCTTTGCTGCATCTCGATGATATTCTTCTTTGACAAGATGTAGCCGGCTTCGTCCTCCAATTGGTCGATCTGGTCTTTCCAGTTCTGGCCCTGCTCGGAATAGAACTCATGCAGCGTCATCATCTTGTTGCCGTAGAGTTGGGAGATCGCCTGCACTTCGCGCGCGGGGTCGATGAAGTCGAAACCGGGAGAGGACCATTGTACACGGTCGTAGTATCGAGGGTCGGCGAGATAGTCGGTGAGCGAATATCCCGGTATGAGATTCGCCGCGAAGCATCTGTAAACGAACTCATGCCACTCGGTATCGCACACCTCCCGCGCGAACCATCCTTGCATCCCGCGAAACGCCTTCTGGTCCTCGTTCTTGTTGATCTTTCCCGATGCGAAAGATATGGCGTCAACGTCGCGGGTGAACGTCATATACGACACGCCGAACGTCATTCCGATTGTGTGAAGTATGAGCTTCTGTAGAGGTTGGAGAACGGCCTGGATCGAGTCGTCCGCCTGCACGATCTCGGGCTTGTCGCCCTTGTCGCCATAGTAGATCTTGCCGGGTTCCATCGTAATCTGGCTATTTGAATTGAGTTGCTTCTTGATAAGTCCCGCGGCGATGCTGTTCGGAACAAAAAGCCCGATCATTGCCTGCAATCTGCTGGAAATCAGTTTATCCTCGATGAGATGCTGAATCGCCCAGAGATACCGAAGCGCACTTGTAAACCACGGAAGACCGAGGTACTCCTCGGCCTGGTCGCTTTGGTAGTGGTGTTTCATGTACCGCCAGCTTATCGCCCTATCAACGCCCTTGATGCGGTACTCTACGGGGCGGCCGTTCTCGTCAAAGGAAATGCCGAAAAGTGTTTGCTTCACCGCGGGATTCGACCAGACTGTCGGCGCGCCAATGTCGTATCCGTCATCGAGGCGCAAGCAATTGATTACCTGCGTGGTCACCGGAAGAAGATGGCCGGCGGGCGCCGCCACCTTGTTCGTCAGGACGGTTCCACTCTTGACAATCTCGGCGAAGATCATCCGCTGGGCTTCGGAGAACGAGCGCTTCCCCGTGGCGTCCCATTCGTCGTGATATCGTTCCCATAGCCGGGATAGGAGCGTATTGAGTCCCGTGACCGGCTGGCCGTTGTACATCTTGACGCGCGGCATTGGCTTCATCCCGCCGCGGATCACGTTGTTGAGCAGCGTATTCATGATCCCTTTGGCGTGGGGATCGTTATCGACCTGGGAGATGCTGCGAGCGACGATCGTGCGCCAGTTCGCGCGGACGTTCCAATATGGCGTATCGTAGTGCGTGGACCAATCGGCGGAGATCCGGCTCGTATCTGCGGCCTCATGGTGGGCGAACTTGTAGAGTTCTCGGAGATCCCCGAGGAAAGACTCGATGTTCTCGACCTGGTATTGATGCGCGGGCAATCCCCGGTGCATCGCCCGAATATCGGACATCAGAAACTTGACCTGTTGAAAGAAGGTAGGTCGGCTCATTTCCCTATGTCGCCTCGCTGAAGGCAATAGGGATTGAGCCGCCGTACTCGGTGGAGTTCGCCTGCCCCTGCGCCCAATCGTAATGTTTCTGGAGAGATTCGAGCGAGGCGAACTGGATTGTCCGCCCGTTGATGCTCACGGAGATGGCGCCGTCTCGCCCTATATTAGCAACGAGAGCGGACTCAACTGCGGCAAGATACGCGGAGTCGATTGCCAATGCAAAGCCCTTTCGGGTAATCTGCGATTAGCACAAAGATAATACGGCTGGAGCGAAAACGAAACAATCGCCGAATTAATTGGCAAATAAATTCGACTATGTCATATTGACATTATAGGATCGTCGTCACTCTTTTTCACTTTCTCGAACAGCACCATAACCCCTTCGATGGGTCCGAGATTGAACACCGCCCGGTATGCCCAGCCCTCGCGCCGCATATCGTTCAGTTGCTTGATGAAGGTGCGGTGCCAAGCGCCTTCCATGCGCAGGTCACGGTAATATTCGACCGAGCCCGCGGGCCGGCCGCGCTTCGGCTTCGACGTGAGATCGATGAAAGCCTGTTTCGCCGCCTCTCGATCTCCAGGCGGAAGCATTCCGGTAGTTGGCCCAAGCGTCTTCTCGTTTTCCATCACCATCCTCCTTGTTTGAGAAAGTCTCTCACGGTTCCGCCCATGTAGTTGCTCTGTATTTCCGGGGCTCCGCGCCCATGGTTTGCGTCCGCTGAATTCTCAACCGCCGGTTTCTGTTCCTGCGCATGATCGTATGCCGCGACAACCGTCTCGTCGAAAAGCTGCTCCTGAAGATTCAGAATCAGCGATGCCCCGACAATGTAATTCTCGCAGTCTCGGAAATGGTCCGGCTGCCCGGAGGTATCCCCACTGATCCAGCGCTTCCGCTTGTTCCCGCGGGGGTCCGTGTATTCCTCATCGTACTGGTTGAGCACCTGTTCGAGGTACGCCGGTTGAATGTCCTCCGGCAGATGCCAGAGGCTCGTCTCCATCTGCTTCTTGACGATGCGCGAAAGCTGTTCCGTGTTGCCGAAAAAGATCCCTGATTCTTTTCGATCGATGAGTTGGCCTTTGCTGGCGCTGCCGATGTATGCGCCGAAAAACCCGCTATGGGATACGATGTAATCAACGTCTTTCGAGCGATGTCCTCCGCGGTCGATGAGCCCGAAAAGCATCTGGACTTTGCGCCCAGATTTCTTCTGGTAGGGCCAGCGATGGATTTCCTTGTTAAGCGTTGCCCATACCTCGGCCGGGTTTGCGTTCATGTCGATGTTCATGTCACACGCGACGAACTCGCACCGGACAAGCCATGATTCCATTCCCTTGCCAAAGCCGCGGACGATGAAATAAAAACCGTCGTCTTGGGTGTCAACCCCGCAGAGAAGAAGCGTCACCGCATCGGGCACATAGGCGTCGGGACCGTATTGCAGGTATTTCTGCGTCTTGCTCTTGAGCCACGATTCCTGCCCGCGCTGCGAGAAGACGCGGATCCACCGCGCCATGTCCTCATTTTGGTAGGTCGCCAGGGCGTTCGGGTCCGGGGAATGCAGCGCCTCGAAGTATCGGGCCAGGCATTCGGCGGATGAGTATGATGTGTCAACGAGGCGGTTCCAGTTGTAGACAACGCGGGTGGCGCGCGTCCGACCCCGGATGATTCCCTCGGAGTAGGATTCGCCTTTTGCCAACCAGGTAACGCGATCGTTGATCGCCAGCCGTTCGGTCTCCGTGATGGTCGCTTTACATTTCGGACACTCAAAGCGCGCGGCCTTGTCCAAGCGAATCCGGTTTGCGTCGTGATCGTACTTTCCTTCCGCGTTCGGGAGTTCCTTGATTTGCGCGTCGGAATATTCGATCCATTCCAAGCAGTGTGGACATGGGTAATGCGGGGTGAGAAACAGGACCCCCGATCGGTGCGTCTCGGTGAATGATTTATCACCCTCCTCGATAGGACTTGTCTCGAAGACAGCCTTGACCTTGCGCCCGAGCATCCGGGATGCCTGCTGCCGTCCGAAAAGCATCTTCACCGGATCAAAATTCTTGTTCTGCCATTTCGCCAATTCTGATCCGTAAATGAACCCGGCGTTGTAGGATGCCAGGTCGCTGCGCACGTTGGCGCTTGCGATACGGATGGTGATATGGGAGAGCTTCAGGCGACGCTTTGTGAGTTTTGAATCGTCGCCGTCCCAGAACTTCCGGATGCACGGAATGCCTTTGATAAGTGGCTTGATGCGTTCGTCGAACACATCGGCGATGGTCTCCTTCTTGGCATAGCAGAACATCATGTTGAGCGTCTCGAACGCCATGAACCACGCGGCTATCACCTCGGCAAGAAGGGATTTCCCGGTCTGGACGGGGCCGACGAGAAATACCTCGTCGTAGATGGCGATCGCGTCGAGCGGTTCCCGTTGCCAGGGGAACAACTTGAGGCGGCCCTGCACCGCATAGGCGCTTGACATCCGAAAGTCACGCTCCGCCCATTCGGATATCCGCGGGCGATCGGGAACCCTGAACGATTCCGAATGGTCCTTCGAGTAGACCGGGAATCCGGATTTCTCGAATTTCCAGCTACTCGGTTTTGATTGGCTCACCTGTCTCTCCCGCGTCCAGTTCTGTGTGCGGCGTTATCGGGCGTGATCCTTCAACAAACGCTTCGAGCGCTTCCTTGACGAATCCGTCAACCACGTCCAAGACTCTGCCGGCGTTCTCCGGCGCCGAGCCCATGGCCGTCAGAAGCGCGTTGATGTTTCGCTTCCATGCGTCAGTCCAGAACGTGCGCAGCGCGATCGCCTGTTCTTTGGCAACCTGTTCCACGGTGTGCCGGTCGATCGTCTCGTCGCGCGCCTTCTGGATCCGCACTTCGAGCAGTGAATTCTGGTTCTTAAGTCGTTGCGTCTCCTCCGCATGTTTGGCGTCGGCCGCCTGGTCCTGATACAAGTCCTTGAGCCGGGCCCGGTGCCATGACCAGACCCCAGGGACCGAAAAATGAAACTGCCGTCGCCGTCCGCGGGGCGCCTGGTGTGGGCAACCCTCCTCCCGCCACTTGTCGATCGCCTGAGTAGTCACCCCGAGCAGCATTGAGAGCGATTTCGTCGGGCATGACTCCGGGTCGATCTTCTCGAGAATGGTTGCGTTTTTGCTACTCATGGGTGCGTTATCGCTACCTTTTTCCTACCTGGTTCGTAATTTCTCATTTTTGCGAAAATCTACCGAGCTTCGGCTACCTCTTTACATTCCTGCCCCGGTAGTACCTTGCTAGACCTCACCAGATGCCCCAGGATCAATGATTTACGACCGAACCTGCCCATGGTCAAAAGGCTCAAAATCGGTTCACGGGCCTCCTGTGATGTCATATTAACTTAAATCTTAAGTAGCGTTTATGAAATCAGTGTATCATTCGTGATACAACCCGGCAAGTATTGCCGACTTGTTCAAACGCCAAGGGATCGCGCTATCTTTTGCACCATGCACTCGTACTCATCGGGTGATATGGACAGCCTGCGCAGGCGCTGCTTCTCGACCTCGTATGAGCGCCATACGTCGTGATCGACCCGGGTGTGCGTCCGTGCATGCCTTATGCCCTGCCTGCTTTTCTTGCCCGTCCCGTTGAGTGCGCCCAGATACATGATCGCCCCTTTTGAGTCCTTGACATTTGTAATGTGTTGCACGGCCCGCTTCGGGCGAACTGTAGGCCGCGACTCCGCACGTTTGGAGGCGGACCGTACCTGTAACTCACACATATACCAATGGTATTGCGATTGTTCGCTTGACAATGCATCTTTACGGGTGATAGCCGCGCGCTTATCGTCCCAAAGTTCGTGGAGAATACCGTCGTCCTTTGCGAACAATCGCCTATAAATTCCAAACACGTTCATTGTCCGCCTCCTTTACAATCGCGCTCTCGCGGCCTATTGCGTGCAACGTTCTGGCCAACGCACGAAGCGCGGCCTACAAACCCTTACCCCTTGTCAGCCGAGTTTTGTGCTTGGCCTGTTATACGCTGTTCGTCAACCGCTCCATGATTTTCAGCGGCGCGGCCCCGAAGTGCGTTGACAAGAAAATCTGCCAATTCAAACTGCTCGAATATTTCATCACGATACCGGCGTTCTTGGCCGGGATACTTCGTAACTTGTGGAAAGAAAAATAGAAATCCGGTTGAATCACGGACGCCATGTGGTTTGTAATGCTGGTGGATAACCTCTAATCTCTCGTGCATTAGCGCCGCCTCCTAATATGGTCGGTTGACGAATTGCGTATAACGTTTCGGCCAACGTGCGCAGTAGTGCTTTGACTATTGCGACACTTGGCCTGTTGTGTGTTGTAACGGTTGCTTCCATAGTGTATTCGCTTATGGTGGGATGCACTCCCCGGACGGCCAGATCCATTCCTTAGTGCACTTATCTAACTTCACCCCGACCCGGATCAGCGCACACCCCCATAAGCGAAAATTATAACTCAAAAAGCAACCGTTATTTCGCACAACGTTCACCGCACGCCCGATAGTTTGCCCCGTTCGAGCACGCACGGCTTACCGTAGCACAACATGGTTGTTTCTTGGATAACACACCCCGCACCATCGATAAAGCAGGGGCAAATTTTGGGCTGCGGTTGTTGTGCGTCTGTGGGCGCGGACTCCACCCTCTTAAGGAGCGCGTCGTTAATAGCATCCACAGTAAATTGAGCACATAATTCAATGGCTATAGAGTCGTGATCATTGAGATAATCAATCCAATGTTGCCTCGCCTCATCGAGAGGGCAAGAATACGCCTCACTCCGATACTGCATAAAGCGCTCCTTTACAATATGGTTCCGCGCCCATTGTGCACAACGTTTCGTAAATGTATGTTCGTTTGGCTTTGCAAATGACATACTTTACGTGTTGGTTATTGTTTGTAAATCTACCTTAATGTACTGTTGCGCCTTCTTCGGCGGTGGTGGAGGAGGAGGAGGCGGTGGAATTTTACCACACCGAATCTCCTTACCAGTCCAACCACTACGCAACACACCATTTTTATCGTAAAACATATTCACAGTGGGCATAATGTTCCTTTCTTAGGCGCAACCTATAAATCAAAAAGATTTACAAATTGCAACCAACGTGCTCAGGCACCCGCCCGAAGTTGCCGACATATAATAGAGTGAGCCGCTGCAACGCCAACACCAAAGCAGTTCATGTCAAGACCAATCTCCGAACAGACACCGGCTGCCACGATACCCTTCC
>Ga0315289_10002266_pt1 | contig 29603 bp, 26 predicted proteins | sample YL17G11_40_MG_FD_203452 | JGI IMG/M metagenome (GOLD analysis project Ga0315289, IMG submission 203452) | Sediment microbial communities from Yellowstone Lake, YNP, Wyoming, USA - YL17G11_40 | ecosystem: Environmental > Aquatic > Freshwater > Lake > Sediment | place: USA: Wyoming | collected... | reverse complement strand
CGAATAGATGAATCCGACCTGATCGGAACCGGGTGCGTTCACGTATGTCACTGGTAACCGAAATGCCAACATGAACCCCTTGACAAGCGGAGCGCTTTCATAGATGAGCGCAAGCGAAGGATCTTCTTGGGCTGTCGCACCACGCTGGCAAGATTCTTCGGCGGAGTTTAGCCTGAGCCGAGCCAGACTCTTCGCTTCGCTCAGAGTGACGCGCGGCGAAGGGCCTCAGAATGACATTTTCGATGCCCTGCGAGGATTTTGGGATAGGCTCTAAGCCGCCCGCGGCGGCCGGGGCGGCGGCCCCTGCGGCGCGGGGGCTTAGCCGCTCGTCTTCTGCGGGTGTGTTCGCTTTCAGTGGCTGTGGGACGGAGCCGCGCGCTCGAATCGGGCGCGGCTTCGCTGAAGCCGCGAATCGCGGGGTCAGGCGACCCCGCGCCCAGTGCACCGCTGGGTCGGCGTTGAGCACGGAGTTGAACTGCGATACCCACTCTCCGCGAACACACCCTCTTCTGCCCTACCCTGGCAATGCGGTGGCAGGAGGCAAGGCTCTAGAGGCGCCTAAAGCTCCTGCCCTACGGTGGGTCGGCCGGCGACAGCAGAGGCCGGCAGGAGGCGCGGCCTGGACGCCGAACCTTGCGCGCAGCAGCGCGCATCCCAGCGAGGAGGCAACACTATGACCGAGAAGCCCCAGGAGCGCCCCATCGGCAAGATCACGCATTACTTCGGCAAGATCGGCGTGGGGATCGTCGAGCTCACCGACACCCTCAAAGTGGGCGACACCATCCACATCCACGGCGCCACCGCCAACTTCACCCAGAGCGTGGGCTCGATGCAGCTCGAGCACCAGGAGATCCAGGAGGCCAAGGCGGGGCAAGCCATCGGCATCAAGATGGATGACCGCGTCCACGAAGGGGACATGGTGTTCCTGGTCGGCGGCTGAAAGGCAGGCGCCGTCGCGCGTCAGCCGGAACCATGGCCGGGGGTGGCTGTCCCACGTTTGGCGGGCGCGACGGGTGTGGCCGCTAAAACTTGGGATCGGGCGGGTTGACTCCTCCCCCTTCCAGGGGGAGGATGTAAGGTGGGGGTGAAATGGTGGCGCAGCCGCCTGTCCTGAGCAACGCCGAAGGGTCCCGGCTGCGAAATGATCGGCAGGTGGCTAAGTCGGCTCCGCCGACCGCCATGGCGGCTGAAAGCCTAGCCACAGGCGCCTACCCCACCAACCCACCCTCACCCGGCCTCTCCCTGCAAGGGAGAGGGGTTCTCGCTGCCGTTCGAATCCCAACTAAAAACGATCATACCCGGCGCGACTTGTCCTGAAGTCGCGATCCTCCCGCGCGGTCGGCTTGCCCGCCACAGCCGTCGTGGCGACGGCGGGGCGACCGCGCGCCCAGGCGAGCGCGACCTCATAGACGGCTGCGCCAGATTGAGCATCCGCCGCTGTCCTCCCCTACCCCTTTGGCAGCGACCACACGGTAAGCGCGGCAAACTCGGCCATGCCGTTCTCCACGAACAGGCCCAGGTTTCCGCCGCGATGGTCGTAGAGCCGGCAGGTGAGACAGCAGCGATCGCCCGCGTGCACCTCCAAAATGCTGCCCTCCAACACCAACTGGAGCGAGATAGGCTCGCCCCGGATGATGCGCAGGGGCCGCTCGACGAACGGCTCGGCGTCGCCCCAGGACTGCCAGGGCCGCAGGGTCATGCGCTGCAGCAGGGGCTCGAACATGAGGACGTAGCCGCGTTGCAGGTTCTCTCCGGCTCGCAGCAGCAGTCCCGCCCGTGTCGGCGCGGCATCAAGCGTTAGCTCCATGTGTGCGGCAAAATCGCCGCTCACCTCCGGGCAGATGGCATAGCCGAACCCGCTCTGCGATTCCCCGACCAGCACCTCCGCCGATGGTATCCATCGCCCGAGTCGCGCCTGGAATCCGGCGATCTCATCGGGGTGCAATATTGGCGACCCGAACTGCCCGACGAGTTCCTCGGGGCAGCGGATCACCAGGCCGCCGTCCTCGGCCGACTCCAGCTCGCGCGGGAGGGCGAGGTCGCCGCCCCATTCCCAGCCGCCGGAGTCGCGCTCGCCCTCGCGCGTGGCTACCCAGCCGAAAAGCAGGCGGCGGCGGCCGTCGCTCAGGGTCTTGGCGGCGTAGAATCGCGGGCCATCAAGCGACTCCACCGCTGGCGTGCCCCAGGGCCCGGAAGGCGAAAGACCGACCCGATAACGAGTCTCGATGGTCGAAAAGAGGATATACCAACGTTCGGCCAGGGGGAAAACATCGGGGCACTCAGGGGCGTGCACGATGTACGGCGCCCAGAGGGGCGGATGCACCTCCCAGCGCTCCAGGTCATTGGATTTGGCGAGGGCGATACAGCCGGCGCGCGGGGTGGGCGCGTCCTTCACGCGCGCGGTGATCAGCATCCAGTAACAGCGCTCGATGCCATTCCATAGCACGAACGGATCGCGCCAATCGCTGCGCTCGTACCAGCGGGGGTCAGGCAGGAGCACGGGGTTGCGACGATCTTTGTCCCATTGCACGAGGTCGAAGCTCACGGCATGGCAGATGGTCTGCGGCCTTTGCGGGTTATCCGGCGCGTGGCCGGTGTAGAACATGTGGAAGACGTCCTCGCTGCGCAGCACGGATCCGGTCCAGCAGCCGCCGGAGTCAGGGGCGCCCTCGCCGCCGGGGGTGATGGCCAGAGGAAGCTCATCCCAGTCGGCGAGGTTACGCGAGACGATATGGGCCCACGGCGTCGCATGAGCGCCGCTGCGAGCCGGCGGGAGCGGGGCTTTGAGGTAGAAGAGATGATAGATGCCGCGCCAGAAAAAGGGTATGACATCGCCGACGAAACCGTCGGCGGGGCGATAATGCAAAGGCATGATGTCGAACCATAGCGCGGGGACAACCGGCGGCTGCGCGCGGGCCCCGCGTCAGTGCGTGCGAATGATTCGTCTCGGGGCCGACACATCCTCTAGCCGCGAGTGACACCGGGCCTCACGCCCAGCGCGCCCATCCCGGCAATCGCCGCCACCATCGCCGCGGCCGCATAGCAGGTTCCCCCAAGCCCAAGCAGAGGCAGCGCGAGAACGGCGGTGAGACATGCCCCGAGCGCCGCGCCAACCAGGTCAGCGGCGTAAACCAGCCCCGCCGCGCCCGCGGACCCGCCCAGCATATTCACAGCAAGCGGAAAAAGCGCGCCCACCACCGCACCCCCGGCCGCCATGAGCGCGGCGATCACTATCGTCGGCAGCCATGTTCCCCCGGCCGCGGTTGCCGCGAGCGCAGTGAGCGCGGCGGGCGTCATCGCAGTCACGAAGCAGCCCACGGCGAGCCAGGCCAGCCACCGGCGCTGATGGCCATTGGCGCGCGCAACTGCGCGCGCCTCCACCCACGTGCCCACGGCCAGGCCGGCCATGAATGCCGCGACCAGCGCCCCGACCTGCGCGTACACGTGGCCGTTGATAACCTGCAAGGCAAAGAGCAGGGACACCTCCAAGGTCATCCCCGCGAACCCGACGATGGCGATGCCGCCGATGATGGCGCCTCGGCGCAGCCGCTGACCTCGAGGCGACAGGGCGAAAGGCAGCGCGAACATCGCCACCGCCACCACCGCCAGCAGCGGTCCCGGCAACAGGCGCATGTGAGCCACGACGCCCGGCGGCAGCAATCCTTCCGCCAGGCCCGTCACCGCGACATCATAGAAATACCCCACCGGACGGAAGTCGCGGTTGACTGCGCGCGGCGCCGACTCGCAGCTCTGCTTGATGAACTCAACCCGCTCGGGCAGAAGTATAGCCTCGATGTAATACGGCCCGAAGTATTTGACCGGCACGTGCCGCTTCTGCCATCGCCTGGTGAGCTCACCCGCATCTGCCGTGAGAAATCCGCGTCGCGGTGACGCGAAGAAGTACGAATGCTCCCCCGGCGTCACCGTGACATCGGCGAAGACGCGGCGCAGGGAATAATAGACGCTGCCATGCAGAGCCTGCATTTCGGGGCCGATGTAGTTCTCCGCCCCCGGCAGACCGACGCACAGCACGCCGTCGGGGCCGAGCGCTCGCTTCGCTTCAGCGAAGAACTCGATGGTATAGAACCGGTTGAGCAGCGCGGTGGCGGGCTCGGGAAGATTGACGATGATAACGTCATATCGGGCCGCCGCTCGCTTGATGAAGAGGCGGCCATCGCTCTGGTAAAAGCGCAGGCGGGGGTGGCGCATGATGTCGGCGAGATGCGGCTGCGCGCGGCGCGCGCAATCCCGCGCCAGCGCAATTACCGCGGGGTCGAGCTCAACGTAATCCAGGGGAAGGCGGGGATGCTTCAAGATCTCCGCTGCGGTGCCATCAACCCCGCCGCCGATAAGCAGAACGCGGCGCGGCTTGGGATGCTGAAGCAGCGCCAGATGAGCGAGCGTCTCCGCGGCCATGGGCTGGGGTGCACTAAACGCGAGGGCGCCGTTGTGGTAGAAGCTCACCTGTTCCGCGTGCGCCAGGGCGGCCCAGTTGCCATATCGCGAATAGCGGGAGGCGATGATGCGCTGCCCGGGGTAGAGGTTGCGCAGGGATGCGTTTTCCAGGCGCCCCGGAAGGCCGGCGATGATCGCCGCGCACGCCGCTGCGCTCCAGGCCGCCGCCAGGAATCGCGGGGCCCTATGGTCCCAGGCAATGACTGCCGCGGTCACTCCCGCTGCCACCACGATGACCAGCGCCGCGAAAAAGGGTGGGACGTGATCCGCGGCCGCGAAGCTGGCCAGGCCGCCGACGAGAAAGCCGAGGCTCTCGGCCAGGTAAATCCTGCCCGGGGTGACGCCCGCGCGCACGTATGCCGCGCGACAGACGAGGGGAAACGCCATCCCCGCCGCCAGCCCGACGGGGGCGATCAAGAGCGCGGCGGAAGAGACGAGGCGCGATGCGGGGATAAACTCGCCCCAGCCGATGCCGAGCATGCCGCGCAGATCGCGAGCCAGCCAAATGCCAGCGACGGGCATCGCGCCCAGGACAAACAAGCTGCCTGTGGAAAGGGCGATGGCGCTCAGACGGGCTTCGCTCCTTCCGGGGCGAGAAAGGGCGCCGCCGACGGTGCTGCCCAGGGCCACCCACACCAGCCATGCCGCGAGGCTGATGCCGAGCGACAGCTCGTTGCCGCGAAAGCCAACCAGCAGCTCGCGCAGCAGCGCCACCTGCGCCAGGGCCGAGGTCGCGCCCAGCCCTGCCCCGGCGGCGAGCCATCGCCCCTCGCCCCATCCGCCCCGCACCTGTCCCATCTTTCACGCCCAGCGCCCGGGGATGCCGGCGCCGCAGAACCTGCAACTGCCTCCTATTAAGTTATTCTCGATGACGCGGAAACCTACCCGCCGCAGGAGCGCCTTTTTGCAGCGCGGGCAGTAAGTATTCGCCGCCTCGTGGCCGGGAAGGTTGCCAATATAGACGAATCTGAGCCCCTCGGCGCGGGCAATGGCGCGCGCTTGCTCCAACGCGCTAATGGGGGTCTGGGGCAGGTTTCGCAGCAAATACGCCGGCCAAAAACGGCTGAAATGCACCGGCGTGTCCAGCCCCAGGTTGTCACGCACCCATGCCGCGAACCACTTGATCTTACCCATGTCATCGCTGAGCGTGGGAATCACCAGCACCACCACTTCGAGCCAGCGCCCCTGCGCCCTTACCGTCTTCATCGCTTCCAGCACGGTGCTGAGCTGCCCTCGGCAGTAGTCGCGGTAATAGTCCTCGGTGAAGCCCTTGACGCTGATGCTGAAAGCATCCATGTAGCGGCACAACTCTTTGAGCGGCTCGGAGTTGATATAGCCGCCGGTGACCATGGTGTTGGCGAGGCCGCGGGAGCGCGCGAGTTTGGCGGTGTCGCGGGCATATTCGAAGAAGGCGGCGGCATCGGTGTAAGTATAGGTTATGGCGCGCCGCCGCTCCGCAAGCGCGCGTCGCACGAGCTCCTGCGGGGGGGCGTCAATGGTGCGGATGTCGTCGGTGCGCGCCTGCGACATCTGCCAGTTCTGGCAGCACTTGCAGCCAAGGGTGCAGCCGGGAGCGGAGACCGCCAGCGCCTGCGCCCCGGGCAGAAAGTGATAGCTTGGGTTCTTCTCGATCGGATCCAGGTGCAGCGATGACGCGCGCCCGTAATTGGTGACGTACAGCTTGCCGGCGACGTTGGTGCGCACATGGCAGACGCAGGTCTGACCATCATCAAGCTGGCCGCGCGGGTAGGAGCACGGGCAGAGCGTGCACTGGATTCTGCCGCCGTCGAGCTTGTAGTAATATTCGGCCTCGCGCCACCCCGGCCCGGAACGCGGCGCGGCCGGCGCCGGGCGCGCCAGTTGGCTGAGCCAGCCGGCGCCCGCGCAGGCGATCGCCGCGGTACCCGTGAGCCGGAGGAACTGTCTGCGGTTGATGGCAGCGTCAATCACCGCGAGGCGACTCCTTGGGCTCCGATGCGCTGCTCGAATATCGGCAGCAGGTTCGCAGATAGCAGATATTCGGCGATGCGGTGGTCGAGGGCCGCGCCCTGCACCGGCGCCGGCTCGGGCGGAGCGACGCGTTTGACCAGCTCCGTTTTCTTAAGCTCGAACTCGGCGTCACTCATCGCCCGGGCGTCGGCGACCACACGCGGAAGCTCGGCGAGCCTCGCCTCGATCTCCGCTGCCGGCAGGCGCTTGTGCCGCAGCAGGGCCTCGAGACGCGCCTGGGCGCCGGGCATCATGGCCGCGACCCGATCCTCAGGTGCCGCGCGCGCCCGGGCCAACATGCGCTCGGCGCCCTCGGTATTCTGCGCTTGCCCGATGCGCTCTGGATTGGTCAGGTTTTTGATGGGGATGAGGCACGGGATGAACTCGCTCACGAGACAAATCTGGTTCTCGTTGAGCACCCCTTTGGCCGCGGCCACATACTGGGCCATGCGCGTCTCGTGGGCGCGCTTCTCCTGCACGCCGCGCGCGCCCTCGGTGCGAACCCGCTCCAACGTTTGCGCGCTCACGCCGCCAGCGGCCAGTTCGTCCCGCACCTGGGTCGCCAGGGCAATCAAATCCTCCAGCACCGCTTCGGTCTGTGGCCGCGCGGCTTGCCGATCCGCCTCTGCGCGCGAGATTATGCCGCTCAGCGCCTTCATCTGGTCGGGCGACAGATAGAGGCTATTGACCAGGTTCAGCAAGCGGACGTCAGCGACGAGGCTGGCGAGATCCTCTGGGTAACAGATGGGAGGCTTGAACGCGCCGGGCTGCGCGATAGCCAGCTTGGCCTCCAGAACGGTCGCCAGCGCCGGGGTCAGCAGCATATGGCCGATCTTCTTTTCGAGGTCAACGCCCGTGCTCTGCCGACCGCGGCGCGCCCCAGGCGCGCCTTTCTGCGGGAGCAGGTCCACCAGGCGCTGCGCCAGCTCGGGTTTGCGCGCCTCGAAGTCGGCGTCGCTCATCGCCCGAGCTTCCATGACGATGTCCAGCATCTGGCCCGCGAGCTCACGGAATCGAGCCGCAGGGATGCGAGGCCGCCCAGGCGGCAGCATCTGGCGCAGACGCTGAGGCGCTTGCTCAAGCTGTTCGGGAGTGGCCTGGCGCGCCCGAACCAGCAGTCGCTCGGCTCGCGCCAGCACACCTGGCGCCCCGACGCGGGCTCGTCTCGCGCGGCCAAGTGCGGCTCCAGGCCGGTAGTCGGCCAGAATCTGCAACTGCTCAGGAGTCAATGTCTGCTGAACCACGCGGCGCCACTCCGGGGCGCGCTCCTCGCTTTTCTTTTCGAGTTCCTTCCACCCGGCCTCGGCGCGAGCGACGCCGGCCTTGGCTTCATCCGACACGCCGCTGTTAGCCAGGAGCTCCTGGCGCAGCACCCGGATTGCGCGATCAAACTCGGCGACCGCGCGCGTCTGCTCTGCTTCGATTGCTTCGTGCTCGGATCGGACCTCCCGCGCCGCCGGCAACAGTGCCTGCATTTGCGCCGGAGACAAGTTGAGATCGTCCACCAGGTTCCAGGTGCCGATCTCGGCCGTCAGGCTCTTGAGCGTACGCATCTGCGGCTCGAGCGTCGCCGCGTGCGCCGCGGTCAGGGCGGCGACGACTGCACAGGGTAGAAGCACAAGCACAACGACTTTCGATTTCATCTGTTCACCTCACTGGCAGGCTATTGTCACCTGGTCCGACGACGCCGAAAGCGCGGAAGTTTCGGCGGCCAGGTGTTGATATGTCCGCCGACGACCATGATGTCAGCGAGGTCGCGGCTGCGGGCGGGCTTGGCGATGGCGCCGCCAGCTTCGCTATGGTCGAGCGGGAGCAGCGGTCAAAAGCTGGCTTTCGTTCGGGTCACGGCGCCCGCGATCGCGTGCAGTGCGTGCCTCCGTAGTGCCTGCGTAGTAGTACCATCGGGCCGAAAATCTGCACTGTCGCCCGATAGCGTCTGACGGCAGAAGCAGTTATCCTGTAATTGCGTGCAAAAGGTCGTTCAGATCCTAAAGGGGGGCGAACCGGAGACAAAAAGGGGGAGGCAAGTGCATAGACGAGCGCGTTGTGAACACCGCCAGCCGGCCCTCGAGGCGGCAGACCGGTGCTGGAGGGATGGCATCAGCATCTTCACCGTCACCCTTACCCGCGAGCAGGGCGGCCAGTACGGCCTCTCGGGCGCCGACGCGAAGTTCAACGCCGGCCTGGTGCGGGGATTCGGTCGCGCCTACGTGACCCCGAACTCGAAGGACCTGACCGCCATACTGGTGACGATCGCCAACCAGATGCCGGTGCGGCTGGTGGAGTAGGCGGGGCGGCGCGGCCGTCTCGCCGGCGGGAGGAGAACGCAGATTTTGCAGGATGCGGTTCAACGCATCAGCGAATACGTGACGGGGTGGTGGGCCTACCCGCTGCCTCACGACCCGCTGGTGGTGCTAGCCGTGGCCGCCGGCGCCCCCCTTATTCTGGCGCTGATCATCGCATTGGTGCACGATTGGCTGATCCGATGAGATCGCGGCGGTGGTCGGTCTGGTGAAGCTGCCGACGGACGGCGACGGCAGCGGCATTCTTTAGCAGCTCAGTTGCGAAAAGCGACGTGGCCCGCGAACTGGCTGTGATATACCTCCCGGCCCTCTCTACCGATCACGGTCACGGACATGGCATAGATGTCCAGCACGCGCTGCGTCGTCGCCTCATAGCTGAGATTCAGGCTCTCCACGTTTTCGGCGATCTTCCTGCTTCTGGCGCTGCCGGTCAAGACGTTAGTCTCGGTGCGCCACAGCACGACAGCAAGCTGGCCCTGAGCCATGCCGAGATTCCCCCGACTGCGCTCGGGACAAGTCCTCGCGCAGTCCACCCCTTCGCGTTGCTCAGGGCACGCTCTGAGCCAGTCGAGGGGCTCGGAATCACAGGGTTAGCCGTGTCATTCAGAGCGAGCGCAGCGAGCGAAGAATCTCAACGCCTATATCCCAGTCGAGATTCCTCGCGGAGTTTACCCTGAGCGGGGCCAAGATTCTTCGCTTTCGCTCACAATGACATGGGCGAAGGGCCCGGAATGACATCGGCGAAGGGCTCGGAATGACATGGGCGAAGGGCTCGGAGTGACGTGGGCGAAGGGCTCGGAGTGACGTGGGCGAAGGGCCCGGAGTGACGTGAGCGAAGGGCTCGGAGTGACGTGGGCGAAGGGCCCGGAGTGACGTGAGCGAAGGGCCCGGAGTGACGTGAGCGAAGGGCCCGGAATGACATGGGCGAAGGGCTCAGGATGGCACAGGTGACAGGCCCAACATGAGATAGGAGGGGACGGCTGCACGCGCCGGTCCTCGGTCATCCGCTCTCTGCCCGCTACTCTGGCAGTGACCCGGGGATGACCTCGATCCAGTAGAGCAGCACTTCGTCGTCGGTGTAGTTGAGCAGATTGTGCATCGTATCCGCGGGCACCATCACCGCCTCCCCCGCTTTCACCGCGGCGCACTCGAGGCCCACCTGCTGCACCGTCGCGCCCCGGAAGAAAACGTATAGCTCGGCGGTCGGATGCTTGTGCAGTTCCGAGGCGACCCCCGCGCCCACCAAGCCCCAGCCAGTGGTGAACCGCGGCGGCCCGCCCATGACCTCAGTGCTGAAGGGCTCGAAGTGGTAGAACGTGTTCATGTGGGCCGGCTTCAGCCGCGCCCGGTCGAAAGGCTCCAATGCGATGCGGTCAGCGCCAGCGAGCACCGGCGCCACTGGCTTCCATATCGCCCACAGGACGGTGAGGTCGCCCTCGCCGCGATTGGACAATGAGTGCTCAGCCCCCGGCGCGATGAGCACCGCATCGAGTTCGTTTATGGGCGTCATGGCGCCTTCCACCCGCAGCTCCCCCTGGCCCTGGTACACCACAAGAAGCTTGGCTCCGTCGTGGCGATGGACGGCCATCACACCGCCCGGCTTCAGGCATGCCCAGCCATGGTGCAAATTGGCGCCCACCTGCTCGCAGGTGAAAATCGGATGCAGGTGCGCCGCGCCATCCTCCAACAGCTCGGCCCGCGACTTGTCGAATGTCGCCTTGAGCATCGCGCCCTCCCGAGTCAACAGCTCATCACCGTCAGCGAATGAGCCGGGAACGTGCATGTCGCCGGCCATTCGTCTAGGGTCTGCTCCGCCACCCCCACGCGCGGCGGCGCCTCCGGCCCGTTTTTCGCGAACCAGTGATCGGCATTCATCTGGCGCACCACGCACCTGCCCGCGGGGGCGGGACTGAGCGACAGCGCGCAGGTGATGGCATCATCGCGGTGGCGATTCACCACACACAGAGTCACGTGGTCGCCCTTCGCGGACTTGGTTGCCGATGCGTCGAGATAGGGCAAGTCGGGAATGCCCGGTCGCAGGTTGGGATCAACCGCGAACTTCTCGCTCTCGACCTCGCAGGTGACCGCGACCTCGCGGCAGTGATTGGCATAGAGGCGGAAGATGGTCGCCACCGGCGTCTCCCACGCGCGGGTTTCGTCGGCATTGATCATGCCCAAGACGTTAACGAGCTGGGCCCAATTGGCCATTTTCATGCGCCGGCACAAACGCTGGAACGCATTGAGCACGCTCGCGGCCACCAGGCCGTCGCTCAGATCGTAACCGTGCTGGTAGCCCTGCTCATGGCGAATCCAAATCCCCCACTCGTCCATCGAAACCCCGACCTCGGGGCGATGAGGCAACATCGCGTCGAGCAGCTCGCAGGTCAGGCGCGCGGTCTCGGCAATGCGCCAGGCGCTGGCGATGTTGGCGTAGTAATGCTGCGGGGGCGACGCCGGGTTGCGCTCGGACCAGCCATCATAGTGGTGCGGGGCGATCAAATCGAGCTTGTCGCCGGCGATCTCGAGCATGGTGCGGTTCCATTTCTCGTCGAAGCCCGACGAGCCCACGGCCACCGTCTTGATGCTCGGGTCGGCCACCTTCATCGCATCGCTGAACTCCACAAAGCGGCGCGCCGAAAACTCCGCGCCCAGGTCCCAGCTCTCATTTCCGATATCCCAGAACTTGACGCCGAAGGGCTCGGGGTCCCCGTTTCGCGCGCGGCGCCGGCCCTGGTCATCGGCGGCTGGTGAGTTGCAGTATCGCACCCAAGCCGCCGCTTCCTCCGGGCTGCCGGTGCGGACGTTTGCGGCAACCACTGGCTCCGCTTTGATCTCGCGGCAGAAGTCCATGAACTCGTGAGTGCCAACGGCGTTGGGCTCGGGTTTTTTCCATACCCAGTCGAAGCGCCACGGCCGCTTAACCACCGGCCCGATGCCATCCTGCCAGTGGTAGTATTCGCTGAAACACCCGCCTGGCCAGCGGACGCAGGGCGGGTTCAGGCCCTTGATAAGATCCATGACATCCACCCGCATGCCGCGCACCTGGGGGATTGGCAGGCCGGGCTGCGCCCAGATGCCGCCATAAACGCAGGCGCCCAGATGCTCGATGAAATGGCCATAGATGTTCCGGCTCACCTCGCCGACGGGTTGGTCGAGTCTTACCTTGATCATGGTATTCCCTCCAGAAAAGGAGATGTCGGTCCAAGCGGCGCCCATAGCCGCGGCAGCGCTCAGCTTTAGGAAATCCCTGCGGTTCATTCTGCCATCGCTTCTAGTGTCACTCTGAGCGAAGCGAAGAGTCCCCTATTGGGGTTGCTCAAGGCGATAGGAGATTCTTCGCTTCGCGCGTCGCACGGCTCCTTGCGCCGCTCAGAATGACACCTTCGCCCGCCACCAGTTGCGAAACGCCGCCAGGTCGCGGATGCCATGCTCCAGAACAGCATCGTACACATGCACGGAAAGCATGGTCTTGCGGTATTCGGGCTCGTGGCACACCGCTTCTTTGATCGCCAGGACATAGGACCTGGTATCGTCGTTGAGCAGGTCGTTCCACCGCTCGCGTCGTCGAACGCCGACCGCGAACGCGCTCGACGGGCCGCTCCACATATCGAGCTTCCAGACCTCGGGGCTGCCCTGTTCTATAGGCTCGCCGCGGGCTGGGTTGACAACGCGGGCGCCCCAGTAGAGGCCGCCCTCGGGCAAATCGCGCAGCCGCTGGCGGTGGAACTCCTCGAACTGCAAGCGGACACACCAGCCGGTTTCAGCGAGCCGGGTTCCGAAATCCCATTTCACGCCCGGCAGTGGGGGGTCCTCCGTCACGTGGAAGTCCAGGTCGCGCCAGGTCATGGTGCGCAGCGCGTAGCTGCCGACGACGACGTATCCGGCGTCGGCGAGGATCGCGCCGATGCCCGAATCGGCAAGCATCTGGTCGGCCTCCGCTCGCAGCGCCTCATCCAAAGCGAATAACCGTGCAGCGTCAGGATGCATCACCGCTCCCCGCAGTCTGATGCCCTGTCAGCCTGGGCGAGCAACAGGGTGTGACCGCGAAAAGTTGGGATTGGGCGGGTTGACTCCTCCCCCTTCCAGGGGGAGGATGTAAGGTGGGGGTGAAACGGTGGCGCAGCCGTTTATCCTGAGCAACGTCGAAGGGTCCCGGCTGCGAAATAATCGGCAGGCGAGGCGCCTGCCCCACCAACCCACCCTCACCCGGCCTCTCCCTAGAAGGGAGAGGCGTTCTCGGTGCCGTTCGAATCCCAACTAGAAACGGTCATACCCGAGGAACACTTCCGCGAGCTCCACGTGTTACCTTCCGCCGACCACACCGTCGGCGGCAAGGAAGGCTGCTCGCGCCCCGTCGTCGAAGCCAACCCTAACAGCCAACGGGAGGAACCATGGCCGCTTCCAGTTCTGCACGGCCCGGTCAGCAGTCGAATCTGCTGCCCAATCCATCGTTCGAGAGCGGCGACGATGCTCCCCAGGGATGGAAGTTCTCTGGCACAGCCGAGCACGCCCGCACGTCGTGGGCCGCTGAGGGCGCGCATTCGGGCTGCCGCTGCCTCGCCTTCTTTCCACCGATGCAACAAGCCGCATGGAAATGCGAACCGGTGGCGATAGTCTCCGGGCAGCCGTACGGCCTCACCTGGTGGACGCGCTTCCAGGGAGGTGAGCCGTGGCACTGGTCCTACCACAGCGAGTTCCTGGGCGTTAGCGTCCGGTTCTTCGATGGCAAAGGGCGCGAGGCCGGCAGCGAGAAGCGAAAGTTCCACTGTCTGGCAACCGCGGGATGGCAGCAGGCGTGGATCAAGTTCGCGCCGCCTTCCGCCGCCGAGAAAGCAACCATCGCTTTCGTCTATCGCACTGGCATCGAGACCGATGGCCGCGTGTCGGTAGATGATGTGGAGCTGGCGCCCCTCGCCCAACTGCCGCCGCTGCCCGACCGCTGCGCGCGCATTGTGCTGCGCACCATGGATTCCGAAGGCCAGCCGCTCCCCGCTCGCATGTGGGCAAGGCTGAGCAACGGCGAGTACGTCTTCCCCAAGTATTCTTACCGCTTCGACGTGCCGGATATCGGCTTCCACGCCGCGCCGGAGGACTGCTGGCTTAACGTGCCCGCCGGTGAGCTCACAATCGGCGCGCGTCGGGGATTCGAGTATGCGCCGGTGCAGGAGACGCTGCCCGTCGAAGCGGGCGAGACACGCGAAGTGAACCTCGTCCTGCGGCGCTCGACGGACATGCCCGGCGAGGGCTGGCTTGCGGGCGATCACCACTCGCACCTGTTTTTTCACAAGAGCACCCAGCATCCACAAATGCGCCCGCAGGAGGTCTTCGACATCGCCAAAGCCGAGGGGTTGAATTACCTATCCCTGGATGGCGAGATGATCGAGTTCCGGGCCAACCTTGGCGATCATGACAAGGCGCGCGGCACGCACTTCGTCGGCGAGATGGGCCTGGAGGCAGTCACTGATTTCTATGGCCACCTTTGCCTCATCAACGTGCGCAAAGATATGCCCGGCGGCTTCCCCATGCGCATGGTTTTCTGGCCGCCCAATGAGATGGTCCAGAGTTACGCGAGCGACCAAGGAGCGGCGGTCATTGCAGCCCATCCGCTCAACAGCATCGGTCTCGAGGATTTCTTCAGGGCGGTTGCCGATCCGCAGCGCGGATGTCTGGCGCGAGAGCTGGCGGTGGATGTGCTGCTGGGCCGCTGCGTCAGTTTTGACGTCTTCTCCGAAAGCACGCCCGGGCAGCGGTTAAGCGACATGCTCGCAACGTACTATCACCTGCTCAACCTCGGCCGCAAGGTCGGCGTCACCGCCTCCACCGACTACTATGTGGACCAGGGGCGCGGGGCGTGCGGCGCGTGGCGAACCTACGCTCGCAGCGAGCGGCTCGATTTCGTAAGCATCGCCGAGGCCTACCGCGAGGGCCGGACCTTCGCCACCAACGGACCGCTGGTCTTGCTGCATATCGGCGGCGCGGCGCCCGGCGATGAAGTGAATCTTGGCGCGCCGGGGAAGATCAAGGTGTCGCTGCGGGCGACATCGGAGTGGGGAATCGCGGCGGGGGAGTTGGTGGTCAATGGCGAGGTCGCGCGGCGCTGGGAGACGGCGGATGGCTGCCTCAACGTTAGCGAGCAGGTGCCGGTGGCGGAAACGTCCTGGATAGCAGCGCGGGTCCTCGGAGCCAAATCGCCGCAGGTGGATTCGTCACCGATGGCCGATGAACCCGGGCAGTTCTGCGGCCAGTTTGCGCACACCAGCCCGGTGTATGTTCGCGTCGGCGGCGCGGACTTCCGGCCGCGCGTGGGCGCTATCGAGTTCTGCCTAGCATGGGTGGCGGCGATGGCGAAGGCGGTCAACGGGGCGCGGCACCGATACTTGAGCGCGGATCTCAGCGCCTATGGCATCACCGGGTCCGAGGCTTACACGCGCGTCATGGCGCTCATTGCGGAGGCCAAGCAAATCGGCGCGCAGATGCTGCGCGACGCCGTGTGACGTGTGTCGCATGGGGGGCGCGGCGGGCGTTGACGGGCGGGGCCGCGCTGTGTAGAATGGGACACGAGCGCAGGCTCTCCGTGGCGCACACGTGGGCGAGTAGCTCAGTGGTAGAGCGCCTGCTTCACACGCAGGAGGTCGCAGGTTCGAAACCCGCCTCGCCCACCACGCCCTTGGACGCAAGGGCGTGGTGGAGTGAGGAGAGAGGTGACAGGGGAAAGGTGAGGCCGAGCAAAGCGCTTGCCGGCGTTGCGCTTCCCGTCGCTTGCGGAGCACCCCTCTCCGAACGGTCACCTATCTACTCTCTCCTTTCAGAACGATTCCATGCCGCGGACTGAAGATGCCGTTCCTTTTCGAGAAACTTGAGGTCTACCAAAAGGCTCTCGCCTTCGCGGAGCGCGTCTCGGCTCTCACTTCTGACTTCCCCCGGGGCTTGTGGTATCTCGCCGATCAACTGAACCGCGCCAGCCTCTCCGTCTCGCTGAACATCGCTGAAGGCAACGGCCGCTGGACGGAGGCTGACCGGAAGAACTTCTTTGGAATCGCACGCGGATCCGTTCACGAGTGCGTTCCGCTGCTCGAACTGTGTCGCCGAAAGGGGCTCCTGGAGGAATCACTGTGCGTCGAACTGAAGGAGGAACTCGAGACCATCGCGAAGATGCTTTCGGGGCTGATGGACCGCAAGAAGAAGCCCGTCACGCCTGCCCGGCCAGGGGGCTGACCGGGCCCTGGGCCCTTCGGGCCGGGACCCCGGTCCCCGCCTCGGGCGGGGACACAGGGGCCAGGGATTCCCGGCGCCTCCACCAGCACCCAGGAGAGCTCGCGTCGCCACCTTTTCAATCAGGACCGTTGTTCCGCGGAGCTTTCAGTACGCGGCTCCGCGGGGCCAGATCAACTTTGAGTGCGGGGAGGACATTCCAACTCAGCGGCGAAGGTGAGCGCAGTCACCTCTTGGGAGGAGGAGTTCAGAGCCAGAATCGGCGCGAGAAAGGAGCCCGGGCGCATAATGATGCTTTTCTGGAGAGTATGGCTAGCCCGTATGGGGATCACGGGTCCCCTCCTTAGGAGCGGGCTCAGCACGAGAGAGAGCTTCGGGTGCGCGAGCCGCGCGGTTGAGAGTGCGCTACTCCAACTGAAGCCCTTTGGCGCTCTGCGCGCCGCGTTGAAGCATCATGATTGGAGGGTACGCGTGCGCGCCGCGGATCTACTTGGGCAACTCAAAGACCCGGAGGCGGCGCAGCCCTTGCGCGCGGCACTCAACGATCCCGATCACTGGGTGCGAGGCACAGCTGTGTGGGCCCTTGCGAACATCGGGGAGCCCTCGGCGGTCGAATCGGTTATCGGGGCACTGAAGCATAGCGACTCGTCCACGCGCTGCGCTGCTGCTCATGCGCTGGGGAAAACCGGCAACGTGCGCGCTGTCGAAGCATTGATGTCCCTCCTGGAGGACACCACACCTAGCGTGAGGGAGGAGGCGGTGACAGCACTCGGAGCAATCTGCGACCCTCGGGCGGTGGACGTTCTTGTAGCGCGCCTGTTCGACCACGAGGGTTCGGTCGCGGAGGCTGCTGCCAGGTCGTTGAGACAGATCATGGCAGTTCATCCGAGCGACAAGGTAGAGGCCGCGCTGAGAAGGCGCGACGAACAGCAGGACGCGGCGAAGGAGGAGGCGAAGCGGAAAGCCCTGACGACCACCGGCTCACGGGCCTGCCAGAGGTGCGCAGCCGGCATGCAATGGTGGCACAAGCATATGTTCGTGGCACTTCTGGACGAAGCGAGAGAGTCTGGTACAACGATAATCGCCTCGTCAGCAACCGCAGACGCAATCCCAGGCTTGAAGGCAGGGGACATGCCCGATGACTTCGTAGGTGTTTGCGCCAGATGCAAAGACGGATTCTGCCGGCAACATGCCCCGTCCCGAGTCTGCCCCAAGTGCGAAGGCAGGCTCGAGATATAGGTTTCTTGGCTCGGTGGCTTGCTGCCGAAGCGAGTCTTGTTTCGACGGGTGTCATGTCCGCCGACCAAAGCAATCTCGTATCGAGATTCGCCACCTCGTCCGCATCCCCGTTTGACTTGGCTCAGGGCAGGCAGAACAAGTTCTCCTGATCGGCCCCCCGAACGTGTGCCCGGATGACGGGTCGGTCGGGAGACCGACCCCTACGCACCCGTCCTTCGGCCTAAAAACGGAGCTCCTGCACAGCAAGCGAATGTCGAAGCTCGCCTACTTCCCCAGCGCCTCCGACATGGTGATGAACGCATAGCCGCGCTTCTTCAGCGCCGCGAGCAGGTCGGGCAGGACATTTACCGTCTGGTCCGGCCCGTTGTGCAGCAGCACCACCGCCCCCGGCTTGATGTCGCGCAGCAGCCTCGCCAGTCCGCGCTTCAGCGGCACACCTGCGCAGACTCCGACGTTGGCTGACCATAGAACCGTCGTGTATCCGATCTGGGCCGCGGCGGCGCGCACCTCGGCGTTGCGACTTCCGCCTGGCGGCCGGAACAGGCGCGTGCGCCGCCCGGTGGCGTCCTCCACCGCCACCTGGGTCTGCAACAGCTCCTGTTGGATTTCCGCCGGGCTCTTGCGCGCCATGTCATCGTGGGAATACGAGTGGTTGGCGATTTCATGCCCGGCCGAGGCAATTTCCCGCAGCAACTCCGGGTGCGCTCGCACCTGCGTTCCTACCACGAAGAAGGTCGCGCGCACCCTGGCGGTGCGAAGCATTCCCAGGATCCGCTCGGTGAGCAGCGGGTTAGGGCCGTCGTCGAAGGTGATGCAGATGCGCTTGCTGCTCGGCACTGCGCTTATCTCGCGCGTTGACCCCTTGCGCCCGAGGGCGGAGCAGAGGGTCACCATCCTCTGTCGCGCATCCGTGAAGCCAGGGTCCATTGCCACCACGCGCTCGTAGTTTTGGAGCGCTTGCTGGCGCTGGCCGGTTGCCGCGTACGCCGCAGCCAGTGAATAATGCAGATGCGCGCGGTTCGGGATGGGCGTCAGCGCCACGCGCAGACCCTCGAGCGCAGCCCCGTACTCGGCATCACTGTAGCGAGTCGGTGGCTCGCCCTCGATGTCCCCTGGCAATAGCGTACAGCCTCGGCCGAGCACCGCGCCATCGGACCACACCTCGGCCACCAGCCCATGGAACCCGGGGCCCAATTCTCGCGGCAGACCGAACTGGTGCGGCGCCGTGTTGCTGATTCCCAGTTCCTGGCCGTCGAACTTCAGGGTGACGTAGATCCCTTCCTCCGGGCCGAACCAGGTGACGACCGCCCTGCGCGGTGGCCCTTGCTCGACTTGAACGCGCACTCTATGATCAGCCGCTGGCGCTGCGGCACCAGGGTTGTTTGGCAAGGCGAGGGCGGTCACGGGGGCGGCGTAGCGAGAGCCGGGGCAAAGCTCAACCGCCCGGGTCATGAGCGGGATGCCCTCGCGCGCCGGCGAAAGCTGACCCAGCACCATCAGCGCCAGCGGGTCGTCCGGGAACCGCGCGAGGGCCAGCCGGGCCTGGGCGCGGGCTGCCTCGCGGTTGCCCCCTGCCAGCTCGGCATATGCCAGCGCCGGCAGCGCCAGCGCGAAATCCTCTTGCGCCAGGGCCAGCAGATCCTCGCGCGCCTTCATCACCTGGCCGCGTTGGATCATGCATATGGAGCGGCCAAGCCGAATTAGCGGCCCCGCCGCCCGGGCCTGCGCCGGGCCCTTTGCCGCCAGCTCGGCTGCCTGCGCAAAGTGCTCCAGCGCCTCATCAACGCGGCCCTGCGCCAGCCGCGCCGCGCCGAGGCCCAGCCGCCCTTGCGGGTCCGCGTAATCCTGAGAGTTGGCCGCTGCGAACTCTTCTTCGGCCTGGCGCGGCAAGTCGCGGCGCAGGAGATCCGTCGCCTCGCGGATGTGGGCAAGGTAGGTTATCTGCGCGGGCGCAGCCGCCGCGGAGCTGAGAGCAAGCCCCACGGGAGCTGCCAGAACCCAGATGACGGACAGCATATAGCGGCGGTGTGTGATGACCTTCACGCCCATATCATAACACATTCGGCGAACCATGCCAGCCCAGCGGTGGCCTGGGCGCTGAGTCGCCCTTCGGCTACACTCCTTCGACTACGCTCAGAGCTTGCCCTGAGCAGAGCGAAGGGACAGGTCAGAGCAGGCTCCGACCCCGCGATTCGCGGCTCGCCTCAGGCGAGAGAACTTCAGCGCTTGCGTGCCTCTCGCGCGAAGCCGCGGCCGGCTCGCCCACCGATGCCATGCGTGCAGGCGCAAGCGCTTGTGGCCAAGGATCGAAACAGGAGGTCAGGGGGCCGCCGTGGAAGCGCGAAGCAACGCAAGGCGAGGGGAGGAACGACATGGCTGCTGCCCTCAATCCCGACACCATCGCCGGACTCAACGAAAACCAGTCCCAAGCGCTGCGGCAGGCGGGCGTGGACACAGTCGAGAAGCTCGCCATGATTGACCTGGAAGCGATGGCCGGCCGAACCGGGCTTGGCGTCGAGGAGCTGCGCAACTTGAAAGCACAGGCAGCAGCGATAGCGCAGCGCTCCCCGCGAACGCGGCCGGTGCGGCGCTCGCTGACCATTGCCTGGGTCATGCTGGCGCTGGTGGCGATTGCGGTGATCGCGGTGCTCTACGCCATATGGGCCCGGGCCGGGGCTCAGGCCTTGGTGGCTGAGCAGGAGCAGAAGCTTCGAGCGGCCACGGCGCGCGTTGCCTCTGTCGCGCAGGGTCACGTTGACGCAGCGGCATCGGAAGTGGCCAACCGTAACTGGGGAGAAGCGCAAAAAGAGCTCAACCAGGCCGGCGAGGAGATTACCTTCCTGGAGCAGATCGCACCGCGCGCGTTCCGAGGTCCGGTGGAAGAAGCGCGATCGCGCCTGGGGCGCGCCCAGGAAGCGGTGGGGCGCCAGGATAGCTCTGCGGCGCAGCGCATTAACGACCTGAAACAAGCGATATCCGATCTTTCGGGCAACACCGGCTAGTCGGAAACGCCCGTGTAGAAGGCCGCCTGGGGCGTCAGGGCCTTGCGACGCCGTTATGCCAGCATCTCTCTCACCTTCTCCCCGATCCGGCGCACAATCGCCTCCACCCCGCGCTGCCCGTACTCCGCGGAGGCGAACTTGCGCGGATCGCGCCCGTGGACTCCAATGAGGGCCTCCGGCAGCCCTGACCCCGGCAGACGGCTGAGGTCCACCAGGTCCGGTCGCAGCGCCAGCATCAGCGAAGTCTCCCAGGCCGCGGCGTGGTCGCCGGCCTCTGGGATTTCATCCCTGACCAACTCATACCCGGTGCAGGCCCAGGCGCGCGATATGCCTTCCAGGCCGTAGATTTCCACCGCGGCGCGCGCATGCCTCAGCAGCGGATAGTGCCCAGCCATCAACACGATCGCTCGGAATCCCAGGCTCTGCATCTCAAAAAGCACGTGCACCAGCAGGCGGATATAGCGCTCGTGCTCCTCCAGCCGCGAGGTATTCATGTAGCCCGGCGCGAAGCTCCCCGCAGGCAGGCCCATCTTCTCGGCGATCAGGGCCGCATGGCCGCTGTTTGCCTCCATCAGGTGGCTTTCCCGCGGCTCACCGAAAAACAGGGGCGGCATCACCAGCCCGCCGTGGGCCTCGGCGCACTTGAGCGCCAACGCGTGGATTTTCACCGTGTCGAGCCCCACGCAGTTGTGCTCGCCATGCCATTCCACTCCGCCCAACGGCACGTACGCTACCGCGCAGGCCGTCCTTGCTGCCACGATCTCGTGCGGCAGCATCTCCTCGTAACGCACCTTGTCAAGCACCGTCCACACCTCCCTTGTCGTCTGATCGCGTGAGCAGGTCATCGGACCCTTACGGCAGAGATTACGTCGTCGGCCACCCGCTTTCCTGGCGGCGGAAAGCTGGTCCCATCGGCGGCGGGACCGCACAGACCGAGGCACGTATCAACCCTGCACTCGTAATCTTGGCGCGATTCTGGCGAGTACTTGCCAGCGGTCGTTTCAGCTTTTCGCGGGGATTCAGGAGAGGACAGGCATGGGAATCACACCACTTGGGGCATTAGCGGTCGAAATGGGAATCACGTTGTCGGCGGTCTGCGCGCACGCCAACTCGCCGCACGGATCGGAGCAAAGGGGATAGGCACATCCGCTAGCGGGCCGCAGGCGTACTATCGCGTCCTGCGGCCTTCGCGCTTGCGCCGTGACCCGCTGTGGCCGGCGCCCCCGACTTCCTGCGGCGCAAGTTCAATCCGGGGAGACCGCCCCTATGCGCACCGGCGCCTCGGCGCTGCAAAGACGCACCGTGCGCGAGTCGGGTGTCCATGCCACCTTGTAGCCCAGTGGCTCGCAAGTAGCGCGCAGCGGGACTATGGTGCGCCCGGTCTGGAGCTTGACCGTCGCGCCCAGGGCAATTACACGGCCGTCGAGATCCGCCTGTGCAGCGCCGACCGTCACTCGCAGTTGCGCTCCTGCCTTCTTCGCCACCACCTGCCGAGCCGCTGCAAGCCAGTTGACCGCTCCGCCGGACTGCTCGATCAAGGTGCGCAGCGCTCCGAAAGCCCTGCCCTCGCACACCGCTGGCGCGACATCGAAGGCAAGCGCGCGCCCATCAAGCATCACCGCCACAACCGGCACTCTCGCGCCTCCCCCTGCCATGCGAACCTTCGGGGGCTCCGCAACTGCCACCTGAGCCCGCGGGCCTTCTGCATCGCCTGGAGTTGTGGGGGCAAGAGCCGCCTGCGGCCCGATAAGGAGCGCACTAGCCAACATCTGCCGAGAATCGGGTCGGGCGGCGCTCAACTTGGCATCGGCCGCGGCGTCGCGCGCTGCCGCGCCGGCTTCCGGCGCTGCCGCGTGCGATTCGCCCGCCGCGCGGGGCGATTCGGCCGCGGCAGAGGGCCACTGCGCGACGGCGGTGGGCGCAGGCGAGAGCGGCATGTTGGCGACTCGTATTGTCACGGGCGCCGACTCCCCGAGCCGGCCCTGCTGCGAATACACCTCCGCCGCCAGGGCATGCGGCCCGTCCGCGAGCGCGCTCGTATCCAGCTCGAAGTAATAGGGCTGGACATTGGTCGAGTGCGGCCTGGCGCTGTCAACACAGAAAATCACGTATGCCGCGTTCTCGACCTGGGTTTGCACCTCTACCCGGATACGGCCTTTCGCCTGCTGGCCGTCCTTGGGTGCGGTTATACGCACGAGCTCGCCGCCAGCGGTGGTCATCATCTCCACCGCGAATACCCACACCACCGCCAGCGCGAGACGCGCCAGGATCGCTTTGCGAAGTCTCATTTTGCGCACTTCCTCCTTCGCCCGAAGGACATTATGTAGAGAAGACCGCTTGACAGCAAACGCGTGTTACGGTATCCTTTGTCTGCGGCTGCAATGGGCGGCCATAAGTTGACAGATGTCAAAGTTATCGCGGTCAACCGCAGGGCCCGGCACGATTACGACATCGAGGATACAGTCGAGGCCGGGCTCGTCCTGACCGGCGGCGAGATCAAGTCGGTGCGCGCTCGCAGGGTGGACCTGCGCGACGCATTCGCGCGGCCCGAGGACGATGAGTTATGGCTCGAAGGCATGCACATCGCACCCTACCAGCCGGCCAGCTACGATAACCCCGAGCCCAAGCGCCGGCGCAAGCTGCTGCTGCGGCGCGGCGAGATAAACCGGCTCATCGGCAAGACGCAGGAGAAGGGATTGACCTTAATCCCTTTGCGCGTGTACCTGCGTAACGGATATGCCAAAGTGGAGCTTGGGCTTGCCCGCGGGCGCCGCCAGTATGATAAGCGCCGCGCCATCGCCGAGCGCGATATGGAACGTGACAAAGAGCGCGAGCTGAGCGACCGCGCCAGAGGTTCACCTGCCTATGGCGGGCGGGTAAACCGCGGCGAGCGCCGTCATGCAAAAGCTGCATAGACGGTCGCGCCGAACGGTCGCCAGCCCTCCTGAAGAGCTTATACCATATCTAGCCGCAAGTATTAGACGGCGGAATCGAACCACAGAGGACACCGAGGACACAGAGAGGGATGTGATCGGCAGATAGCGCAGACTGCGCAGGTTAGGTAGGGGCGCGATTTATCGCGCTCTGGCTCTGTGATATTTGTCAAATCTGCGGATGCTTTTCTCTGTGCTCTCTGTGATCTCCGTGGTTAGAATACGGATGAAAGGGGGCGACAGGTCTCGACGGGGAGCGAGGAATCGTCGGTTGCGAGCCGAGGCGCATGACCTCGTAAAAACGTGCAAACCTATAACTGCCGAAGCCTACACTCCGGCATACGCCACCGCCTAAGGTGGCGACGCCCTCTCCGCTTTGCTGATCGGGCGGATGGCTAAGCCCGCAAGGGCCGCCACCCCGGCCCCGACTTGTCGGGGCTTAGGGGCTTGGGTGTCAACCAGATCGGCTTACCGAGCCTCTGAGGTTCGTAAGGGGCAGGGAAACACCACGAACTAGCGGCCGGTCGGCCCGCCTGCGGGCTTGAGCGGCCGTGACAAATAAACGCAGGAAACGCTCGTAGCAGCCGGCGGGGACTACTCTTCGGACGTGGGTTCGATTCCCACCGCCTCCACCACTTCTTCTTATCGAAACATTCTCTGTCGCTGAAAACCCGCCTCACCGAGAGGCGGGTTTTGGCTTGTAATAGCGCCATTCTTGGCATCTTCGGCTTCCCAAACATGTGGACGAGGTGCCCCCCTTTTGCCCCTTTCCGGCCCCCATTTGGGCGGTTCCGGCCTCTCTTTCTCTGAAACATCTGGACTAGTGCCACCTCGTCCTCATGTAGAGAATCCAGTATTTATGCGGGTTTCTTGGGGGTCGCCCTCCTCGGGTTTCGATTCCGTCCCGGAGTAGGACTCGACGCTTTCGAAACATTTCCCGTAGGTCTGTAATGGAGGAGTCGCCATTGGCGGCCTCTCCGCGAACACCAGACAGCGGCCCGGCCGTGAGGCGGAGGGCGTTGTGGGTGCATCCCGAGTGGTCGGGACCCGCGACGCCCTCTGCTCGCGTATAGGCCGACCAGGGTTGCGCCCACGCTCTCCCCCCGGCCGCCACCGGAAGGAGAGTCGTCGTGCGCAACTCGCTCGAACCTGAGTCAATGACCCCTGCCCAGCGCTTGGAGGAGGTGGCGGGCCTGCTTGCCACCGGCTTTCTGCGCCTCCGACTGCGGCGCACGGACGGGAGAAAGAAAGATCTTGAGCTTTCCGGCGTTCCAAGGGATGAATGTGTCGAACCCGAGTCGGAGGCAGAGATAGATGAGTGACAGCATCCTGAAGCAGATTGCAGATCTGGGGCGGCTGTCGGCCAGAGACCTGCAAGACCGTTGGCGAGAGCTGTACGGCACCGAGCCGCCAGGGTACAACCGCACCTTCCTGACCAAGCGGCTCGCTTACCGCCTCCAGGAGCTCGCTCACGGCGGGCTGTCCGACACTACCCGCAGCCAGATGGCCGACGTCCTGCGAGAGGCAAAGCTGAACGAGGACGGTGCCATCGGCGGGAACGGGCAGCCGGGGAAGCGCGACCGCGACCTTCCGACAGCCGGCACTCGCCTGGTGCGGGAGTGGAACGGCAAGCGCTACGAGGTGACGGTGCTCGTGAAGGGCTTCGAGTTCGAGGGGCGGCGCTACCGGTCGCTTACGGCAATCACCAAGGCTATCACGGGCACCCACTGGAATGGCCGCGCCTTCTTTGGCCTGCGGCCACCTAACGGAGGTGAGAGAGCGCGATGAGACGAGAAGAGCGAGCGCCTACCAACCCGCGGCCTGTCCGGTGTGGCATTTATACGCGCAAGAGCACCGAGGAGAACCTGGAGGCAGAGTTCAACAGCCTGGACGCGCAGCGAGAGGCGGGGGAGGCTTACATTGCGAGCCAGCGACATGAGGGGTGGGTAGCTCTGCCTGCCCGCTATGATGACGGCGGCTTCTCAGGTGGCACCCTGGAGCGGCCCGGGCTGCAGCGTTTGCTGCAAGACGTGGAGGCGGGGCTCGTTGACTGCATCGTGGTCTACAAGGTGGATCGTCTTTCTCGGTCGCTGCTGGACTTCGCCAAGATTGTCGAGGCCTTTGACCGGCGAGGCGTCTCCTTCGTCTCGGTCACCCAGCAGTTCAACACCACCACCTCGATGGGTCGGCTCACCCTGAACATCCTGCTGTCTTTCGCCCAGTTCGAGCGAGAGATCATCGGCGAGCGCATCCGAGACAAGGTGGCCTCGGCCCGGCGCAAGGGCAAGTACATGGGAGGGATGCCTGCCCTCGGTTACGACGTGGACAGGGCCAATCGCAGGCTGGTGGTCAACCCGACCGAGGCCGAACTAGTGCAGCGAGTGTTCCGCCGGTTCGTCCAGATCGGCTCAACCACCGAATTGGCAAAGGAGTTGAACGCGCAGGGCTTCACAACGAAGACCTGGACGACGCAGAAGGGCCGGGTCCGCCCGGGCAGCCCCTGGAACAAGGACCACATCTACGACCTGCTCAACAATCCTCTCTACATCGGCGAGGTCGAGTACAAGGGGCAGTGCTATCCGGGCGAGCAAGACGCCATCATCAGTCGGGGACTATGGGATCGGGCGCATGCGATCCTGGCGAGCAACCACCGCGTCCGAGGCAACCGCACCAGGGCCGCCACACCGGCCTTGCTGCGCGGGATCATCCGGTGCGCGCACTGTGGGAGCGCGATGGGGCCGACGTTCACGAAGCGCCGTGGCAAGTTCTACCGCTACTACCTTTGCGTCCATGCTTCCAAGAACGGCTACGGCTCCTGTCCTGTCCGCACAGTTCCGGCGGCCGACATCGAGCAGGCTGTGGTGGGGCAGCTGCGAGCTATCTTCGGCTCTCCTGAGATGGTGGCGGCCACTGTGCGCTCTGCGCGACAGCAGGCTGAAGAGCGGATCAGGCAGCTGGCCCAGGAGCGCGACAGCGCCGAAATGAAACTGGGCGAGCTCAAGCAGGAGGCGCTTCGCCTGGTAGCCGCGCGGGAGAGCGACGATGCGCCGACCTTCATCTCCAGTCAACTGCGGACGCTGAACGCGCAGATCGAGGAGCGGGAACAGGCGCTCGAACGTATCACCTGTGACCAGGAGGCTTTGGGCGGCCAGCGCATCACCGAACATGAGGTCATCGAAGGCCTGACCTCTCTCGACTCGGTGTGGGAGGAGCTATACCCCGGTGAGCAGGAGCGGATCGTGCAGTTGCTCGTAAGTCGGGTGGACGTCAGCACTGATGGCCTGGAACTGCAGCTGAGGGCCGACGGCATGGAGAGTCTCGTTCTCGAACTGCGTGACCGCGATGAGTGAGGAAGTGCTCGCGTGAACAAGCCTGATCGTCCGACGCTTACGACAGATGGTGGGTGCTTGCGTGTGCGCGTACCGATGACCTTCAAGCGGCGAGGCGGCCGCAAGGAGATCGTTGTGTCCGAAGGCCTCGATGCTGCGCGTTCGCCGGCGCCCAGGTCGGGCGATCCTCTCGTCCTCGCCATCGCTCGCGCACATCGCTGGAAGGAACTGCTGGAGATCGGTCGCTACGCCGACATAACGGAGCTGGCGCAGGCGATGGGGGTCAACAGCTCATACGTCGGCCGCCTGCTCAACCTCACGCTCCTCGCCCCCGACATCATCGAGACCATTCTGCTTGGACGAGATCCCGGCGGCCTGTCCCTGGAGAGGCTGTACCGCCTGCCCCTCGCCTGGGAAGAGCAGAGGCGGGCCCTGGGGTTCCCGGCGACGTAGAGCGCCTACGCCCGGCCAAACGGCGCGTTGTCCCCGTCGAAGGCAGGATGATGCGTACCCCGACGTCTGTGGGGCACACAGGGGCTTCAGGGCGGGCTTCCGGGGCACCGTTGGGCGCTGGCAGGTAGCCCTCGGCGGCTGCCTGGACGGGAAGCTGGGGTGAGATCGCAGGAACATGCCGGCTGACAAGAACGCCTCTTGACAGGCAACTCGGCGTGAAGTATAATGTAAACAGATGACGCGCCCGACCCCCCTGTGCTGGGGTGGGGGCGCGCATAGGCCGGCCCAGCCGCGGCCGACGAGAATGGAGGAGTAGAATGGCTGGTAATCCGAAGTTCGGAAAGAGAATAAGGGAGCTGCGGGAGGCGAAGAAGCGGACCGACCCGGCTTTCTCACTGCGGCAGTTCGCGCAGGCGATGGGCTTCAGCGCCACCTTCCTGAGCAAGGTGGAAACCGGGGAGTTCAACCCGCCAAAGCCGGCGAACATCAAGAGAATGGCGGAACTGCTCGGGGCGGACCCTTACGAGCTGCTTCAGCTGGCCGAGAAGGCGGATCCCGAACTGGTCGAGATGATCAAAGAGCAGCCCAAGGAGATGGCTGACTTCCTGCGCACGGCTCGCGAGCGGGGAGTCACGCCCGAGCAGCTGGCCGGGTTTACCCGAACACTTCAATCGAGGAAGAGGCGGGAATCGTGACCGGACGGATAGCTGGCGGAAGAAAGGTCGAGTATCTGAAGCGCGTCGACATCAAGTCGGCGGCGCTGAGGCTGCTTACAGCTTATGGCAAGAAGTTCGAGACGGTCCTTGCTCCTCCCATCCCGGTAGACGAGATCCTGGAATCTCACCTGGAACTCGACCTGCGCTTCGACAATCTGCCGCGGCTTCTCGCCGAGCCAAGGGCTCTGGGCGCTACCTGGGTCGTGCAACGGAGAGTGAGGATTGACGAATCCCTCGACCCGTCTGTGTACCCCGCGATGGAGGGGCGCTACCGGTTCACGCCGCATGTGGACACCGACCCGGCAGCTCGGGCCAGCATTCTCTCGGTCGCTCTGCTGATGGTCGGCCTCATGCTGCTTGTGCAGGCGCTATCACACCCAGATCAGCTTGCTGCATGGGCGGGCGCGGCTGCTTCGGGTCTCGCCTTCGTGCTTTCTGAGCGGCGCGGTCGCGTGTCTGTAAGTCCGCATGAGGCCGGCGTAATGGGCACGGGGGTGCCGTGCTGTTGCGTATCTTGCCTTCTTACTTCAGTAGCTTGCTGCCGAAGACTGTCTTGTTTTCGACGGATGTCACGTCTGCTCACCAAAGTGGCCTCGCATCGAACTCCGCGACCTCGTCCACATTTCCGCAGTTTCGACCTGTGGTGAGTGAAACCGAACCATGCCAGGATGTTTTCCCCCACCGGGACCAAGCGAAACTGGCAGCGAGACGTCTTGCGGCAGAACTTTGGCAGCAAGCTAGCGAAGTGTTTCACAAATATGTTGACGGTGCGAACTGATTTTGCTATACTGCCGAGCATGAGCAAGCCAGCCATGCCTTTGGCAGTGAGTGAAGAGCAATTGCGGACCCTGCACGCTTGGGTCGCGGCGCGCAATACGCCGCAGAAGATCGTGCTGCGCAGCCGGATTATCCTGCTGGCGCACGACGGAGTTGCTAACGGCGCGATCGCCCGACGCCTGGACACCAGTCGTCCCAACGTCCTCAAGTGGCGCGGACGATTCGCCCAGGGTGGGCCACCGGCGTTGACCGAGGAAGCACCCGGTCGCGGGCGCAAAGCACGAATCCTGGCGGATCAGGTGGCGGCGATGGTGCAGGCGACGCTGCACACTAAGCCGGCCCATGCCACCCACTGGAGCACCCGCACGATGGCGAAGGCACAGGGCATCAGCCACTCCAGCGTCCAGCGCATCTGGGATGCGCACGGGCTGCAACCCCACCGCACCCGCACCTTCAAGCTGTCCCGGGACCAGCGGTTCGTGGAGAAGCTGCGCGATGTGGTGGGCTTGTATCTCAACCCCCCGGAGAAAGCGCTGGTGCTCTGCGTGGACGAGAAATGCCAGATCCAGGCCTTGCAGCGCAGCCAGCCGAGCCTGCCCCTGAAGCGCGGGCGCTGCGGGACGATGACCCACGACTACAAGCGTCACGGCACTACCACGCTGTTCGCCGCTCTCGACTTGCTGGATGGCACGGTGATCGGCGACTGTTTGGGACGCCATCGGCATCAGGAGTTCCTCAAGTTTCTACGCCGCATTGATCGCGAGACCCCGGCCGGTTCGGACCTGCACCTGATCGTGGACAACTACTCACCGCACAAGCACCAGCGCGTCAAGGCCTGGGTTGCGAAACATCCGCGCTTCCAGCTGCATTTCACGCCGACCAGCTGCTCATGGCTCAACCTGGTGGAGCGCTGGTTCGCCCAACTCGCCAACAAACGCATTCGCCGCGGCGACTTCCGTAGCGTGGCGCAACTGATCGCAGCCATCGAGGACTACCTCGCCCACAGCAACCAGCAGCCCAAGCCCTTCGTATGGACCGCGTCAGTTGAAAGCATCTTGGCGAAGGTCAATCGCTGTAAAGCTATTTATGGGACAGCACACTAGTACTACTCCGTTACTTTATCAATGCTATTGGGATCGCGAGGCCGACACCCCTCTCCCTTCGGAAGGGAGAGGGACAGGGTGAGGGTGGAACC
>Ga0315289_10002264_pt1 | contig 29626 bp, 37 predicted proteins | sample YL17G11_40_MG_FD_203452 | JGI IMG/M metagenome (GOLD analysis project Ga0315289, IMG submission 203452) | Sediment microbial communities from Yellowstone Lake, YNP, Wyoming, USA - YL17G11_40 | ecosystem: Environmental > Aquatic > Freshwater > Lake > Sediment | place: USA: Wyoming | collected... | reverse complement strand
GCATCAAGCGTCTCATTGGCAAGACCTACGATACCAGAGGAAAGTCCGGTGGAAGCGACTCCAACGCCGATAATGCCGTGACCGACTCCAAAACCACCGTCGTCACTTCCTCGACCGAGAATGGCATAGGGCCCTCCAATATTCCCAGTATAAGGAGGAGGCGCTATGGCGGGGTGACTTGTTATCGCCCCATTGAACGTGTTTAGAGCAGCAAAGGTATTTGCAAGGGCGAGGCTGGCCTTTTTGTAATCAAGCTCATCGAGCGCCAAGTCTACGCGAGCGGTAGTGATGTCTTGGGGAGCAGTGGCCGTGTATGCAATTTTCCCGGCACCGGACGTAGCACCAGTGCTTGTGAGATCCACCAGCATCTTGTCGAATTGGCCCTCAACGGTGGTTGCTGGGTTGGTTTGTCCATCGGCCCAAGCAACTCCGCCTCCGTACGAAGCGGAGGCCGCAGAGTTGTCATGTGTGTGATACGCATCTGCATTAGAGGTTGGGCCTCCAAAGAGCGTACTGGTGCTCAAAGGATCCTGCCGACGTGTCAAGAATACACAATCGTCAACCCACACGTTTCCGGAGCAGTTGTCGTAGCGGATACCAAGTCTGGCAGTGTTCGCACCAACAGGGGCAGTTACGGCCGCTTTACGTTCAACGAAGTTTGACGGAAATACTATAGGCAGCACTGGACCCACAAAAGCATCTTCGATATCTACAATCCCCAGCGAAGCTCCTGCGGCATTGGACCACTCGACTTGAACATGAGCACCAGTTCCACCAACGAGCGCGGCATTGCTAGTAATCCAAGCCCCCGCAACATATGTGGCCCCAGCAAGTACAGGCATCGGTGTGGATACACAGGTATCCGTCGTGGGGCCACCCGCATTCAACCTCATTGCAAGAGTCCCAGTATGGGGGTTCGGACTGGTTGTTAGGCTGAGAGTGCTTGTTGCCCAACCCATTGGGGCCGGGCCATTTGTGTCTCTTTCGAAACTACCATTTGCCAGCAGATTGAAAGAAGGCTGCATCTCCAAGGTAAGGGAGTCGCCTGCCGACAGCCGGTAGCCCATGTTGATGTGCGAGGCGAAGATATCCGGCGCAGCGGGGACATTGACCTTCGCCAGCAGTACTAGGTTGGCGTTAGTAGCCAACTCCGCAGCATCCACCACCTTTACTTGTGCTCCAGAGGTAGCCCCGATTTGGTACTGAGCGTCTAGCGTGATGTAGACAGTGCCGTTGGCTACTGAGGCGAGATCCACCGTAATGGTGGAAGACTGAATGACGGTGACGCAGTACTTGCTGGTCGTAACGTCCAGAACGTTGGCACCACTAAATCCCAAGATGGGGTCTACTTTGAGAAGAACCTTAAGAGTACCCCCTGGCCCCGGTTCAACTGTGAATCCCGCGAACACACCCTTGGCCTGCTGCCCGAGGGTCTTCTGATTCAGACCGGAGGTGACGTAGGGCTCTTGCCAACGTACTTTGATGGCTTCCGGAGCGAGGTTGACTGTGCAAGCAGCGTAGATAGCCATAATGCTCCTTAGATTTCGGCGTCAGCAGTCCAGTGTCCAGTTATAATGCGACTAGCTACGACTGCGTTAGGTGCGCCCGTAACGTCTGGAGTGAACCCCGTCGTGGCAATCATGCCTATCGGATTAATCCCGGTCGTGCCCGCGCTATGATTCCAATCAGCGGTCGCAGCAGTTGGAGAGTAAAACGCCAGCGCTGGGATTTTCTTTTTGTTCACCTTGAATCGAATTGACGGTACGTTTGATACCGCGTCAACCACACAGCATTCCTGTCCGAGCGCCGTTACTGTCCCGGGGGCTGTGTCGACGTCGTAAGACTTTTCATACCAGGCTTGGCAGGACACCAGTTCTGTCTGAACGTCTGCATGCATCCGTGCCCACGGAGCAAGCAGCGCGGTGTTCGTTCCCTCGGTCAGCATTGCCTGCGCCATCGTGATGATTCCGTCCTTCGCCACACCCGCGACGCGCCCCAGGCCCGAAATTTCCAGCACCCACGCTGCTGTATTGATGGCAGCACCCACGGTGCCCGTCGCGCTGACGCGGATGTGAGGCCACCCGGTGTTCAAGGTGTTCACGTTGGTCGCTGTGCCTGCGATGTCGTTGGCAGACCCCGTGTAGCCCCCGGCGAACGTCTGAGTGCTTGCCCCGGTCCCAGTCACCAACTTGAGCTGGTAGGTCGCGCCAGCAGGAAGCGAGTTATTGAATAGGTAGGCGCTCATCGTCATCGTCTTCCCCCGCATGTGGGGAATGAAGGCGCGGTCGATCTCCTGCACGACGACCATCTTTGCGTTTGCATTTCCGACAGGAGGGAGGAACCATGGGGCGAGGTTGCGCGTGCTGTTGGGGGCGGGATCCACCGCACTCCAACCAGTAAGCACCGAACTTCCGCACGCATTCACATCCGAAGTGACTGCCGCATACCACCTATCTGCGCTGAATATGCGGTCCCAGACATTGGCGAGTGCTGCGTGTGCTTTTAGCGTGATAGCCCGCTGATGGAAGTCGAACCCGGAGTTCAACAAGTAGTTTCGTGGCTTCCCGTATTCAACGAGGTACTCGGTATTCACCGCATCAGCAGCAGTCGTGGCGCGAGCGACGTTTGCGATGCGAGTTTTATTGATGGAAGAGAGGACACCTCCAACTTCAAAACTCCATTCGGGGTTTGCATCTGGAGCTATGTAAATAGGGTGGGTACTTCCGGCCACCCAGTTAGTACCATCGGCACGCGCGGAAACACCCACGGAGGTTCCAGTGGTGTTGGTTGCGAATACGCCAGTATTCTGTGTAATTCCAGCGGGGATATTGACGAAGTCTAGATGACTACCCGGCTGCGCAGTGGATATCAGGCGCATTTCATTGGAGGCGTTTTCAGTCAGATTCCAATCAGGCCAAGCCAGTTGGCGAGCCGCTGCGGAGAAGACAATGTCCCCGTCCTTGTCAATAGCAGTCAGAAGCGCAGTGGCGTCATCCTGTACCTCCAGCACGTTAGCGGCTTGAGCGGCAAACGCCTTAACAATAACTGCTTGGTTGACTGCTGCCGGGGGACTGAATGTATTTATCTGGGTGAAGGTGTTTGCGAGAATCTTGCTCGGGGCGTTACCTACCTTCGCAGCACCAGACGCGCCTGCGAGGTCGGTAACAATCTTGTCTAGCTGAGCCTCAACAGTAGTTGCGGGGTTGGTGGTGCCATCCGCCCAGTTGGCCCCACCCGCGTAACCAATGCCTGCATCTGCGCTTGCTTCCCAGCGACGAGCAGAGAACTCAGCGTCATCGAGGTACAGAACACCAGAGCTAAGATCTACGAATACTGCGAACCTTGCGGTTGCAACGCCTGCTGGTGCCGTTAGTTCTGCTTTGCGTTCTTCGAATACGGTGGAAGCTCCGAGGAATGGGGCCTCTACGGTAGTGGTGGCGGTGAGTGTCCCCGACGGGTTGTACCACTCCACTTGAATCCAGACACCGTTGCCTACAATTGGATTTGGAGCTGTGCTACGAATCCAAGCACCAACACGATATTTGACTCCAGGAAACACCACCATGGGTTGGGTACGGACTGTGTCGATTAGAGGACCTGCAATGGCGTCTATCTTCAGCGACTTCGACCCACTGCGGGAAACGGTACCACTGACAGAAATAGTGGAAGTTCCGAAGACCGAGGTCCAGCCTGTCGGTGCGAATGTTGCCACATCCCGCTCAAAGCTTCCGTTCGGCAGCAAGTTGATTGTCGGCCGAGACTCAGAGGTAATGGAGTCACCGGCAGTAAGGCGGTAACCCATATTGATGTCGCCGGGTACTAGTGGAATGGCAGCCCCAGGGAGAGTTACTTTTGCCAGCAGTACAAAATCTCTATTGGGGGGATCTGCTAGTTCCGCAGCGGTAACCACCCGCACTTGCGCAGCGGAGGTAACAGTTACCGCGTACTGCGCATCCAGCACCACGTAAACCACGCTACTTAGTGGTACGGGGCTCAGGTCCACCGGAATATCCGAGGTGTGGAGAAGCGTAATGCAGTATTGGGCTACCGGTGTAAGGGGCGTAACTTGCGCAGCAGTTACAAGAACATTGGCGCCGCTAATCAAAAGCGTAGGATCCACCTGAATGCTGAGGCTGAGCGCCGCAACTCCGGGGGCAACAATGAAGCCGGTAAAAACACCATGAGGTTGAAGCCCAATAGACTTTTGGTTTACTGCGGCAGAGACGTAGGGCTCTAGCCAGCGTGATTTGATGGAGGCGGCGGGAAGGTTGACGGTGCTGGCAGCATAAGTAAGTGGCATCGGTAATTCTCCCGATTCTCGACCAACGTTGTGGGTACTTCGGTCCCCTCTTCTTAGCGGGTTTCCAGAAGTATCGCACGCTTTGAAGGGGGTTGGGGCCTCCCAAGCGACCACATGGTCGCGAATCGACCAAAGACGCTCGTTACGTGCTTGACAATCCAGTGTCTACTAGGTATAAGTCGGGTGCAGTCAACGAGAGGGAGCAGAACATGAGCCGACCGAGTGCAGAGAGACTTCAGGAAGCCAAGGACGCAGGTGCAACCCACGTCGTCGTCGTTTGCGACACCTTCGACTACGAGGACTATCCGGTGGAGGTCTACCCGGGACAGTCGGTCGAGTCGGTCCGGGCTGAGTACGCGAGCAAGTCCATGCAGCGCGTCATGGAGGTAATCCAAATCCAGTCGGTCAGCGAGGCTCAGCTTGCCAAGGTGAACTCGGACCTTCGGGAGCTTCAGGACGAGTTCAGTTTGACCGCCTACAAGGATCCTGAGGGCTACGTCCGGGTCCAAATCTTGACGACCAAGAACGGTGACCGAGTTCCGGCTATCGGCAAGAAGGCCAAGGCTAAGAAGCCTGCGAAGAGGAAGCTCCAGTGAAGCGGGTTCTCGTCTACGAAAACCGAAAGTCATCTCCTGCTTATTGGGATGTCTCTACCGCTGAATTGGAGGCTGGTGCCTTCCTTGCCCTCTTCAAGCACTTGGATGAGGACTGGCAGGTCTATGGGGAGCTGACCCAGGAAGTCTCGCAAAGCGTTTTTCCGAAGGGGCACCCCGAGGCGTGTTTTTGCGGGGAATGCGGCTATGCGCGGGAGGAGATCTCCCGGTTTGCCCGAGAGGTTCGGGAGCGGAAGGAGGACCGTGCCCTTTATGAGAAAGCGAAGAAGGGCGACGCGGACGCTGCTCGGGCCTTGTGTACCTCACGCAGGGATCACGAGTACGAGGAATTCAAAATCGAGAAGGTCGAGTCCGCAAAGAGTCAGTACGCTCCGTCCAAATGGGGCGTTACTGTTGCTTGTGGGGAAGCCTTCATCGATGAGAACCACGTCTCGGTGTGGATGAAGCACGGAAAAATTACGTCCGTGCGGCTGGTTTCAACCGCCAAGGAAGCTCTCGAACGCTTCACGGACAAGGTCCTTAAGTTCGATCCCAAACGGTTAGAAGTGACCAAGCCAGTCACGGTGAAGTTCAAGGCCCAAGGCACCCAGACTGAAAACAAGTGGCTGGAACGGGAGCTTGGTATCTACATGGAGGACAAGCCCACGGCGAAGCAGTTGGAGCTGCGCGAAGCTGGTCTTGCAATCCTGCGCGCAGGTGAGTACACGCTGATTAACCCTTTCGGGCTCTCGCAGTTCCGCTGCGAAGGTTGCCGTCGTGAGCAGACCCGCTTCGACGAATAAAAGGAACAAATGGCAAACGAGAAGAACATCCGAAACGATTTGATTCTGGCTTTGGCGGCGAGCTGGCGCTCCGACGGAGAGTACTGGAGCGGGACTCCGGCAGATTCCAGGTCGCAACGCTGCGCGGATCAACTGTTGAAAGCATTCGGGTACGACAAAGATGCTCACACGGCGGGGGACCCGGACTACGTGACCCTCCTGCGGGCTCACGGCGTGAGCAACGCGGGGTTCGAAACGGACGACAGGGGCACTCCCTTGGGAAAGGCGCTCGTCTTTGACGAAACAATGGGGCTGGAATTCGCCAAGCTAGTGTTGGAGGAGCAAGCGGCAGGAACGAAGCGCCCGTTGGAGATATTGATACTCGAAAAGCTGATGTGGGCCTTCGAGCGTGGCTACGCGGAGGGCTTCGAAGATGGTGCTAACGCGCGAGAGACGCGCTACAAGCGCCCCGGCACGAAGTAGTCTCCTTGGAGAATGACGTGGCTAAAAGTAAAGGTCTAGGACGAACTAATCCCAACTGCAAGTACCCAAACGTCAAGGACAGCCTACTTGCGGAGATTGATTCTGAGGGGAAAGCCTATCTCTTGGGGTGGCTTGCCAGCGACGGGCATCTACCACCGACGGGGTCGGTGGTAATCACTATCCATCGTAAAGACGCAGCGGTCCTATACTCGCTGAGGCTTTTGATTGGTGGGGGGTCCATTAAACCGCTTCGAACCCGGCCGCATATGATGGAATTTAGATTCTGTTCCACTCAACTGATGCGAGATGCTTGTTGCTGGTTGGGGATAGCCCCAGGAAACAAAGCAGGGAAAGTAAGTCTACCTTCACTACCGATTTCGCTACAGTGGGCGTTCCTTCGTGGGTTCTTTGACGGAGATGGTTCTATCCGACTGCCTTCTAGCGTCAGGCTCCCAGAATGTAGTATCGCCACTACTTCTTCAAAAATGAGAGCAGGAATACTGGCGCTTCCTGGAGTGGGCGGTACGGAGGACGCAAAAAACGGACAGATTCGATGGTCGGGGCTGGGGGCTCTGGATTTCCTTTTCAAGCTATATGATGGTGCTAACTACTTTCTGTCTAGGAAGAGGGACCTTTACTTGGATTGGTGCACTTGGGCCCCTGTGGGACAAGGGAAACGCAGTTACTGCGCTGATGTTCGCTACGCTCGCATGACTGCAGACGCGCTCCCCCTGCTCAAGCATCGCGCCTCGGACTCTGGGTACGATATTGCAATTGTCGGGATTTCGAAGCAAGTGGGCGACGTAACCCTGTATAGAACTGGTGTGAAAGTACAGCCGCCCGATGGTTACTACTTTGACCTCATTCCAAGGAGTTCCATCATTAAAACAGGATATGCGTTGGCTAATAGTGTTGGTGTCATTGACCGCACTTACACTGGAGAGGTGCTAGTGCCTTTGCGTAAGGTGGATCCTGGTGCTCCAGATCTTCAGATGCCTGCAAGAGTAGTTCAGCTCATTCCAAGACAAATTCTACACTTCCAAGTCGTGTGTGTTCCAGAATTGGGTAGCACGGACCGAGGCGCTAATGGATTTGGTTCCACTGACGCTTCTGGAGCCAAGAGGTAATAATGGCTCTCAAGAAGGCTGTTCCCAAAAAACCTAAGCTCTCTTGCAAGTGTGGAGCACCCGCCGCCGGGTATCTCAACCCTGCCGCTACGAAAGAGTCCAAAGAGTCTGCACGTCGACTGCACTTCGACCCAAAGACTCTCAAGAGCTACTACACCTGCAAGCACGGCAACGAATTTGAATACTCTGAGGTAAAGGAGTGATGGCACACCCACCAGATCCACGGACTCCTCAGGAGATTCTGGAGGGTATGTATGCCATGCACGCGCAGACTCCTGCAGCAGAGCGAAGCGCTGCGGACCTTCTATTCCTGTATGCGGACAACAGCTACTACGCGGGACAATTCGAGCACATCAACGAGATGATGGAAATTGCGGACCTCTCTAAGCTAGGCGTTACGCTCGGCTTGAGCATCTTAGTTGTTTCGAGCTGGGCTAAGCCTAACCTCCCAGGCCGGGTGGCCTATCTGGAAAGGTACCGCGCCTATTTGGCACTGACTGAGCCTCCTGAGCGGATCCACGGGCTCACGAAGGGCTTGGAATAGCTTGACAAGTCGCACTACACCTAGTATCTGTCGTAGGAGGAGAAACACTACATGAGCGTGCGTCCCATCATCCTGTGGCCCGAGCCTTGGCTCAATCAGTTGTCGGCTCCTGTGCTGCAAGAGGAGTACAACTCTGATCCACTTCTGGAGCTTGCCACCGACTTGGTGGACACCATGCGAGCGGCTCGGGGGGTTGGATTGGCTGCGCCCCAGCTTGGGGTGCACAAACGCATCGTGGTCGTGCCCAACCCAGAGAAACTCGTGGAGGGCGGGGTGTTGGTGCTCTGCAATCCGGTGCTGACCGAGTTCAGCGAAGAGAAGCATCGGAATCTTGAGGGTTGCCTGTCTTTGCCAGGGCAGACTCTTTCCATTGAGCGCCCCGGCAAGGTTCGAGTCACCGCCAAGCGAGTGGATGGCACGGACTTCTTGGGGGTATGGGAAGGCTTCTCGGCAATTGCGCTTCAACACGAGTGCGACCATCTGGACGGAATTACCATCGCAGACAGCATTGGCCCTCTCGGCAAGAGTGTGCTTCGCAAGAAGCTGAAGAAGGTCATGAAGGTGATGGAGCGTGCTCAGGAGGGCAAGAGGGAAGTTGCCAAGCTGGCGCGAGGCGCTAAGCCTGACCCGAGCGAGTATGCTCTTCCTCCTCGGAGAGCCCCGTAATGGGTACCTGTGAGCACGCCGTAGGGGACACCGTGGTTGGGGCAGAAGGCACCTCCACCTGCGGTGCCTGTGAGCGCGAGGCTTTGAAGGTCGCCGAAGAGCGCAAGGCTATTTTGGCGCTCATCGAAGACACAGTGAAGACGTGGAAGGATGGGGAGGACTACCACCCCATGGTTGAAGTAATCTTGGCGCGTATCCGTGCACGTGCGTAACTGGAGAGCTTGTGACTGAGCGTATGCCTAAAATTGGGGACTACTGGTGCATGGGGCTGCTTACTGAAGACTTCTTCGAAGCGGTCAAGCACGCGGTCAAGTACGCCAAGGAGCATCGCACCACCGTTAAGGTCGATCGCTACGTGGATATCGAGGGCTCCATGCCCTATCTCGTTGAAGTAGTGGTTATCGCAGGTCCGACCATGTGGTCGTGACAGAAAGCTGTCTATGGCTCTCGTAGAGATTGAGCGGAAGTTCCTTGTAGATAAAGAGAAGGTCATCAAGGCGATGTTTCCGGATATCGCCTCGGGGAACCACTCGGAGCTGGGCCAAGGTTACTTCGCCAACGGACCTATCTCTTTGCGCGTTAGGCGCGTGACGAGAGCGGACGGCACCCTGAAGGGGGAGTTGACGCTCAAGGGACCTGGAACTGTGACCAGATACGAGCAGAACATCGATATCCCTGAAGATTACGCGATGGAGCTACTGAAGCTCTGTCCTTGTGCCATCTTCAAGCAGCGCTACCGCCTGGGTCGCTGGGAAATTGATAGGTTTCTCAACGTGAATGATCCCGATACTAAGCAGCCGCTGATTCTTGCTGAGATTGAGCTAAGCAGCGAAAGCGAAGCGTTTGAGCTGCCGGATTGGCTAGGCAAAGAGGTATCCGAAGACCTTCGCTATACCAATGCAAGGCTCTCCGAGTCTGCGGAAGTGCTAGGAGTCTGGGGTACGAGGGCAAAGTAATGAAGCTTCCGTTCATTCGCGCCATGGAGGGCAAGGGTTTCCGTGCACAGAAGACGGACGGCACCATCTCCCTCCGCAATACGCCTCCAGCAATCAATTACAGTAGCCCTCCTCCGCAGAGAATGGTCTCCAACGGCTGCCCCAAGTGCCAGGACCAGTCTGTAGTGAAGTATCGCTGCTCTCCCGCGCTCCAATGTACGCACGCCCCCGGCTTCCACGTGATTTGCACGAAGTGCGGCGAGTTCATCCAGCCAGAGGCTTGAAGTGACCACCGACGGCACCCTCACCCCAGCACAGAAGCTACTGCGAGCACAGGTTGCGCTTAAGCACATCTGGGGGCGCTGGCATCGAGAGCCCGACAAGCAACAGCGTGAAGCTATTTGGGTCTGGGTTGTGGAGGCCGAGCTTCGGTTACTTCAGGCAAAGCGCGGGGCTGGTCTACTGGTTGAAGGTGTTTGCCCAGAATGCCAGAACACCAATCTGTTCATCTTCAAGGACGAGCAGGAGCGGAACAGAAGCGTTTGCAAGAAGTGCGGCTGGGCGGATTCCGATGACCTCCAAGCCATCATCCACGAGACTGCACGTCGGATAAAGAAGGTTCGATGAGAGTACTGGTGACGGGCGACAGGGAGTGGAAGGACGAAGCCGCCATTGAGCGCGCGTTCGATCGCTTTCAGCCGACGGTGCTCATTGAGGGAGAGTGTCGAGGCCTAGACCTGATGGCGCGTGCCGTGGCGGAACGTCGGGGTATCTCGGTGATTGCGGTCCCCGCGCTGTGGGACAAGCATGGTAAAGGTGCTGGCCCGATTCGCAATGGCGAGATGCTGGACCTAAAACCCGACGTAGTACTCGCGTTCCATAACAACTTCAAGAACAGCAAGGGCACCAAAAACTGTGTTGACCAAGCGCTTAAGCGTGGGGTTGAGGCCTGGCTCAACACCAGCGAGCACATCCTTCGATTGGGCAAGCTTAAGGCCCGCTAGCGACCACATGGTCGGTTCTTGACAACGCGTAGTCGAGCTGCTATACCGTCTCAATGGGATGGGCCACAAGTTACATCACTGCACTTGGGCGTGGGGAGACCGTGTCTTTCCGGCCCAAAGGTCACTCCATGACAGGCAAAGTAAACAACGGGCAGCTAGTGACGGTGGAGCCTTGGGCGGGGCTTCCGGTAGTGGGCGACGTGGTGTTGTGTCGAGTGAATGGCAACGAATACCTGCATCTCGTGAAGGCAGTGCAGGGAGACCGGGCGCTCATAGGTAACAATAAAGGGGGCACCAATGGCTGGACGAAAGCAATCTATGGCCGGTGCATCAAAATCGAGGATTGATCCCCTTGCCGAGGAATTTGATCCCATCGTAGAGCTGGGAAAGTTGCTCGATGCAGGCAACTTGCGACTCACCTTCGACCCCAAGCGGAACTTCATGGACCCCTGTCTAGACTGCGGCACCACTCGGGAGCCCCGTACCTTGGTGGATATCGGCTGGGATGAGGCGCGTCAGGACGAAATTACGCGGCCTATGTGTTTCCGCTGCGCATTCAAGCGCGGCTCAACTTTCAAACGTCACGCTTTCACTCCACCTCAAAAGGAGAAGCCCTAATGCTCGTCTCTGAGTTCCTGAAGCTGGTTCCTGGTCCGACCGCGCTCGTTGGCGCGCTCATCAAGTACACCGCAAAGGGCGGAGAAGGTGAGCCGGTCTGCCGTGTACCAGACGGCCACTGGGTTTATCGCATCGCCCAAGAGGGCTCTGAGGCTCAGAAGTGGGAGTTGATTGAGCGTCCTGCTCCGTATCAAAACCCCGCCGCTCGGTATTGCGCTTGGTGTAAGGAGTCCCTCTTCACTGGGTACTCTGCCACCGAGGGATTGACTCCGGGCTGGTGTCCTACGCACGGGAAGGACGCAAAGGTGCTTCATGCACCCGACTCTGCGGTTGAGTCTGTCGTCTTGGGCAACCCCCTTACGGCCGATGAAGACTATTACTTGGTGGATCGTGTTCCTGTGAATGGAAAGTCTCCTAGGGTGAAGTACCGGTCCGCCCCTATGGACCTATCAGAGGATTTGAAGTACCTCCAAGATAACCTCATGCGGGCGCTCAGGGTCCCCAAGGAGCTGTTTGGTCCAATGCTGCTGGAGAAGGCCGCAGAGGAAGCGGGGCTCTTCAAGCAAATGGGCTTCGCCTCTCGGGATGAGTTCCGCAGGCTCTCGGGGCTTAAGCCATGAGGTACATCGAGGCACTAGAGGAGTACGAGCCCCTTCCGGAAGACCCGCCATCCCTGTTTACGGCCGGGGGAATCACGCACTGTGAGAATTGGCAGGAGCGGTATTGCAAGTCCTTCGAAGACACTCCGCTCATTTTGATCAACCCGAGACGTCCTAAGTTCAGCAGCTCCGCTGACGATGATACTGCCCAGGTTGACTGGGAGTTCCGCCATCTTCGCAAGGCCACCGCCATTTCGTTTTGGTTCTGCGTAGAAACGCTCAATCCCATCACGCTGTTCGAGCTGGGGTCTTGGAGTGCCTCGGGCAAGACCATCTTTGTGGGGTGCCATCCTCAGTACCAAAAGCGCCGTACTGTCATCCGGCAGCTTCATCTCCTTCGTCCTGAAGTGGAAGTCGTGGACTCATTGGAAATGCTTGCGCGGCTTGTACGCAATGGACTGCTGAAGGATAAAAATAAGCCGTAGATGTTGCCATCGGCCTCCGTGTGGGGTTAGGTGGGGGGATGGTCCTCCTCCAAAACGCGATGGATCTCTATGTGGCGTTGGAAAAGGAGAAAGAACACGGGGCTGCCACTGTCCTGGCGTTCAAGCTAGTCGCAATGATTCCGGCGCTCATAGAGCACGCGGAACGCATGGAGCTGTCTGTTCAGCAGAATATCCGTCACGTCGTTTGCAAGTGCGAATGGTGTGGCAATGAGTTCAAGGTGTTTCACTCGGAGATGAAAGCTGGCAAAAAATCAGGGAAGTACTGCTCCAAGGCGTGCTGGGAAGAGACGCGGGCAGTAGCCAAGAACCTTCGCATCACTGAGGCGAACAAATGAAATCCATGAAGCTGCTGCTGAAAAAGGTGTCGCTGTTCCTGCTTAAGCTGGCCCTTCTTGTAGCTCTCGTAGGTGCGACCAACTATTACGCCTACCGGCAGGGAGCCGAAGACGCCATGGGCGACTACAAGGAGCTAGCCTCGACGGTTAATCAAGTAGTCTCCCTGCTGGAGCGACAGGGTCGAGTCCTGGAGCACCTGAATGGCGAGGTGGAGATAATGAAGATGCTTGCCACGGCCCGCGCTGGTGGTGGCTTCCCAGCCCTCCCACTGGCTACGCCAGTCACGGAGGAGGACCTCTGTCCTGCCATCCCCAAGTTCCGCTGGCGTTTGATTGGTCCGGAGCTTCCCAGTTCAAGGGCCTTGACGAGCCGAAAGTGACGTAGTATACCGCTGGCTGTCAGGACGTGCTGGGTCGGGCGTCTAAGGAATACGGATTCTTTTCCGAGGCGTATTGCAGGGTTCCTTCCTCCAAAAATAGACACCTTGCTTGTTGGTCATCTTCGGAAATTCAGTTAAGCAGAAAAGAAAGAAGCGAGGCGCTGGAAAGGGTTACTCCTACTTAGCTTTCGGGTTTGGACGTTCAAACACCGAGACGCAGGGTCAATCGCCGGGGACCTGGTACACTCCCAATGGTAGTAAGCCGAGTCGCTTAAGTGCTCGGACTGAACGGTGAGCAGACCGCCACCCTTACCAAACGCGGTTCAGATGAGATAGCTCGCCCCGAGCGGTGCCACACGGAACGATCCTGTGTGGCGTCTGCAAAAGGAACGATGAAGCCTCACCGCCTTTTTCGCATCATCCTCGCTTTGTAGTTTTGCAGTACCGAAGTTTATCCTCACCAATCCCGGTGAGGCGATGCAGGAGAAGTCCCAATGGCACGAGCCGTCTCTAAGATTTTCAAGACCCCCTTGTCGTCTGCTTCGGCAGACACTGTAAACCGCGAAGGTTACCTCGCGTTTTCGCAGCCCATCGAGGAGGCTTATCTCCAGATGCTGCTTACTAATACTTTTGGTGACGCGTACTACGCGACCCAGAAGGAGTTGGTTGCCGAGGCGGAGAAGACTCACACCGCAATGCTGGCGAAGGATCCGTCCTTCGTCGCCAAGGCCCTGCCGTACGCCCGTAACCGGGGCTTCATGCGGACCCAGCCCATTTACGGACTCGTCCGTATGTCGGCAGACCCGGCTTCCGCTCCGTACTTCGAGGAGACCTTCAACGAGGTCATCAAGACGCCCAACGACTTGGGCGACTTCTTCACCATTCTGAACGCGCAGCGCAAGGGCGAAGGTGGCCGTCGCGTGAAGCGTGTTGCAGGCAAGTGGCTGATGAAGAACCTGTCCCCCTATTGGACCGTGAAGTACGGCGCGACCAAGCAGGGCGGCTACTCGCTGCGCGACCTCTTCTGCACCTTGCACCCCAAGGGGCCGAAGTCCGTTCTGGTGGATTACCTGTTCGGTCGTGCTGCGGACGGGCTCCCTGAGACGGTGCAGGCATTCGAGCGCCTTAAGAAGGCCACCACGGATTCAGAGAAGGCTTCGGCAATTGAGGCGGGTCGTCTGCCGCACGAGGTTGCTTCGTCCTTCGCTGGAAAGTCCGCAGAGGTTTGGACTGCCATCGTGAAGCACATGCCCGTTTTCGCGATGCTGCGGAACCTGGCAACGATGGAGCGTCACGGCGTAATGCCTGCCGTGCGCGACCACGTGGTCGCTACCTTGTCCAACAAGGAAGTCATCGCCAAGTCCAAGATTCTCCCGTTCCGGTTCGTGGAAGCCATGAAGCACGTGAACGACGCCAAGGTGCAGGATGCCTTGCGCGACGCTCTCGACCACAGCTTCGCAGGTGTGCCTGATATTACGGGGCGTACGGCTACCTTCCTCGATATCTCGGGCTCCATGGAGCAAATGCTTCAGTCGGCGGCTGTCTTCGCCATCAGCGCCATGAAGAAGGCGAACGGCAACGGTCGTTTGCTCCAGTTCGACACCAAGTCTGACGAGGTCAAGGTGTCGATGCGAGACAGCACGCTTACGCAGGCAGCCGCCATTAGGATTCGTGGCGGAACGGACTGCTCTGCACCCATGCAGCAGATCCTGCGTGAGAAGGACAAGTTCGACAACGTGCTGATGATTACGGATGAGCAGCAGAACTTCGGAACCGCGTTCTGCAACGTGCTGGATGAGTACCGCGCGAAGATTAACAAGAACGCAAAGTGCTTCATCTTGAACGTAGCTCCGTACCATGGGGCGCTTTCCGGTCAGCTTGCGCCTCATGACCCGAAGGGCCAGACGTTCTGGGTCTACGGTTGGAGTGATCAGGCTCTCCAGTACATCGCGTTCGCCTCGCAGGGCTGGGGGACGTTCGTAGATGCCGTGAAGGCGGGCGGTAAGTACGTGCCCGAAGGCGAGAAGGACGAGTAGCCCACAAGGCTGCTCCGCCCCCAGAGGCCATCCTCTGGGGGCTTTTTCGTTTCTATGTTCTTGACAATGGCGCTTCCACCGACTAGTAAGGACACCATGATTCCCCTTGTAGAAGAGACGCTTGCGAAGTCGAACCTGGAATGGCTGCGAGCCAACACCATCTTCCTCACTCGCCACGGAAGTCACGCCTACGGCACAGCCATCGAGTCGAGCGATGAAGACTTCAAGGGAGTCGCAATTCCTCCTTCGAAGTACTTCCATGGGTTCGTCAACAGATTCGAGCAGGCTGAGTTTCGGGACCCAAATCCCGACATGGTCATTTACGAGCTTCGGAAGTTCATGGCGCTGGCCGCCGACTGCAATCCCAACATCATCGAGATGCTCTGGACCGACTCCAGTGATCACCTCTTGGTGACTCCGGCCGGGGAGAAGCTACTGGCTGCGCGGGCAGCCTTTCTCTCTCAGAAGGCCAAGCACACCTTCTCGGGCTACGCCCTGAGTCAGCTTAAGCGCATCAACCTGCACTACCGGTGGTTGAAGACGCCTCCCAAGGCGCAACCCACTCGGGAAGAGTTCGGCCTCCCGGAGCGGACCGTCATCCCGGCCGACCAGCTTACGACTGCACAGGCGGCCATCCAGAAGCAACTTGACCGCTGGTCCTTCAAAGATTTGGAGGAAATTGAGGACTCTGCGCGTATCGGCATTATGAACAGCATGGCTGCGGCCCTAGCTGAAATGAAAATTGGTACCGACGAGAGGTTCGTCGCGGCAGGCAGGCTTCTCGGCTTCGCTGATAATTTCCTTGAGCTGCTAGACAGAGAGCGCCGCTATAACACCAAGCTGAACGACTGGCGGCAGTACCAGGAGTGGAAGAAGAACCGCAACCCCTCGCGCGCTGAGCTTGAGGAGAAGTGGGGCTACGACACCAAGCACGCAGGACACCTCGTGCGGCTACTCCGCATGTGCCGTGAAATTCTCGCCACGGGCAAGGTCATCGTGAAGCGTCCTGACCGTGATGAACTTCTTGCCATTCGTAACGGAGCATGGAAGTACGAGGATCTCATCACGTGGGCCGCGCAGCAAGACGAGGAACTGACACTGATGATGAAGACCAGCGTGCTGCCTCGTGCTCCCGATAGGAACGCACTTGACGTGCTTTGCCAGGAACTGGTGGAAGAGTCGCTTAAGAGCGCCCGATGACCGACGACAAGCGGAAGCCTAGGTATTCGTGTGAGGAGGACGATGCTCCTCACACGCTAGGGATGTTTCGTCCAATCCACGCGCCAATGTCGCTGATGTTCCCGATTGAACCAATCACTCGGGAGGACGGACGTGTGCTGAAGCGCTTCCGCTTCATGGATCCAATCAACGGGCCTATCTGTGTAGAGGATCCGATGGACACGCTCATCCAGAATACGATTATAGAAGTCTGTCCCATGCCGATGCCAACCGGCGGAATCTTTGATTTAGATTATGCGTACGGCAAGAAGCCGAGCGACAAATGAGCAAGCACGCCTGGTTTCTGTTTCAGGGTAACGCAGGGAACATGGGGGATTACGAGAACTGGCAGTGCTCGGAGTGTGGCGCTTGCGAGAACCACCCCATGTTCTCCTTCTCCCATGACAAAAACCCGGATGATCCCGCGTATGGACGCAAGCCTCCTGACCCTTTCTACGCCAACGGGTCCGGCCTGAAACTGACGATGGATTGTCAGGAGTCCCAAAGACTCATCGAGGAAGCCAAGAACTCCGACAAGTACTCAAAGCATTTGCGCTGGGACTTGACCTACGCATCTCAAAACGTATCTCACGTAGTAACCAACAAGGAGCAGAAATGAGTGAAGAGGAAGTGAAGTTCGACAAGAAGATGGAAAAGACCATCAAGAACCTTGGCACAGGGGTCAAGGACGAGATGGACGCGATGAAGGAGGCGGACCTTCGAAACATCATCGTGGAATCCACCAACAGCATCTCGGTGGCAATCGCGGATCTGGAGGCGAACCCCAAGTACAAGCAGCATAAGGCAGCACTCCAGGACGTCAGCGCTTCGATGAAGGAGGTCAAGAAGGCGCAGAAGGCCAAGATTGACTACTCGCTGCATCGTCTTGGCGAGATGGGCAAGATTTAAGCTTCCCGAGACAACTGCCATGGCCAAGCCCAGACCGATAGACGTGGTTCTCACTCCGATGGAAGAGGCCATGGCAGTTACCCTTGGGACTGGAAGACAAGAAGAGGCTCTTCAGTCCAAGCGTAAAGACCAACACGGATTTGACGGGAAGAAGGGTCTTCAGATCCACATCGAAGGTGCGGCAGGCGAAATAGCCTTCGCGAAAGCCTTTGGTCTCTACCCCGGATTCACAATTAACACCTTCAAGGCCGCAGACATCGGCGCAAATATCCAGGTACGGACCCGCAGCGACAAACGCTACGGACTCATCGTCCGCCCTGATGATGCCGACGACTCCATTTTCGTTCACGTGATTGGTGCCAGACCCAACTATGCCATCATGGGCTGGATGCTCGGTTGGACAGCTAAGGCCCCCATGTATGTCCAGACGTACGGTGACCGTCCTCCTGCGTACTTTGTGCCCAGTGAGGATCTCAGGGACCTGAGCGACTTACTGGTTACGCCTGTTCGGCTGCCGCAGCGTCCTGCCGAAACACACCTGGAACACGCGTTCTAGGACTTGACAATGCTGAGCCAATCAGGTACGTACTGGGCATGTCGATTCGGATTGACCCTGCTGCAACAGAGCTAGCACTGCCAGTTCTGCGTGTTGTTTTCACGGACTTCGATGGCGTCCTGAACAACGCGAAGACCTCGGCGCGTTACCGGCACCCCACGCGACCCGGCGGAGCTATGGTGGGTATCGACCCCGCCAACGTAGCCGTGTTCAACCAGCTTCTCGCTGCGGTCCCGCTCAAGGTTGTGATCACCTCCAGTTGGCGGTGGACCCATACTTTGGACGAGCTACGCACCCTGCTCTCCAATGCGGGGATACGTGGAGAGGTCCTAGGCAAGACGGGAACGGACTACCCGGGCAATAGAGGAAAAGAAATCCAGGCTTGGATAGACAAGAACGGGCCTGTTGATTTCTTCGTTGTTCTCGATGACAGCGAGGATATGGGGCACCTTACGCCCAAGTTGGTACGAACGAGCCCTGCGACGGGGATGCAGGAGAAGCACGTCCAGTCCGCGCTCAAGCTCTTTGGTGTCTCCCCTCCAAAAGACAACCATCCTTTCTGAGGAGCAAGCCATGAGCACAAAGGTAGTAGTGAGTCACGTAATCGAGTTGGACGAACGGGCGGTGCAGGAGTGCTTCATCAAGCACCTTACGGGCCTTGCGGGGGAGGACTGTTACCTAGATGAAAAGGGTGTGGTTTGGCGGGATGACGATTACGGTCGTGGATCTCCTTTGAGCAGCATCGTGAAGAAGCCGAGCAAGGTGCAGGTAGCTGCCCTCAAATTGCGAGATGCCCTTAGGGACGCAAAGCGATGAGTGCCGTTGTCACGTTGAAACAGCTAAAAACCGCCGCCAAGCGGGTAACGCTGAAGGTGGGCGACAGAGTTGTGTTCCTCCCGATGGGTGGAATCTGGGGGGAGCTACAGTGGCTCACGGGGACCATCAAGAAAAAGAACAAGGACCCGCTCTGGAGGTACGACGTCGAAATCGACTTGCCGCACCTGCTGTATCCAGGCGTGGATCACATGCGGGAGAACGACTTCGTTACTTGTGTCGGTCCTACCGCAATTGTGTCCTTGAGCAACATCCACGAGCAATCGTCCCAGTACCTAAACAGGGGCAACGGGCCTGATGGCGTCCTTCCGAAGATGAGCAAGCTGTGTGCGCTGCGGAGGCTCTGGTACGGGATGCTGGCGATGGACGAGAAGCAGGTAAAGGACTGTACGGAGCATCTGAGTAATTACCCTTCTGGCGACGGAAGTGGCTACTTCAAGAGCCAGTTGAAGGCCTCCGAAAATGGCGTCGAGTGGGCCCACCAGAGGATCGACGAGTTCACCGAGAAAATTGAAAAGTTGAAAAAGAAGGGCGCAGTAGAGCCACCGTGCGACCACATGGTCGCGACTAGGACTGATTCGTGACTACGCAAGCACAGAGCGCCTGCGGCAAGTGCAAGCGCCCCTGCCTGACGCTTAATGTGGGGCTCTGTTCCTGGTGTCACAGCTTCATCGACCTGCCGGGACGGCTCCAAGCAACTTTGGACCGCTTGGAAGTGGATAAGGCCGACCAAGACGCCCTGCATGCCTTCCTCGCTCCTGTGCGCGTTAAAGAGCCGGTCCACACCCCCACCTATGAGCACTGCCTCCGGGTAGGGCTCACTGCGGCTTCCATTGCGGAGTTCATGCACATGGATGGACGAGCGCTTCTTTTCGCAGGTCTAATGCACGACGTCGGCAAGGCACTCGTGCTGCTCTCCACCTTGAGCAAAACGCAGGGCTGGACTGCAGAAGACTCCAAGGAAATGGAGTGCCACATCGAGGACAGCTACCGGATGGTTCGTGGTCGGTTCGATTTTTCGGCCCAGGTGCTCATTTGGCACCATCAGTTCCAGCAGAACGCTTACCCCGTCGAGCTTCCACCTCCGCTGCACCCGTATTCCAAGGGGACAGAGGTCACCATCGCGATGTACGGCCGCATTTTGGCGCTTGCAGACGGCTACGATGCACTGCATAGGGTGAACTTCCAGGACGGGCAAGTTCGTGCCCGTTCCGACTCAGAAATCCGGGAGCTAATGCTCGCTCGAAACCCGGATCAAACAATCCTCGTAACCAAGCTGTATGAAGCCGGAGTGCTTCTATGACTATTCGATACCGTGTAGTTCTCAGTGACGCCCTTTGGTTCCTCGCGCCCTACACCCTCCCCATCATCGTCATCCTCGTCATGCTGTTCGGTTGAAAGGTTCCCATGGGCTCGTTCTCCTATACCTGCACGCTCTCCAATCTCACGATTCACGCCGGAGATGACGTTCGCTTTTTTCTCCTCACGGAGAATCCGTACACGGACAGTGCAAATGCTTGTGAGCCCAAGGACCTATGGTTCCCACGGACCTTCCCTCTTCGCGCCAAGTACAACGACTACGGAAGCGTTGACCGGATTGAGGAGGGCCCAGCGAAGGCGCTGTGGCTGAAGACGTTCAAGAAGGATCTAATTGAACAGGGCTGGGGAGATAACTCTTGCCACGACGTACCCACGAGCCGGGACATGAAGTTTGAAGCACTCCTTGAGGCGCTCTGGGAAGGCCGAGTCTTCGTGAAACGCAACGACCGGGCGAAACTGAGCACTAATGTGCAGGAAGCTGAAGATGAAGGACGACTCCCTGTGGGTGTCCCATCAATGAAACGCGTCAAGGAGGTGCTTCAGGGTGCCAAGAAGCCTCTGTACGAAGGCAACTTTGGAAAAGGGGCCTTCCTGATAGATGAGCAAGGCTGGGGCATGGTTCGCATCCGCCACAACGGGAGTGGGGAGGACTGGAACAAGGACGCAAAGAAGCTCAATGAAATTGTCCATCTTTTCCCCGAATACAGCACCATGATTTGCGCGGGTAGTGGATCTTACGCAGGCTCAGGAGAGCTGCTCGTTCGCGCCAAGCCGGATACAAAGGACTTCTATGGCGGGAAGGCCTACGAGGCACCTAAGCCCAGCGCTGTGCGACAGGCGATGATTCGGGAGGACGTGTGGCAGGAACTCCTGAAGCAGAAGGTGGAATCTTACGGTGCGGGATACAAGCGCGTTCAACTCGAACTGAAGGATATCCAGGAACACGCAAGAATCTTCTGGGAAGCCTGTGTGAAGTCCATCAAGCAGGATGAGGAGTCGGAACGAAACCTTCAGAAGCTAATGCCAGATTTCAAGAAGAAATACCCCCACCGTGAGTGGAGCGCCTATATGGCGGCTGCGGATATGGAGGAGGGGTCAGGACCCAGCACCAACACCGTAGCGGGGTTGTGTAAGCAGGACGAAATCCCCTTCACCGTCGGACTGGGCTCGCAGTGGAAGGCGATGGTGATTCAGAACCACGCCAAGAAGCTGGCCAAGAAGGACGTCGATTCCTGGTTGAACACCGTGGCGGAAATGACGCTGGTGTACCACAAGCTCTACGGAATCCGTTATTGGTGGCGTCCTAGCTTCTCCTGCGGCCCGCAGTACAGCGACCACGCAGACCACCTGAAGTTCTACAAGATGCTCACCAAGCTCACGGCCAAGCTACATAAAGAAGCAGCGCGACTTGACGAGTAGACCTAGATGGGATACTTAAGCTCTGTGGCTGCGCCTCTGGCTTGAGCCACGGTAGTACGACATGGGAATCCGCGCCTTCGGGTTTGGGATTTTCGTGCTGGACAGTCGAAGCGGTTCCAAGGCTTGGGAGATGTGTCCATCTTCGCGCCGAGCAGGTTTCCTTTCTTGCACCTGGAGTTCCAAACAAAATGAAGACGAATAGCAGATTTACGTTCGATGCCCTGTCTTTCGAGCAGGATAATGATGTTCACTTGGTCGTCAGCTTGACGGCCCCTAAAATCGACTGGCAGGTCAAGCGCCCGCGAGTCTGCATCATCCCTGTCATCGACGTGAGTCCGTCAATGATGGGAGAGAAGCTGGAGTATGCAAAGCAGTCTGTGCTCAAGCTGATTGATCACCTTCAGCCGGGCGACTACTGCGGGCTTGTCGCCTTCGGCGGGCAGGTCTTCGTGGTCTCGAAGCCAGTGGAAGTGACCCAGGCCAAGAAAGATGAACTCAAGGCAGCAGTTGGCCAGCTAGCCATTAACGGGAGCACCAACTTCTCTGGCGGCATGTGCCAAGGGCTTGAACTCATCAACGGTGGCGACCTGCCGGGTGGAATGTTGATGCGCGTTGTCATGTTCACGGATGGTCAGCCCAATACGGGTATTGCCACCACCAAGCCGGACATCCTCAAGCTGCTGGAGGCCAGCCTCGGCATGGCCACCCTCAGCGCCTTCGGCTACGGCGCAGATGCGGATCAGGAGCTACTTGCTGACGTAGCCAAGGCAGGCAAGGGTAACTACGCCTTCATCAAGAACCCCGAAGACGCCCTTTCAGCGTTCGCGCGTGAATTGGGTGGGCTACTCAGCAGCTACGCGCAGAACATCAAGGTGGAACTCGCGCCGCACGCTGGTCACAAAATCACTGAGGTCATCAGCGATGTCGATAGCCAGGAGACGGGCGACCACGTGGTCGTAAGCCTTCCAGACATCCTCTCCGAGGAGATTCGACACCTCGTCTTCGCGGTGAAGGTGGGCAAGCAGCCTAATGCCTTCCCTCGGGCCACTTCCGTGGTGGATGTGAAGATCAGCTACGACTGCCTCGATGAGCAGGGCAAGAAGAACTCCCATGTCGAGGAGTTGAAGGGCAAGTTGAAGTTCGTGAAGGCAGGCGACGAGAGCAAGACCCCCATCAAGGAAGTGATGGATATCGTCGGTACTGCCATCCTCGTCCAGAAGCAGGTGGAAGCGGAGCAGTTCGCGAAGCAGGGCAACTACATCGGTGCTCAAAACGTCATGAAGGGCGTCGGCATGATGTTCGACTCCTTCCAGATGCATACGCACTCCACTGCATCGCAGGCCATCGGCAACAAGATGGAGAACGCAGGCGTGTACGCAACGAGCAGTGGCTTCCTCAATAGCACTAAGCTCGGGGGTACCCGAGGCGTTGGTGGCTCCAGCTATGATCCCGAGGCACAGGTGATGCTCAACAACATTGGTACGGTTACCAGCACCCCGGCGCAGGATGCGGTTGCCGTCAGCTTCGCCGGAGGCTCGGTTAGCAACGGAGTCGGTGGCGTGGGCATGGGCATTAACGGGGTGGTGGGGCTCGGCGGCATGACTGCTTACGGGAACCACAGCAACGTGTTCGTCACTGGTGGTCCCAATATGGCGGGGCCGGGGGTCAAGGCTTTCACTGTGCCCTCCCAGCCTGCGGTTCCGGCTCCTGCGCATTTCTCCGCCCCCAAGCACCCGGCCAAGCCCGCGCGCAATCCGGTCACCAAGTCGAAGTCCAAGCGTTGGTAAGAGAGGAGCCCGACAATGTGCTGCCAATTCCATCCCTACGTAGTCCCGACTGTCTACTACCCAACACACCAAGCCTGCGGTTGCTCTTGGGGCTGCCAGTGCCACCACTGCCGTCCCAACTGGCAACTCTCCTTCACCCAGCCGGTAGTTACCTTCACCCCAAGCCCTGTGGAGGCCAAGATTGATCGTCTCTTGGTCCTGGCAGAGCGTGGGGAGGCGGAACGAAAGCGTCAAGCTGCCGTGAACAAGAAGAAGTCTCATCGCTGGTAAGGGCTTGACAATAGCAGTCTAGCCTGATAGGCTCTCCTTCAACCAACCGAAGGGGAGCTTTTTCATGTACAGCGACAAGATGGTAGCGGCCTTCAACTTCGCAGCACACGCCCACCAGAAGCAGAAGCGGAAGGGGTCCAAGACGCCCTACATCGCGCATCCCATGGCGGTAGCCAGCTTGGTACTGGAGCATGGGGGCGGTGAGGACGTCGTTTGCGCCGCTTTGCTGCACGACACCATCGAGGACTGCGGCACGCTGCCGGACACCATTCTCGTGGGGTTCGGCCAGACGGTGCTCGATTTGGTGCAGGCGGTGACAAATCCGCCTATCGACTGGAAGAGCTTCAAGACCAACGAGGATCTTCAAGAGACGCTGAAGGCCTTCCGCATGAGGAACTTCGAGAAGCTCCGCACTTCCACTCCGGATGTGCTGCTCCTGAGCGCCTGTGACAAGCTGCACAACGCCCGAGGGCTCTTGGAAGACCTCAGGAAGGCCCGGGATGAGGCTGGGCGGGGAGAGACTCCGGAAGAGCGCATGTTGCTGGTGCGGACCGTCTGGGACCGCTTCCGGGGCAAGCGCGATGGCACCATCTGGTACTACGTGGAGATGGCCAAGGTGTACCAGGCCAGCAAGGTGCCTCAGGTGGTGACGTTGAGCAACGCCCTCGCAGAGGTTTGTGCCCAGATGGACGCGAAGTACTAGCGACCACGTGGTCGGTTATTCCTAGCTCCAAGAGTGGAAGAGGGTGGCAGACACTGTAACTTGAGAGATAGGCTACATTGACGTTTTGATGTAGTCTGTCCTCCTTACGGCAAGTCTAAACTCTTGGAGTTACTAAGATGAACCAGTCTTTCACGAGCGGGGTTTGAGCTATGCCCGGTGAACGGCTTGATCTTGACGCGAACCTCATCGGTTACTGGGGTTTCGACGAGTCTTTGGAGACAGATGCCGCCCGAGACGCAACGGCAAACGCACTGCATCTGACAGTAACCGCAGCCGTATCTTCTCAGCTCGGAAGAGTCGGGGCCGCCCGTGAGCTAAATGGCACCTCTTCATTTGCTGCCATCACCCACGCCGCACTTCGTCTTACAGGTGACTGGCTTCTGGTTGGATGGTTCAAGCTTGACACCGTCAACTCCACAGGTTCTTTGTTGAGATGCTTCGTCTCGTGTGGCGGACCAACCACTGGCGACAATGTTCTCTACGCCGTGTCTGTTAGATTGACTGGTGCTTTGGAGTACCGGCATACATCGGCTGCTGGTGAAGTTTTAGTTACGACGGCTGCTGGCACAGTCAAAATTGGTCAATTCTACTCGTTGGCTGTGCGTCGAGTGGCCAATGGCCTAAATCAGGACGTTGAGATTTACCTCGACAACAAATTAATTCCCATCACTTCGGTGACTGTCAATGCGGTTCCATCGACATTACCGGTACCGCCACCCGCTGCGAATGCCTCAGCCGTTTTCAGCGTGGGACGCCTTCAGCGCGTAGCTGATTCTGCGTTCTGGGATGGGCTCGTGGACGAGACGTCAATTCACGATAGCGCTAGAAGTTACCATCCATACTTAATTGCTGCTTACTACCGAGCGGCGCTGCGCTCAGCCACAACAAAGCTTACGGCTACAGACAATGTAGTCTCCCTCTCTTCTTACGAAATGGGCTCGGGCGTTCGTTGGTGGTGCGTAGAAAGAGATGGTGATCTCTACGTCGTCAAAGAAAGTCCATTCGGAGCATTCGGTCCAGAGACGAGACTTACTACACCAGGAGGCGGAAACTCTTCGAACACTGGGCGACCCGAGCTTCTCTACGATTCCGCTACCGACACGCTGTACGTCTTCTTCTTGGCTGGCCACCGAATCTTCAAGCTGACGGCGAGTAGCACGGATGATCCAGCGACTATCAACATGCCGTTCACCGCCGATACTGGCGGTATCATCAAGTCACTGGAGAACGTTGATGGGGGACGCCTCGGCGAAGGCTCCGCTCAGAGAGAGCCGTTGGCGAGCGACTTTACTTTCGTTAACCGACAGCCAGTCAAGATTGGCTTCACTGATCCCGACACAAACATGCTAGGCGAGGGTTTTGGAGATCAAGGTACGTTCACTCTTGGAACGCCTAACGCCGTCTCGATCGCGTTCGCTGATAGACCAGCTCCTGATGGATTTGGTCTCTTTGTTGGACCTCTAGATTCCGAGACGTCCGGCTACATCGTGTACCAACTGAATGGTGGAGCTGCAGAGGTCATTGCTCCGTCGTATCCAATATTTCCTGGAGCGAACACCGCATTCGTGGCAGTAGCTACTAGAGTATTCGGGCGTGGATACTTCGCTCAGGCTCTCGACGTAAAGGGGCGGCCGACTGGCGTGTACTCGCCTGTCATCGTGGACCGGTTCAACGAGGGGGTACTCTTTGCCGACTACCGACTGGACTTTGGGCGAAACGGAGACCTCTCGGACACTGGTGCGGTGGGTGAGGGCTCTGCGCAGAGGGAGCCGAAAAATGACGACTTCAGCTTCGTGAACAGAGCGCCAGTGAAGTTTGTCGCCGTGGACCCTGATACAAATCTGCTAGGAGATGGAGCAGGTGGCCCCGGTGGCGCAGGCAACTCAGATGGCGTCGGTACTTGGACTCAGGCTGCACAGACAAGGATCATATGAGCGACTACAAGGTGTCTGACGTCGACCCAGATGAAGCGAGAGAGGTTCTTACTCGTCTTCGTCGTGGCGGATTAGAAAACCGGAATGCCCGGAGGTCTGCTATTCTCCAGGGCGGCATAGAGATGAAGGGGTCTTTCGAGATTGTTGCGAGAGACGCCGAAACTGGGAAGGTAGACTGGGATTACAAGGGCGAGAACCTCATCACCGACTTCGGTCGCCGCTCGTGGATGGACCTACGGTTTTCCGGCATGTGTTTGGGCTTTTCCTCCTCTATCGAGCCCCCAACGGCCGGACGAAGCACCATCTCGTCCGACTCGGCACAGCTCTTCGTGTCTGGCAACATTTCCGCCGTCAACAATAGCGTTACCAACACCAAGACGCTCACCGTGAACTCGCTCATCTCTGCGAACTTCGGATCCGGCCAGGGAAACAGAAACTTGGGGACACTATTCATCCTGCCTCACAACCAAGCGGTGCAGACTGGGTATGTGCGCAGCGTCCTGGCCTACGCGTTGATGACGCCTCCGAAGACACAGACGAACACTCAGACGCTCGAAGTGATCTACAAGATCAGCATGAGCCCGATTTACTAAGAGGGAACACGAACATGTCAGTCAAAGAAATCACCGGGCTCATGACGATTCTTCCCGACAAGGGAAATGAGAAGTCTTCCAACAAGAAGGACATCCAAGAAGGAAACGTCGCTTTCCGCAGTCGCACTCTCGCCAGAACACTCTCCTTCTGGAACAACAGCATAAGTGGTTCAAACTACAGCATGCGTCTGTATCCGTTTAAGCAGGGCGGACTGCTGGAGGATGCTGACATCACTGTTGGCCACGCCGATTGGAACGTAGCCCTCACGGCCAACTATCCCGTCTTCGGGGTTGCTGCCGCTGCGTCTTTGGGTACTTTTGACTACGCCAAGTTCAGGGCCACCGGGAGCATCGGCAACATCGCGTCGACTCTGGTCGCTCGCGTCCATGCTGGTATTTCTGCTGCAGACCAACTCACCGTCGTCGGTCAGTACGCATGGGGCGGGGATAATCTCGTCTCCGCATCGGACCTGCCTGCTGACTACACGCAGATTGGCATCGTCTACGCCCACCCGATGTTCCTCGTCTCCAGCGGCGTTGGTTCCGGCTCCCTTACCACGGCAGTCGGTCTGCCGTACGTGACGTACCCAGCCAGCGGCTTCTGGGACAACGCAAACATCGTTCCAGGACGTTGGCAGGTTGTGCGAATCGCAACTGGTGTGGACGCCGGGTTCTACTTCGTTCAGTCCGTCGATCTCGTCAACAACCGCCTGTACCTGCGCAACCTGAACGGCACGCCCTTCGTCGGACAGGCTGCTGCAACCATTGCCTCTACCGACCTGTACATTGGGCCTGGGCGCACGGCCTACTTCAACGAAGTGAGCGTCATCCCGTTCTCCGCTGGGCAGGTCGAGACCAGTGGGAGATTCCAGCCTGGTTTCTTCGCTGGAACGACGCAGCCGATTCGTTCGAGCTTCATCTTGAAGGTGAAGATCGAAAAGACCGGCTCCACTCAGGTGGCTGCGGCGGCCGAGCAGCAGGGTAGCTACACCATCGGTTTGCGCCCATGGACGCACGGCGAGTACGACATCGGCACCGGCTACGACTTCGCATTGTACCGTAACAACGTCAACGAAGGAAACAACTCCCAGTTTCCTGGGCACAACTTCCCATTAGGCACCAACGTCGGCGGCGGCTCGAATGCGATGATTTTGGACGAGGCCAACGCGCGCCTCTGGTTTGCCAACACCAACGCCAACAACGATTCGTGCATCGACCACTGGCGATGGAGGACTCTCGAATCTCCGAGAGAAGTCGCCAGCTACAACGGGGCTGGGCATGCGTCATTCTTGACTCCGACGCCAGTGCTTGCGTCAGGAGACCGAATTCGAGGCGGCACCAAGGACTCAAGCAATTGGGTCTACTTCGCAGTGCAGCACCCGTCGCTGGGCAACGGGGGTGTCATCGTCATCAAGCCGGATCTCACCACGCTGCAGTACACGGAAGACGCCCCGACTGGCACTGGTGACACCATCGGAGGGACCGCGCCGAACATGACGTTGACGGACTCGGCGGCTGCATTTAACGACAGGCAGGTGGGGCGGTCTATCACCATCGCTGGCGCTACCACGGGTGCGAACAACGGAACCTTCCTCGTCACCGGGTACACCAGCCCGACGCAAATCACCTACCAGAACCGCGCTGGTGTGGCCGAAGCGTTCTCTGGCACCTGGACCCTGCTCGGTGTCCCAGACTCGAATGTCGCCGGAATCGTCGCCGACAAGACGCGGAAGCGTGTGGGAACGGCGGGTGACGTCTCAACGAACGGCTCCAACCAGATCACCTCTGCGTCCGGCGCATTCACCGCCTCGGACATCGGTCGCGTCATCAAACTCACTGGGCTCACCGGGAGCGACAACGGTGTCTACAAGATCGCGACGCAGGGGGGCACGACCGCCACAGTGACGACGCTTGCCGGTGCTGCCGTCACGTTCACCACGCAGACTGGTGGGACGTTCGAGATCGGCGACCGGTTGTACCTGTTCTTCAACGACGGCACGACTGGCCTGAACAAGATCAACTACTTTGAGACGCTGGCTCCTGGCACGTTCCTAACCCGCGCGTTCAGTTCGACTGCTGGGCTTGGGGCTAACTGCAACGTGCAGACGCTTCACGGAGAGAATCAGCGCGTTTCCATCGATCCTGCCAACGGCAACGTCTACTGGCTGTCCAACGACACGACCCAGCAGATCAACAAGTACAACGTCGCCACGAATGCCCACACGGCCATTCTCATTACCGACAGCAACCTATTGTCGCCTGCTGGCGGTGTGAATGTCGGGGCGGCCTCACCGGCTACGAATCCGGCTACGCCGACCGTCTTCACCGCCGTCTTGGTGAACTCGAAGTTCAACGAAATTTGGGTTGGCTCCGACGCAGGCTCGTTCAAGATCACCAAGAGCACCTTCGCCGCCAGCTCCATCAAGCGCTACTACGGCAACGAGAACAGCCTCACCGTCACTGTTGGCAACGGCACCTACTTCAGTGGAACGCCCCTCACGACCGGTACGGGCAACGGGACGACGGGACTTTCCTTCTCGTCTCCTCTCATGACACTGAACGCCACAGGCACGCCCTTCGTGGCCAGCGATGTGGGCAAGTACATCGTCATCACCGGGTCCTCGACGGCCGCGAACAACGGGTACTTCCCTATCACGGCGGTCAACAGCTCGTCGCAGCTTGTCTACAGCAACTTCGGAGTCGCGCTGACGACCCAGGCCAACTACGCCGGGACGTTCCACATCGTCTCGTCCATCGCCCAGCGTTCGGCTGGTGCTTTCTCGGGCGGATCCAACAGCAATACGATTCGAGGATTCTTCGAGCAGCCGGATGGGAAGATCCACGCGCACCTGTGGCCCGGTGCCTCCGGAAGCGTGGACGTTGCCTACTACACCAGAGAGGCCGACTCCTTCATCTGGCGCATCCAAGTTGGAACCGGGGCGAGCACCCCAACCGGCAGAAACAAAGTCTTCGACAGTGTCGGGTGGTGCTTCGACTTCTGCGCCAATGCCGTGGGTGCTGGGACGCGCATGTACCTCACTGGCGTTGAGGTCAACTACCAGTGGACGGGCTCCGCTTGGACTCCGCTGGAAGTGGCTCTCGCTGGGACTCCGAACAAGTCCTTCGCCGACACCACCAATCCGCTTTGTGGAGC
>Ga0315289_10002261_pt1 | contig 29661 bp, 32 predicted proteins | sample YL17G11_40_MG_FD_203452 | JGI IMG/M metagenome (GOLD analysis project Ga0315289, IMG submission 203452) | Sediment microbial communities from Yellowstone Lake, YNP, Wyoming, USA - YL17G11_40 | ecosystem: Environmental > Aquatic > Freshwater > Lake > Sediment | place: USA: Wyoming | collected... | reverse complement strand
TAATATATTTTTCTCGCTAGGCTTTTATCAGTCTTGCATGTGTTAGTATTCCCGGTTCGCGTTTTGTAATCAGCACGACATTCTCCAGCCTGCAGCCGCCGACGTTTTTCAAGTAAACAGCCGGCTCGATTGTGAAGACCATGTTCTCCTGAAAAACTATTTTCTTCAGCCTCTCCCACCTTCTCTTCCTCAATCCGCGCAATTTTTTTCTCGGTTTGCCTATGTACGGCATCTCATGCACATTCTTGCCAAGGCCGTGGCCCATGGCGTGAATCATGCGGAATCCTTTTGTTCTTAGAAAAGAATTGACCTTTTCATGCAGTTTCCAGCACGGCATACCGCTTTTTATCGACCTCATTGCAAGGTTGTGCGCAGCAACAACTGCATTGACAATCTTCATCTCGCGCTTGCCGATTTTGCCGACAACGAACGGGACAGTAATATCTGATTTGTAATTTTTGTACGACGCGCCGAAATCCACGTAGCCAATTCCATCGATTTTTCTGTCTGTCGCGCCTGGCTTTGGGTGGACTATCGCTGACCTTCTTCCGCAGGCGACAAGCGTCTTGAAGGAAATGCCGCAGCCCTGTTTTTTTATGTGCCGCTCGATTCTCTTTTTTAATTCCCTCTCAGTCACACCTTCTTGCAACGATTTTTTTATTGTTGGAATGCAAGAATTAGAACCCCTTGCCGCTCTTTTTAGAAATACAATCTCTTCTCTAGTTTTAATCAGGCTCAAACCAGTACACCATTTTTCATGATCAGCCTTTTGTCGGCATACATCTCCGCGTCCTTCATGGTCTTGAAAAAGTCCCAGTGTATCGTCGCGTCGTTCCTGCCGCCGAAGTGCTTGTTGTGGCCTATGGCCATATGAATTGTTTTGCGGACCTTCTCATCAACGATTATCATCCCGCCGGTCGTTCTCGCTTTAGGATTCGTGCCTATGGCAAACTCACCTATTCTATTTTTGTCGCCGGAGGCATTTTTGTAGACATCCTCGAAAGCCTTCAGCCCCCTGTCGACTGAATAATCCACCAGCTTGCCGTGCTTGAACTTCCACCAAACACCTTGTATCTGCATGCCGTAATGCAAGTTCGGCAAATCAAAATAAATCTCGCCTTTGACAGATTTCTCCACAGGAGCATAGAACACTTCGCCTGCCGGCAGGTTAAGGTAACCAAGCCTTTCCTTTGTCCAAAGTCCGCTGTCTAAAATTGGCGGCCGCCCCTTTATAGATAATTTTATGTCCGTGCCATCACCGATTACGCGGATCCATTTCTTGCCAGCAAGTTTTCTCGCCAATGCTTTATTGGCAGCATGCAGTTTTTGATAATCAACATCCATTGTGCCCCAGAAAATTTTGTTCAGCTTGGCGAAAGGTATTTTCATTGATATCGCTGTTTCTTTTGTAGGAAAGCCTATCAGCACGCTTTTTATGGTTTTTTCTTTCGATCTTCTGTCTTTTATCTCTCTCAGAGGCTTTGTCGCTTTCCTCCTTATCTCGATCTTATTCTGCGGCATCTGCCTCTCCATGAACGGGTCGGAGTCATCAAGCATTATCTCAACATCAACTTTCTTTGCAAGGATCTCTGAAAGATTGGAATAATGTTTCAAATATTTTTCACTCGCAGTTTTGTAGATTTTCAATGCCAGCCTGTCGCTGCCATAGTTTATGCTCGAGTACGCTCCTACTTTCGAGGCTTCAAATACAAGGGCCTCTGCAAAATCGAGCGAGTTAGGCCCGGCAGAAATTATGACAGACTCCCTTTCCTTGACGCTCATGTTCACTCTTATTATGTTCCTCGCTATCCTCTGCAGTTTTTCCGAAAGCGGCATATTTATTAAATCTGATTGCATCGTAATAAATATTGGACTCGTAGCTCAGCTTGGATATATATTGCCAAAAAGAGCAGCTGCCCCCTAAGCAGTTGGTCGAGGGTTCAAATCCCTCCGAGTCCGCTGCATGATTTTGAAGCAGTTTTTGGTCGGCGGAATAAAAAATTTTGTCTATATAATTGCTGACGAGAAGACAAAAGAAGCTGCAGTGATTGACCCGACTGAGAATGAAGATGCAATAAACTTTCTGGCTGAAAGCAAACTGAAGCTTGTTTACATTTTCAACACGCACTCGCACTACGACCATACTGCTGGCAACGAGCAGTTAAGAAAAATGGGCGGCAAAGTTGTGGCGTACAAGTCCGGCGACATTGCTGTAGAAGACGGGAGTGTTTTGCAGCTCGGCGGTCTAAAAATAAAAATACTTCACACTCCAGGTCACACGCAGGATGGCATATGCATCTTAGCTGAGGGCAGTCTGTTCACAGGCGACACGCTGTTTGTTGAGGAGTGCGGCAGGACCAATCTACTTGGCGGTAGCTCTGAAAAGATGTACGAGAGCCTGGGAAAAATAACAAAACTACCAGGCAGCACGAAAATCTATCCCGGTCATCTCTATGGCGGTCCTTCTTCGACAGTCGCACGCGAGAAAGAAAAGAACTATTGCCTGGCTCCTATGACAAAAGAAGAGTTTGTCAAATTCATGCGGGATTGAAAAGCACATTTATTAACCGAGACAAAAATATTATAGTGGTCTTGTGCTGCCGCTGATATTTGGACTGATAATTTTCGCGATAGTAGTTGTCATAGTCCTCAAAATCCTGAAGGAGATATTTGTGGGGTTGATACTGGTCGGGCTTGTGATTATCGCCAGCACGCTTGTCCTGGGTTATTTCGACGCCTCTACAATACCATTCATCGGGCAGTGGATCCCGAAATTCAGCAACGCCAGCATAGTAGTCATAGTGAGAAACATCTTTTACAGCATGGAGGTGACGAGCGTTGCTAGGGATGCGCAGAACAACCTTCTCATAGCAGTGTCCAACACAGGCAGGCTTGAGCTGTCCGGCTTCAACGTAACTGTCGACGGCAGCCTTGCAAACATAAAGAACAAAGTTTCGCCACTAAAGTCGGGTCAGACCACAATACTGCAGACCGATTGGAGCAAAGATTTCGCAAACGTCACAGTCAAGTCAGGCCAGACAGCAGCCACTTACTCGGTGGTACAGTGAGGAAACTGCGCGTGGGATTTTTTTCCTTCACAGGCGACGAAGGCTGCGTCATAACTTTTCTCGAGATGCTCAACAAAAAATACGCTGAATGGTCGGAAAGGATGGAGATAATCCACTGCAGGATGCTGAAAAAAGATGGGAAGATGAAAAATATGGACGTGGCATTTGTAGAGGGCGCGATATCGAGCAGGCAGGAGGAAAAGGAGCTGAGGGAGATACGTGACAACTCTCGCCACCTCGTTGCAATCGGCTCTTGCGCTATTGATGGTTCGCCGTCAAACCAGAGGAATTTTTTTGACAGCAAAACCAAGGAGGAAATTGCATTCCTGCTGAAGAAGTTCAGGCTCAACGAAAAAGTCTATCCGCTGAAAAATTTCGTGGCTGTTGATGAAATTGTCCCAGGCTGTCCGATGGTGGAAGATAAATTTATTCAAACTTTGGAAAAATACATGGGTTTGTGACATGCATAAAAATTTCGACATCACTTTAAAGAATTTAAGCAAGATAGAAGGGCATGCGTCTCTAGACATAAAAGTCAGGGACGGAATGCTGCTCGACGTGAAGCTGAAGATAAGCGAGAACAAGCGCTTCTACACGCAGGCCATACGCGGAAAATCTTATTCAAACGTGCCGCTTATAGTTTCGCGCATATGCGGAACATGCAGTGTTGCGCATCTTACATGCTGTACAGAAGCTGTCGAGAAGGCCTTGGCAGTGAGACCGACAGAGCAGACTATGCTGCTTCGCAAACTAGCAATGTACGGCACTGTGCTGCGCGACCATGCAATGCACTTGTATTTTTTCTGCCTGCCCGATATCTTCGGGAAAGATTCCGTGCTGGATTTCGAAGGACGTGAAAAAGAATTCCTGCATCACGCCTTGCATGTGAAGGCGGCAGGCAACTCCTTGGCAAAGCTTGTGGCAGGCCGGGCAGTGCATCCTACGTATGCAGTAGTCGGCGGCTTCGCGCAAATACCGAAGAAGGAGGACGCCGCTAAAGTTGTAAAAGAACTTAGAGGAGCGAGACCGTACGTGTTCGACCTGATAGACATATTTTTCAGGAACGACTGGGAGTTCAAGCGCGACACTGACTTCGTTGCTTTGGCAACAAAAGATTTCAGCTTCCTCGAGGGAGAGATAAGGAGCACTGAAGGCCTGCACGTGCCTGAGAGCGAGTACTACAACCACCTGCAGAGGGTTGTCATACCTTATTCACAAGCAACAGCGTACGAGTTCGAAGGAAAGGATTTCATGGTAGGCGCGCTCTCCCGCCTTAATCTCAACAGAGAAAAGCTGCACAAGAATGTCAGGAAAGAGGCAGGAAGATACTTGCTGCCCTTCCCGTCGAACAACATCTTCCACAACAACCTCGCGCAGGCAATAGAGATGCTGCACTGCATCGACCACTCTGTTGAGCTGCTGGAGGCAACTGAGTTCAAGGAAGAGAAGCCAGTTGCAGTCGTGCCGAGGAAAGGTATTGGTGTAGGAGTCATAGAAGCGCCTCGTGGAACGTTATACTACATGATGAGCATAGACAGCCTCGGCAAAGTGGTTGAAGGAAAACTTGTCATCCCGACTGCGCAAAACCAAATCAACCTGCAGGACGACATCTGGGAATTGGTCGAACATAATCTCGACAAGAGCAAGGAGGAGATACAGCAGATGGTTGAAAGATTGATTAGGGCTTACGACCCGTGCATGAGCTGCGCTACGCATTTTTTGAAGGTAAACTGGACTTGATCAGTGCAGCAAGCTGCTTAACAGTATTTTTATCAATCTTTTCCGGCACGCCGAATATAGTGACTTTTTTAATCATTCCCAACTTTTTCATTAGCTTCAAACTCTGTCCAAGGTCAAAATCGTGCGTGGAATAAATCTTCCCGATTTTTACTTCATCCAAATTTTTTATAACCTCGGGTTTTTTTAGACCTTCAACTACATCAAGGATATTTATTTCTTCATCTCGCAGCTCTTCCACACTGTCGAACTCTTCGAAATCTACCCCGGGCAGCATTTTTTTCAAGTCTTTTGCAGCTTTCAGCGCAGCGCTGTCCTTGCCGACAAGCGGGTTGCCGCAGACGAGTATTTTCATAAAAGATATTTAAAGTTTAAAGTAAAAGAGAGTTTCATGCAGGAAAAATACAATTGGCATGCAATGCCAAAGATAGGAACGATCTACACGCCTTTCACAGTGGAGACCGCTCCCATGCATTGGAAACTTGCAGAGGATGCTGTTGGGAGGATAGTAATAGATAATGAATTCGCTCCAGGTCTGCGCGGCATTGCAAGGCAAAAATATTCCCACTACATGCTCTTTTACGGCTTTCACGAATCGGAGAGCTTCAACAACCCGGATAAATATAAGCTTACAATGGAAACTGAAGAGGGGGAGCTTGGGGTGTTTGTCACACGCTCGTCCGAAAGGCCAAGCGGGCTCGGTTTTTGTGTCGTTAGGTTGCTGAGCGTCCGTAAAAAGGATTGCTACTATCCAACAATGCTTTGGGTCAAAAATGTCGAGATGGCGGACGGGTCGCCGTTATACGACATAAAACCCTACGATCCGATTGACAATGTAGAGGATGCTGCAAGCGGTCGCGTCGGATCTATGATTTCTTCATTGTTAAAAAAACAAAGCTATCTCTCCTCAGGACCTAGGGTGTAATCATCAAATCATTCCGCCCATTAGTCGTCATCAGATTAGAGGCTTGTATATAATTATGCGTCCAGATTTATAGCCGTTAAATAAGCTATATTTTATATAAAACTAAAATACTTCTTAGGAGATTTTGGATGAAAAGGGGCATTTTGGCAGTTGTATTTACACTTATAACACTTCTCAGCCTCTTTGGCTATGTTTATTCCATAGTTACAAGCTCTCCGCTCGGCCAGTTCAACGTGACGATACAGAACGACATTAATGTGATTCAGCTTGTCCTAAACTATACAAACTCTTACAGCGGGAATATAACACTGTCGGCAAACGCCAGTTACGGCTCCCTCACTTTGGAATTTTTGAACAGCAGCTCCGATTCTTCCCTTACGGAGAACTATACGCAGGGGAACATTTTATCAGCATGCCAAAACATATACATCATATTGCGAAACGATACTGGCAATTATATAAGCGAATTATCAAACCTAACACCCTCGGTAAGCCGCAATTTCACGCTTTTTATGCAGCTGCCAAGACTCAGCTGCTTGCCCGGAGCATACGTCACAACGAAATTCACGGTAAGGAATAAGACGCAGACCAGCGAGACAGCCAACATAACAGTGCGCCTTGATATACCAATATCCTCTTCCAACACATTGAACAACTACACCGGAATCGCCACATTCAACGGTCAGCTGAAGGCAAACGCTACAACATACCAGTCTTTCTTTTTTAACGCTACTACAGGAACTAGCGGAGAAGTGGCGAACATAACAGGTTTCACTGTAAATATGACTGTTTCAAGCGATGCAGATCTGTTCCTTTTGAACAATGCATCTGTGCTGAAAGCAAAGTCTATAAACAGGTCAACAAATTCTGAATGGTTAATATTCAGTAAGAATGACGAGCTTATGGCCGCACCAAACATGTGGGAGATAAGAATTTACGGCAACAATACAACTTCGGCAATAACATATTCTGGCAACTTAATTTTCACAACATTGAACATAACAAACATAAACGGTCAAACGCCGACCAACCTGAATTTCGGCACAATGAACGCATCGACAAACACTAGCATAAATCTCACACTTAGCAACTATGGCAACATCACATTGAGCAACATAACCGAGACCAAGGTAGTCTATTATATAAAAATATTTGGAAACAATAGCAATATCGACACATTTCTGACAAGAAATTATTCGCTACTGTTGCCGGACTCAAGCGTAATAAACAAGGTCAAAGCAACATTAAACTGGACTGGCGATGCCAACTACACACTTAACGTTTATTTCCCTAACGGCAGCTTGGCTGGTAGTTCCAACAATAAATCCCAGCTTGCCAACATAAGCGGTGTTATGCAGGAGGAATATGTAGAAGCGTTATCCATACCGTCAACAGCCGGCATTTGGAATTTCGAAATTTCAAATAACACCGTTGCAGTCAACCCATTCAACATCACTATTTATGCATACTACCCAGCATCAAGCTGGATTGCAACAAATATTTCAAGCACTACCATAACGCTCAATAGGCTCAGCACTGTAACAAACACCTCATTTAGTGTGATAGGTAACTTTACTGTTCCTTCTGCCGCTATCAGCGGTGCGCATGAAGGCTATATACAATATTTGGATTATAGAAATGCCGGCGTGAGGATACCTTTTACAGTTACAGTTCAAACACCCATGCTTGTTGTAAACGACACCATGAGCTCTATGACATATCAGCGTGATGAAAACTATGGCTTTGGCTTTACTATATACAATATCACGTTCAACATATCCAACCCCGGCGATTATGACTTGGGCATAAAATGGACAAGCTCAGATAATATGACCTGCGACTCAGGCTGTGGATACTATGCAAACTTCTATTTTAACAACACAACAAAAGTATTGCCGGCAAGGAGCTCTATGCTGCTTATCACGAATATAACTGTGAACAACTCTCTGCCTGCAGAGACTGCCTATTCGGGTTGGATAAGGATAAACGGTACAAATGAAACTGATGCTAACCTTACAGCACACCCATATTCAGAATTCCTGCTAACCATAAGGCTGAACATGACAAAATACATGAAACTGATAGTTACTGATATAAAATCCATGGATGGGGCCGACAATATAGCATTGAATAACTCCGACTTGACCATTGGAGAAAATGTTACGATAAAGTTCAATGTACAAACAATAAATGGTACCAATAACATAACCAGCCTTACTTTGGACAATATAACTTCTGTATGGCTGGGCGAGGGTAATGTGACAACCTCCGCAGGCCGTTTATATCTTTCAAACGGCTCAACCTACTTTATAGGCTCGAATCCGCTTTATTACAACAATTACTACAACCTAAATGTGACCATACCAGCATACCAGCCCGGAGGTCGCTACATACCTTTCATAAATATGGTTCATTACCCAAATTCTTCTGTAACATACAACGCAACAACCTATGCTGGCAACAACGTCATAGTTGTCAACAACACAGGCCTTTTCATGAGCACCAACATCTCCGACTCGGACTCCAACTGCTACTTCGGCTCGGATTGTGCCAACCCAACCATATCTGTCAACAACGGCTCGGTCACATCACTGTATGTAAACGTCAGCAACCACGGCCCTGTCAGGAATGCCACTGCAACACTCATAACGTATTACAGCTGCACCGGCTGGACTATAACAAATACAACGCCAGACTACTACGGCTGCATAGGCACCAGCAACAGGCCGAACGCGTCAGCATATTCTACAAATTGTGTCGTCCGCTACAATGTCACATCGCCCGCAGCCAGCAGCACGTGCGCAGTGTATCTCCTTGGCTCACCGACATACGGCTGGTTCAACCCGCTCGGCGTCAACATAACGTTTTCCTCAACAGCCTCAACAACCACAACCACAACATCCACCTCAGGCTCCTCCTCATCTTCATCCAGCACATCCTCGGCCGCTGCAAGTTATCTGGACATAACAAGCTACCCGTCGCTTGTCATAGTCACGCAGGGCAGCACTAACTCTACGCTGGTTAAAGTCAAAAATATAAACACAACTTACACGCAACTGATAAAGCTTACAGTCGACAACCTCGACTCGTCATGGTTCTCTGTCAACCCTTCCACTTCTCAAAGTACAGCAGCACTTGCAACCGTAAACTTCACAGTCACGTTTTCTCCGGCAGCCGATGCAGCAATAAAGGATTACACTCCTTCTTTCAAAGCAGTTAGCGATTATTCCAGTGCAAACAAGTCCTTCACGCTGAGAGTCATGCCAACAGAGACTACAAAGGCGCAGATCAACGTCAGCCTCGACCAGTTCAAGGCAAATGTCACAGCGCTCGAGGCAGAGCTTAACGGCTTGAAAACACTGTACAACGTCTCTGCTGCAGAAACAAAGCTTAACCAGTTGAAGGCGAAGATCAGCGAGGCTGAGGCGTTTATAAAAGCGGGCGACTACAACTCAGCCTACGGCCTGTTCGACGCGATCAAGTCTTTGATAAATGACGTGAAGACTGAGATGGATAATGCGAAAAAACAAGGTTTGTTCACGCCAAGCAACCTAGTAACCTATGCGCTGATTGGCGGCGGTATCGTCGTAGCCGTAGTGCTTGCATACCTGTTCTGGCCCACCAGATTGCCTACGCCAGGCCGTGCAGCCGTAACAGAAAGGGCAGGCTTCGCATTCGGCAGGACGAAAGAGGTTGGTTCAAGCCTCGCGGAAAAGCTGAAGGAAGCGCTGGGAAAAATCAAGGAAAAGCTCTCGCGCAGGAAGGCAAGCACTGAACTCAAACCGTAACAAATTCTCATCTGGCCGCGTTCCAGCCTAGCACACAGGCTTTCCGAAGCAGATGTAGCACTCAACCCCGCCGTGCAGCTTACAAATGATTTTCTCCTTCCTTATGCTCCTGCATATGTTACAAAGTTCCACGTGCATCCTCTGCGGCTTCATATTTCCTTTTGCGATATCCTTGGCCAGATTTTTTATAAGCGTTGCGATTTTTTTGTTTGACAGCAGCATCTTTGCTCCGCGACCTCTGAGCTTGCTGCGGTACTGCGAAACTGCTGGTTGTGTCACGCCGAGCCTGCGGGCAGTCTCGACCTGGTTCAATCCATGCGTGTCCATCAGCTCTTTCGTTATCATCGCCCTTATGACAGGCAGCACGTCGGCAACGACAACCTCGCAGAACGGCTTCATACTTATCTATTTCACTATAGAAATATTTAAGACTATAACAACGTTATGAAAATTATCTAATTTTTATGGGGAAAGAAGATTGGACAGAGCGGTTTCGACAAACAGTTGCAACCTTACTCTGCCAGTTTTCCCTCAAAATTAACTCATGCTCAACTCCTGCGCGGATCCAAGTCCAACCTCACGCATGAAATTAAATCCTTTTATCTCCTATTCTTGGATATGATTGAATGGGGAGTTACAGATCTTGGTTACGAAGTTTTAGAGAAAAGTGGTTTAGCTAGAAGAATAGAGGAAGAATGGGATAGTATTTCAGATCAATTGCCATTTGGAGCCTTTGTCGATGAATGGGAAATTAAAGATCTCATAAAAAAAGACATGCCGCAAGAAAGGAAAATGGCTATAAAAAAATATTTAAAAGAAAATCAAGAGTATGATAGAAAACCTGCAGATATTTTTATGATTTCGGGCAAAGCAACTGACGTCATTCTAACAAAAGAAGAGCGTGACGATCCTAAAAAATTCGGCGTTAAAAATTTAAGCCAATTAGATGGCTTAATTGCAGCATTTTGTCTTACAAAACATTCAAGCAACCCTTTAGCTGGTGAAAGTTACTATGCATGGCATTCAAGTGGATTTAGAACACAAATCCATGGTGATACGAATGGAGATTTGCAAATACATCAAGTTCGAACAAAACCAAAAGGTAAAAACGATTTCTTTGGTAAATTACAAGACAGTTATATAAATGCACATTACGATTATTGGCCTGTTCTTGTTGCTACAGCGCTCAAATACACTGATACTATAGGAGTGAAAATTCCAGAAGCAAAAAACTGGCAGGAATTCATGAAACAAAAGGGCTGGAATGGCAAAATTGTAAATTCCAGATTTAGTGGAAGTATGGGTTATGGCGGCTTTATCTTTGACTATCTTGGCCGTATAATTGCACAACTGCCTGACAAAACTAATGCCAGAGAGGTTGGAAAACTATTTTTTGGCGAGATGCGTCCTGACTCAAGCCATGAAGTTTCTTATTTGCCTGTAATAGATTTAGAACAAAATCTTGTGTTCGTTTCAAATTCTGGTGTCGGACAACCCATTGAGCTCGCTCCATATGGTTATATGATAAAATTCTACCCACGTGTTTGTGTTCCGAAATCAGATGCTACGCATATGTTTAAGGGTGCAGTGCATGGAATTATGACGCATCAGTCAAGAACAAGGCCGGAATTTCTAGCTTATATGTTTTGGGAATATGATCAAATAGGAGCAGGTAAATCAGTAGAGGAAATAATGAAGGAAAGCCACAAGTTTGATAAAAATTAAAAAAGAAAAAGTTGATTTTCAATGGGTTCAAAACTTATTCTAATAGTCAAAATTATTTTGTCTTCAGCCTTTCCAACATCCTTATCTGCTGGTTGACCCTTGAGAGAGTCTGCTCAAGCTTGTCCTTCTCTTCGAAATCATTTGTAAAACTTATTTTGCTGGCTATCTCCGCCTTCACCAGCTTCAGTCTCTTTATCTCGCTCTCGGCGTCCTCAGGCAGCATTCAGACCATCGATATATTTGATTTTTTCATGGAGCTTATGAAAAGCTCGTAGACAGGCAGCGTTATCTTCATCTTGAACACGGGCTCAAGCATGGAAATCTGGCCAAAGCTGGAAGTCATCAGCACCTTGTCGATCAGCTCCTTTCCATTAGAGACTATATCCTCCACGAGCCTCAAATCGCTCTGCGCGTAGCGCGACAGCACGAGCGAAATGATCTTGTCGATGTTGCTGACTATCGCTGTCTTGTGCCCTTCGACGAACTTCTTCTCCATCTCCGAGGCATTCAGTTGGCGCTTGACGTTTATCAGCTTCGGAACGAGGTTGCTGTCCTTGAAGCGCAGGATTATATTGTCGCAGAAGTTTGTCTGGAAGCGCTTCGCGTCGAACAGGTCTTGCGTCGCGATGCAAAGTCCGACAGGCGTGACATCGTTCAGCGTCAGGGACATCAAACCACCATATAATTACTGTGCTTGAAAACTAATTAGCCTTTTCCCGTCAGCCCTTTTATTTCGTCCTGTATTTTTTTCAGCCGCTGCGGTGCAGGATGCTCTTTGCCAAACTTCCCCTCGAGTTTTGCGATCTCCCTCGACGCATCCTCGTTTTCCTTCATAGTGCCGTCAGGCATCTCCTCAACGAGCTTGTCAGCATAACAAACAATCTTCTCCTCAAGAGTCTCAGGCATGAAATCCTTTTCCGGAAATCCTTCAACCTCGCCTGCCTTTATCCCGCCGCCTACATGCCTCTCAACAATCCTTGCCAGCTCCTCTTCGCCCATCGCCCACACAATCTTCCCGCCTTCTACACCATGGTTAACATCGTTTGTCCTACATCTTCCTATGTCATGCAGCAAGCCGCCAATCATCGCCAGCGCTGCATTTACCTCGTGGCCGTTCGCAACTATTTTTTCGGCAATCTCGCCAGCCTTCAAGGAAACCCTTCTGCAATGCTCTATCACTTCCTTAGAGCAGCCCTTCTCCTCCAGCAGCTTTTCCGCTTCCTCGTAGGTTATCATGCTCTCAATAATTTATAGTAAGGTTTAAAGTATATTAGATAATTCAAGTGTGATTGGTATGATACGCTCGCCCATAATTGTTGTTGCCGGCCATGTAAATCACGGCAAGACTATTTTGTTAGATAAAATACGAGGAAGCTTTGTGGCGAAATCAGAGGAGGGGGAATTAACTCAACATGTCGGCGCTTCATACATCCCAATCGACACAATAAAAAAAATCTGCGGGGACATGTTGCAGAAGTTCCACGTGGACATAAACATACCCGGCCTGCTGTTTATCGACACGCCCGGCCACGCTGCATTCATAACAATAAGAAAGCGTGGCGGCGCTGTGTCAGACCTGGCAATACTTGTCATCGACATAACCGAAGGTTTTCAAGAGCAGACAGACGAAAGTTTGGCAGTTTTGAAAAGCTTCAAAGTCCCGTTTGTCGTTGCCTTGACAAAAATCGACAAGGTTTCAGGCTGGACTCCACACGACTCGTGCTTTCTGGAAAGCTTCGAAAAGCAGCGCGACGCTGTCAAGGATGAATTGGAAAAGAAATTGTACATGGTTGTCTCGCAACTGTCGGAACGCGGCTTCAACTCTGAAAGGTTCGACAGGGTTGACAATTTTCAGAAACAGATAGCCATAGTTCCATGTTCGGGCATAACAGGCGAAGGTATTGCAGATCTGCTGATGGTGCTGGCAGGCCTGTCGCAGCATTTTCTGAAGGACAAGCTGGAGATTTCCAAAAAGGCAAGGGGCACTGTGCTTGAAGTGAAGGATGTGAAAGGCTTCGGCATGACCATGGACGTGATACTTTACGACGGCAGCATACGCAAGGGCGACCACATCGTAATCGGCGGCAAGCAGCCTGTTGTCGCGAAGATAAAAGCGCTGCTGCGTCCACAACCGTTGCATGAGCTGCGGCTGGAAAAGGAGTTCGAGTCTGTTGACGAGGTCGTGGCAGCTGCTGGAGTAAAGATTGCCGCGCCTGGCCTGGAAAATGTCGTGCCAGGCTCGCCTGTGATCACAGTTAAGACGGAAAAAGAGGTTGAAAAGGCGAAGCGCGAGATACAAAAAGAAGTCGAGGAGGTGCAGTTCACCAAGCAGATGGAAGGCGTAGTTGCAAAAGCAGATACGCTTGGCAGCTTGGAAGCCATGATTAAGCTTTTGACAGAGGCGAACATTCCGATAAGAAAAGCGGAGGTCGGTCAGGTCACAAAGCAGGATGTAACGGAGCTGCAGAGCTCGAAGGACGAGCTGATGAAAGTCGTTCTGGTCTTCAATGTAAAAACTCTGGATGAAATTAAGAACTTGGCTAAAGACTTTGGAGTGAAAATTTTCGAGAGCGGGGTGATTTACAGGATAATTGATGAATACAAGGAGTGGTGTTTGAAAAAGAGGGAGAGGGAGTTGCAGGAGAAGCTGGAGAGCGTGGCGAGGCCGTGCAAGGTAAAGTTCCTGCCGGGCTGCGTCTTCCGCCAGTTCGACCCGGCGATTTTCGGCGTGGAGGTTTTGCAGGGCATGCTGAAGGCAGGTGCAAACATGGAGAGGGAGGACGGCAAGGTTGTGGGAAAAATAAAGGAGATGCAGAAGGAGGGCAAGACTATTTATGAAGCGAAGAGGGGTGAGAAGGTCGCTGTCAGCATTGATGGGCCTGTTGTCGGAAGGCACATAAAGGAAAGTGACATACTATTTTCAGTCATCTCCGAGGCCGATATGAAAATCCTGAAAGAAGTGTGGGAGATGCTGGGTGAGGACGAGAAGGAATTGCTAAGCAATAAATAAAGAGAAAATAAAATAATTTTATGAAACCGCATATTGTAGCTGCTTTGCTGGTAGCATTAACTCTTGTTGGTATCATTCCGGTAATGGCGCAGGAAGACCTGCCAGAACCCGGCATACTTCCCGACAGCCCGTTCTACCCGGTGAAAATTTTCGTTGAGAAAGTTAAAGTCTGGATAACTTTTGATCCTGAAGCAAGAGCAAAAATCCATTTGCAATATTTGGAGATAAGGCTGGCTGAAATGAAAGAGATGATAAAAAGGAACAAAACTGAATATGTTGAAGGAATTTTGAGGGATTTTGAGACAGAACAAAACTATTTTGAAGCGGACAGCAATAGAACAAGAGCCCTGGGAAGAAACATTACTGCCTTGGCAGAGCATGTTTCTAATGTCACACACAAACACATTATAATTTTGGAAAAAATCCTAGCAAAAGTGCCAGAGCAAGCCAGGCCAGCTATAGAACATGCGATTAACGTTTCTATAAGAGGGCATGAGCAAGCGGTTGAAAGCATTTTGTCAAGAATAAACAAAACTATGGAGGAAGTTAGAAAGGTAAACTGCACTGTGGATGCTGATTGCGCTGGATTGGTTTGCCCGATGGTCCTGGGAAGCGACACACCTGTCTGCAAAGAAGGCAAGTGCAAATGCGGAGGGAAATGGGAAATAGTCAACAAAACGGAATGGAGAGAAAGATTTGGGGAAGAGCTGACCAACGAAACGCAAAAAATACAAGATAGAATAAGAGAAAGAATTGTTGGAAAAATTACCGCAAGAAGATGATTCATTTTTTCAGATCTTTGAGAACACCCAAATAAGTTCCGTCCAGAAGATAAACCTTCGAATTTTTTAAATCAAAAACATTGTTTGTAAACAGCGGGCCTGTGTGCCTCTCATTCGTTATCCTGTTCAACGCCGCGCCGCCCAGTATGCTGTTGAATGTCGGCACGACTACAGCGTTCAGCCTGCCAGTCTTCCTGATTTTGTATTTTTTCTCGACCATTTCTTTGCTCAGTTTGCCTTTCAACCAGACGCTCAGCACGGATCTGAAGCCGAAAGAGTCCCTGAATTCGATTGAGGGGTGCACGTGGCCCATGAAAAGGCAGTCGCAGGCCATGAGTTTTTTAGACGGCCAGGCATGTCCGTGGAAAAAACCGTATTTTCCGATCTTGCAGCCGCGGCTGCCGTATATTTTCACGCCTGACGGCACTATTCCCTCGATTCTGTCATCATGATTCCCTTTCACCAGCACAACTTTTATTTTATGCCTCAGATTTTCAAGGAACTTCGATATTTCCACATCCTCTCTTATGGTCGAGCCTGGCACTTTGTGCTTGATGTCGCCAAGTATCACAAGTGTTGTTGCTTTTGTCAGCTCGATTAGTTTGCCGATAGTCTCCTCGAACTTTCTCCTCTGCGATGGTATCCTTATTCCGGATTTGTAGAGCTCGTGTTCCAGTCCCAGGTGCAGCTCGGAGATTACAAGAATTTTTTTATCTGCTATGAAAATCGCTGGGTAGTCAGTCAAAAATTTGATTGTCATACTACTCCATTAATATATGCCATTAGAAATTCTTCTGTTTTTTTTAGACAGCTCCTGTTCAAACATGCTGCAGCTCTTGTTGGTGCAATGCAGCTTATAGTCCAATAGAGTCATAACCCCGTTCACCGGTCCATAACTAGCCGTGCCGATAAGAGGCTCAAGGCACTCGTCGCATTTGGGCTCGACACGGCCCTTCCTATAATCAGAAAGCATCAACTCTGCAGACATATTGTCACCATTATGTAGTAATAAACTATAGAAATATTTATATATTAGCTTTTAACCTATTAAGGAGTGATGGAAATGGAAGAACCAAAGGGAATGAGATACACAAATAGAGGAAGACCACCAGAAGGAAAGAGGTATCAGAGACCTCCAATTGCGGCTGGAGAAAGTCTTTGGGAAAATTTTAACTACAGAGCTCTTTTAATAGAGATGGACAAAACAGCAGTTAGACAAGCAATAGAAGAGGCAAAAGTGTATGTGGCAGTGACGGGCAAGCCTTTAGTAGTTAAAGACACGATAAGCGAAATGCTCAAAGTGACAGGCCCAAAAAACACAGAAACTCTTGATTGGTAGTTTCCCTTCTAGGACAACAAAATAACTTTTGTAGTCTCGTCCTTCTTTTTGTCCCTTTCAAGCCTGTACGCTCTGCCTGTCACAGCTTCTTCGAGCTCAGGTTGGTGCGTTATGATGAAGCACTGGTCGACGAATTCGTAAATCCTCTCCCTCAATGTTTTTGCAAGCATGTCTATTGCTGCTGCATCTAGGTTAGCAGTCGGTTCGTCGAGTATCAAAGTTCTCAGCTGTGGAGCTAAAACCAAGGAAAATGCAATTCTTAGGGCCAGACAAGCAATAGAACGTTCGCCACCGCTCGCCACGCCCTCGACATTTACCCACCTCCCGCTCCTTTCGCAGAGTTGCAAAACATAATCACCCTCGTCCACGCTCAATTTTATTCCTACAAAATCATCGTACGGATAAAGTGTCGTCCAAAGCTTTGACATGGAGTAGTTCACAGCCTCCACAAACTCCCTGCGCAGTTCAACCTGCGTATGTTCAAGAGCCTTGGCAAAAATCTTCATCTCCTTGACAAGCAGCTCCAGTTTTTTCACCTCTTCCCTTTGCCTCAAAACATCATTGAGCTTCATCTCGTACTCCCTGATGCGGCCTTCCTTTTCCTGCGCCAGCTGCGCAGAGCTCAGGATCCTCGTCTCCATCTCCCTCTCGTCGGCAATCATTTTCCTCAGTGTGTTCTCAACCTCTTCAATGTTTTTCCCAAAAATTTTCATTTCCACGAATTTTATTTTTCTCTCAATTTCTTCCTTGCTGCCGATTAATTCCTCAAGCCTCTTTTTCCTAACATCGTGATCCTCGATCTGCATCATCAAAATCTCATACTCCCGCTTCGCAGCATCGGCCCCGTCCTTCTCCCTTTCAATTTCCTCCAGTTCGCTTTTTATTTTTTCCAGCTGAGTTTCATAAACTCTGGCAGCATCGTTCATCTCGCTGTAAACCCTCTTCGCCTCCTCCAGCTCCCTCTTGGCGTTCTCAAAATCGCCGACATCAATGGTCATTCTCTCGATCACCTTAGAATCCTCCTCAATCCTCCTCATCTGCTTCTCGCTGCTCTCCCTCTGCGCTGTGACATCCTCCAGCATCGCTTTCAATGCACTTGCTTGCAATTGCTTCTGCTTCACAAGGAACTTCTTTTTTTCCTCTGTCAATTTCGAATCGCATATCGGGCATACCCCTCCAAGGGAAGACAGCTGCTGCACAACATCAATAAGATTTTTTATCTTCACCCGTATCTCCTGCTGCCTTTCGATCATCGATTCATACAAAGCCCTCTTCTCATTTACATTTTTTGCAATGTCGCCGCCTATCAAAGCCTTCATCTGCTCCAATTCATTCTGCATCCTCATCTTTTCTTCTATTTCACGCTCTATCTTCTCTATCCTATCACTCTTCAGATAATCCAGCTTTGCCTTCGAATCTGTTATCAGCGAAAATACCTTCTCGTAGCTCATCCTGCTCTCCTTGAGTTTTTTGTCCAGCTCTGCAAGCCTCTGTTTCATGGCAGCAAAGTTATTTTGCAGCTCTTCCCTATTTTTTCCCTTCAAAGCCCTGTCCAAATTTTCGAGGAATTTGTTCGTCTCCTCAATACTGCTTTCTATCCCGCTCTGCTCGCGCCTGAGGATTTCGAGATTTTCTTTTATATTCTTCATACCAGAAACTTCTTTCTCCAGCCTGCCCCTCTCTGCGGCTATCTTCTCAAGGTTTGTTGCAAGCTCTGCTCTCTCAGTCAGCAATTTTTTCATGCCGTCCCTCAACTCAGAAATATTTTTCCTCAAGGATTCCGTGTCTGCAAACTCTATCGCGCTCTCCCTGTCCGCTTTCCTGTCGCTAAGCCTGTTCGCAAGGCTCACTGCGCCTGCCCTGGCCTTCTCGAACTTGTCAATCATCAGCAACTCGTCAATCCTCTTCATTCTCTGGCCTTTTGGTATGGTTAGAAAATAGTCCAGCGCGTTCTGCTCAGCATATATCGCCTTGCTGAACAGCTCATAATTAACCCGCAAAATTTTCTCTACAGATTCTGTAACGCGCTGCGAGTTGGGCGACTCTATAAGCCTTCCGTTTTCTTTCAGCTCGCAGTAGCTCGTTCCCCTGCCTTTCTCTATCACCCGCCTCAGCGAATAAATCGAGCCGTTTAGCTCGAATATAACTTCCACCTCGCCTTTGTCCTTTTCAACAGGCTTTTTCATGAGTATGTCCTCGAGCTTTAGCTTTTTCGACTGGAGCGTCGGAAATGTTCCGAAAAATGCAAAGCACATGGCATCCATTACCGAGGATTTTCCGCTGCCCATTATGCCTATCAAAGCGTTCGTCCCGCTGGAAAAATTCAGCTCCGAGTCCTCGTGCGAGCGCCAGTTCTTCAGTCTAACTTTTGTTATCATCTTTATCGCCCAGAATGCCCCCTTTCATCAATTCTTTACCTATTGATGTGTAACTGAATCTTATCTCATCAGCAGCGATTATAACATCTTGTATAAGAACTTTAGGATTAATTCCGTTCTTTTTGAAAATTTCATAAATTTTTACCAAATCATTTGGGTTTATATTATTTTTCCGTATTCTTTCTGGCAACCAATATCTACCATGCCCAACCAATTTTCCAATATATTCATTCGTACCTTCTTCACTTAACTTGTATAAAATTCTACGAAGCACCGACTTCTTCTTTTTATATTCGAGAAAACAGTGATACGTGAGAAGGCCCAAATCAAAAGTTGATTTTATTTCTGCCATTCAGATATCACCCTTCAAACTCTGGACTAAAGTTTTCTGCCTTCCGGTCAAGATTTCAAACATCCTTTCCACCTCGCCCTCGCTCAGCATGCTGAAAGCATGCTCGTAATCAAAGCTTTTCTCAAAATCCATCTCGTCCAAATTTTTCTTCAGCAGATTCAGGCCAATCTCCTCTACAGACAGCTTCTGCTCGCGCAGGTTTTTCATGAACTCCATCTTCCCGGCCATTTCTTGCGATTCAAGCTCCTTCGCAAACACAAGAACAGCTTTGCCGGCATATTTTTTCTCAACAGCCCTCAAGTCTTGTTCGGAAACATCCACGTCCTTTCCAACAATCTTCACTTTTACAATCGGCTGCTTTACAAATTCTTTCTCAAGCATGCTGCCAACCAGACTTTCTATCTTTTCCCTTGCGCCAGCGTCAACCCTCAGCTCTTCGTAGAAAAACTTCCTGTTGTTTTCCAGCGGCACAAAATCTATAGTATTTTCCTTCAGGTTTATTTTGTAGAACCCCTTGTCATTCTCCGCCTCGTTCTTTTCAAGCTGCGTAACGACTGTGCTGCCGGGTATGATTAATTTCGTGCCGCCAGTCCTGTCTTCAACACGTCCGTGTATATGGCCGTCAATAATCAGGTCGAATCCGCTTGGAAGGTTTTGCAGGCTTATTGTAGGCGGCTCTAATGGCGAATAAACGAAAGGATCGATGCTCTGGTGCATCATCAAAATATTATAGCAGCCCTCCACTGGCTTTGGGCTCCACTGCTTCAGCACTTCTGCTGCATGCCGTTCAGGCACGCCGGACATGCCGTGTATTGCAACCTTTGTCCCATCCTTTTCGAAAACTATCGTTTCACAATGAAGGTGAAGCAGTATGCCAGCATTGTCCAGCGCCTCGACAGCATTCGTCTCGTCCCTTCCCTTCCTCTCGTGCGTGCCGTGTATTACCACAACAGGTATATGCTGCAGCGTTCTCTTGTGAATTTCCTTCAAGCTTTTCGTTGTGCTGACTAATTTCACGCCACTGCTTTCAGCGACGAGCGGCTTGACAAGCACTTTTATCGCCTTTGCCCATACACCTGTCTTCGGCATTCGCGAATCGAAAATATCGCCAGCAATGAGAATCAAATCAGAACCCAGCGCCTTCTGCATCGCCTCGTCAGCGTTGTCAAAACAATCCTCCTCAGTTTCAGCGCTGTGCGAATAGCCAAAATGGAAGTCGGACAATACGGAGATTATCATACGTATTATCTATGACAGTTAAATTACTTAATCGTTTTGCAGCTTGTGGCATGATGCGTTTAGAAGTTTAAACTCATGCGGGAGGTGTGCATTGAAAATTAGTTCAGTGCCCACGGCTGATTTGTTTCATGAAACACTGTGAAATATTTTCTAATAAAATCATGAAGTTTTTGCATGTTCGACATTGTATTTGGTAAGAAAATGATCAGATGCATACCATAAATAAAAACTTATTGCACAACCAACTCCCCTAAGAAACCACTCATAAGGCAAACTTTTGTCTATAAAGTGTCCATATGCGGCAATCAGTGCACCAGCAGTCATAACAGGAAGGAAAACATATTTATAACCACTCAACCCTTTAGTTTGCCAAAGCTTACTAATTGGAATTTTTTTGTACATGTACTTGTAAATGTCTTCAATTCCAACAGCTGTAGCAGCTGTACACAAACCAATACTGAATAGATAATCATAAATATTTGATTTTGGAAAAGAACATTCTGTTAAGTATAAAGATAAAATAGAGCTGCCTTTCAATAATGGTGCGAGTGCTTTTTCTCTCAATCTCATATCCAAAATTCATAACATTAAAATTTAAATAACCAATGAAATTGGTTCACCCTTGAAGTATGGCAGGCGTTGAACTTTAGTTTAGTGCGAGAGATTGGATTTGAACCCGCGAAGCATGTTGGTTATTGCCGAACATCGACCGAGCAGCAGCTAGACCTCGAAAAATTCACAGGAAACGTTAGGTTTTAGTCCGAGGAGGAGTCATTTTTAGATAAGGGTGCTATTTTCTCTAGTATTGCTTTTGATTTTTCCAATGTTTTGCCGTATCTGATTTGCAAATGTCGCTCTAATTTTTTGGCCAAAATTGTTCTTAAAAGAACTGTGTCTAGAATTACAAAACTATTTTCAAGATTGTGATACCCATAGTGAATTAGTACAGGTTCGTCAGAAAAGTCTATAATAACTCGTGAGGATTGGATATGAAACAAACTCTTTCTTTTTGCTTTAGCTTCAATCTTTTTTCCCGATGTATCTGGCACATCTCCATAGGGACTTATAAAAGGTCCAACATATGAAAATATTTCTAGCGCTCTCAGCTCATCTTCCAGTTTTATTGCCTCATCTTTAGTTAAACCAAAAGGCAATTTAATTCCATAAAGGTTGGCAATATCTGCGGATTCTATTCCATATCTATCTAGACGAGGGACGCCATTGTTGAATCTATCTTTTTCTATAGCGGACATTTGTTACCCCTATTTTTAATGAAAATTTAACTTTATAAAGTTTATTGCATTGCATGCTTGCTAATTTGGTCAAATGCAGTTTACGCCTGCAGCATCGCATCCAGTTTTTGGAGCAGCTCTGCGTATACTACATCCTCTTCCTTTCCCATGAGATTTATCACTGCAACCTTGCCCTTGTTGCTCCTGTAGAACTCCATCAGCCCTTTGTAGACGAACTCCAGCATTTCAAGTTCGGGCGTCATAAGCTCAGGCTTGTTGCGGTCCTCCTGCCTGTTTAGTGAAACACCAGGCGGGATGTTGAAAATCACGAACTTCGAGTTTTGTATCAGTCCCTGTATGGCTTGATGATTGTAAGCATCAAGTATCCCTCTCCTCGAGTCCTTCTGCTTGCCTAGCTTCGACCGTGCAGCAGCGAACAGCATGTCAATGACCGGCCCGCCCTCGAAGACTATTACCTGCGGCTTCTCCATGCGCAGTATGTCCTTTGCCATGTCGATGTTCTTGTCGAGTATGGCCCTGTCGAACTCGAACGGCGCGTCCTTTCCCGGCTTGAATCCCTTTTCGTATATAAGCTGCGTCGCTCCCTCCCGCAGGAACCTGTATCCCCTCTCAGCAGCCAACCTGTCGCCATACATGCTCTTGCCAGAGCCAGGCAGGCCGAGGAAGCAAACTATCTTTCTCACGATATTTAATTTCTTTTCTAGACTTTTAGCTTTTTTGGTATCGGCTAAAAAGGCTTTAAGTTTATCTTTATAAACAAATTAAATCTTACATATGTGATTCGATGGCAGAGCAGGAAGGAATAAAGGCGAAAAAATCAGAGAACTTTTCGGAGTGGTACACGCAGGTTATTATTAGATCAGGCTTTGTCGATTATACTGCTGTTTCAGGCTGCTTGGCTTTTAGGCCGGAAGCGTATTTCGTCTGGGAGCAGATACAGGCTGCGACGGACAAGGAGTTCAAGAAGGCTGGCATACAGAACGTCTACTTCCCGCTACTGATACCTGAGAAGTTTTTGATGAAGGAGAAGGAGCATGTCGAGGGCTTTTCTCCGGAAGTTGCGTGGGTGACCAAGACAGGCGACACTGAATTGACAGAGAGGCTTGCGATAAGGCCGACGTCTGAAACAATCATGTACGACAGCTTTGCCAAATGGATAAGGTCATGGAGAGACCTGCCGATGCTCTACAACCAATGGAACAATGTTTTGAGATGGGAGTTCAAGCATCCCGTTCCTTTGTTGAGGAGCAGGGAGTTTTTGTGGAACGAGGGCCATACTGTTTTCGCTACGCAGAAGGAAGCGGAAGCCGAGCGCGATATAATCCTCGGCATCTACAAAAAAATCACAGAGGAGTATATGGCGCTGCCCGGTATAATGGGAAAAAAGACGGATAGGGAAAAATTTGCAGGCGCTGTCTACAGCTGCAGCATCGAGCATCTGCTGCCTGACGGAAGGGCAATACAAGGCCCGGATTTTCACCACGACGGCCAGAATTTTTCCAAGGCCTTCAACATAAAATTTTTGGACAAAGATGAGCAGATGCAGTACGCGTGGCAGAACACATGGGCGCTGACAACCAGAGAAATAGGTGTGATGATAGCTGTACACGGCGACGATCGCGGATTAGTTTTGCCACCGAAGCTTGCTCCGATACAAGTCGTGATCGTGCCGATATTCGACAAAAAAAAGAGGGAGAAAGTGTTGGCTGCAGCGAGGAAGATTGAAAAATCCTTGAGCAAAGTGCGGGTGAAGCTTGATAGCAGAGATGATTTTTCGCCTGGCTGGAAGTTCAACGAGTGGGAACTGAAAGGCGTGCCAGTAAGGATTGAAATCGGGCCGAGAGACATTTTAAAGAAGCAGGTAGTTGTTGCAAGGCGCGACACTTATGAGAAAAAAGTCGTGAAGATGAGTAAATTGACAACAGAAGTTAATACGCTGCTAGAAGAAATACAGAGGGGTCTTTTCAAAAAGGCAGAAGATTTTCTCAAGAAAAACACACGCAAAGCAAAGACCTACAGCGAACTTAAACATATAATAGAAAATAACCGCGGATTTGTGCAAGCGTGCTGGTGCGGCGATGCAACATGTGAAGAGAAGATAAAGGATGAAACAGGGGCTAAGATTACGAACATACCGTTCAAGCAGGAAAAGATTTTTTCGAAATGCGTCTACTGCGGGAAGGAAGCGAAATATGTTGCGAATTTCGCAAAATCCTATTGAGTTATGGTAGTGAGAACAAACTACGAGTTACATGCCCCCAAAGCGCAAGGGAACCAATTGCTGTTGCTGTTAACGTCACTATAAGTGCTTTGTACGACGGATAAAATTCTAAATATCGTGAGCCCTCAAGCTCGCCATTATTCATATCGTACGTCAATTCTCCAGACACCATATTTGATATTTAAACCATAAACTATTTGAACGCAGCATTTATACAACCAATTTCCGTCAAACCAAACCTTTTTAAATTAACATGAGTAATTAATTTTATCAAATCCTGTGGTTTTATGAAACTAGGAGAAGAAAAACCTGAAATAAAGAAGACCGGGACGACTACGATAGGTCTAGTATGTAAAGACGGCGTAGTGCTTGCGGCAGAGAAGAAGTCGACCATGGGCTACCTCATAGCCAGCAAGGAGTCCGAAAAGATACTGCCGGTCGAGGACCACATAGCCATGACCATAGCTGGGGCGAGCGGCGATGCGCAGACGCTTGTGAGGTATATGAGAGCGGAGCTGAAACTGTTCGCGATGCAGAACCACAGGAAGATTTCCGTCCAGGGTGCAGCAACATTGTTAGGCAACATACTGCAGGGCAGCAAGTATTTTCCTTATTACGTGCAGCTCATTGTCGCAGGCTTCGACGACACAGGGCCGAAAGTTTTCACGCTCGACGCAATTGGTTCGGTGGAAGAAGAGAGGAAGTTCTTCTCCACAGGCTCAGGCTCGCCGTTTGCCTTGGGTGTTTTGGAGGACAAGTATAAGGATGGCATGACAGTTGAGGAAGGCGCGAAGCTCGCTGCTCGGGCAGTTAGAGCAGCAATAGAGCGCGACATAGGCTCTGGTGGCAAAGGCATCGACATAGTTGCGATAACGAAGGACGGCTACAGGTTTTTGAGGACCGAGGCTGCCCAGACTGTGAAGGAATAAGCGGTTCGTTCGCTTGCATTTATAACGGCTTGTAAAAAATTTAATACTGATTAAAAATGGAAATTCTTGAAAGAGTCAAATCTCTTCTTCCAGCAGAAGCTATAAGCAGGATAGAAGTGGAAGGCTCGGAGATCATTGTCTACACGAAGAGCAGGGAGTTTTTTGTCAAGCACGAGGACATTGTCAGGAGCGTTGTGTCGGAGCTGAAGAAAAGGATAGAGATACGTCCTGAGGCCAGCATATGCATGGACAAGGAGCACACGAAGCTGAAAATCATGGAGATCGCGCCTTCTGATGCTAATGTAAAAGACATTTACTTCGAGGACGAGCGCAGCCTTGTTATTATTGCAGCCGAGAAGCCAGGCCTTGTCATCGGCCGAGGCGGGGAGACTTTCAAAAAAATCAAGGCAGAGACATTGTGGGTGCCGCGCATTGAGCGAGTTCCATCGATAAACTCCGAGGTCATAAACAGCATAAGGAAGATGATGCACACCGAATCGAAGTTCCGGCGCGAGTTCCTGAACAAGATCGGTGCAAGCATATTCGGCGAAAGAAAGACCAAAAGGGACTGGATTAGGGTTACTACGATGGGCGCTTGCAGGGAGGTCGGAAGAAGTTGCTTCCTTGTCGAGACTCCGAGGTCAAAAGTTATGATTGACTGCGGGGTCAACGTCGGCGGAGTCAACAGTAACGCCTATCCGATTTTAAACATTAAAGAGTTTGACCCAAGCGAGCTCGATGCGATAATTGTCTCGCACGCGCATCTTGACCACTGCGGTTTCGTTTCTTATCTTTACGAATATGGCTACCAAGGCCCGATGTACTGCACAACGCCTACTGTTGACCTGTTCGCGCTGCTGTGCATGGATTACATCGATGTCATGCAGAAGAACGCTACAACACCTCCAGTCTTCACTGCAAAGGGTGTCAAGGAGGCTGTGAGGCACAGCATACCGCTAGAGTATGGCGAAGTGTCGGATGTAGCGCCGGACGTGAGGCTGACTTTCCAAAACGCCGGCCACATACTCGGCTCTGCACTAGTCCACCTGCATGTGGGCGACGGCTTGCACAACATCGTTTATGCATCGGACATGAAGTTCGGCCGAACTACACTGCTTGATCCGGCATTTGTCGACTTCCAGCGTGTCGAAACTTTGATTCTCGAGTCGACTTATGGTGGCGCTGAAGACATCATGCCTCCGCGCCAGGAAGCCGAAGCCCAGCTGATGGATGTTGTCAACAGGACGATGGAAAACAGCGGGCAGGTGCTCATTCCCTCCTTCTCTGTTGAGAGAGCGCAGGAGATCATGGTTATACTGGTCGAAAACGGTTTTCAGTATCCTGTGTTTATAGACGGAATGATATGGGACGCGAACGGCATCTACACTGCTTATCCGGAGTACATGGCAAGAAACATACAGAGAAAGATTTTCAGCGACCGCGACCCTTTCAAGGACGAGATTTTCAAACGCATTGCCTCTGCTGCGGACAGGGAAAAGGTTTGGTTGGAGAAGCCTTCTGTCATACTGTCTACGAGCGGAATGTTGGTCGGCGGCCCGGCCATAGAACATTTGAAGGTTTTAGCAGAGGATGCGAAAAATACTCTTGTGTTTGTCGGATATCAGGCCGAAAATACACTTGGTCGTCGTATACAGAAAGGCTGGACGGAGCTGCCTTTCAAGGTTGAAGGCAGGACAACAACGCTGCAGATGAAGATGAGCACTGCGACCATCGACGGCTTGTCCGGGCACAGCGACCGCCACCAGCTGCTCAACTTCGTCCACCGCCTCGGCAGCAGGCCGGACAAGGTCATAGTCGTCCACGGCGAAAACCAGAAAATAATTGATTTGGCAAAATCCATCCACAAGCTTTTCAGGATAGAGACAAACGCTCCGAAAAATCTGGAGACAATAAGGCTGAAGTAAAGGTTAAATTCTTTTCGCTACTAATTAATTGATATGACAAATAGATGTACTTGGCGGGGGTCAAAGGATTTGAACGACCTTCAGAAAAAGTTGGTCGATATTGGAGTCGATGCAAAAATTTCTCTAGACAGAAATTTTAAGAAAGGAAAACTCCCAGTAGTAATAACAACACCTAGTTATATTAGTGCGAAATCGGATAACGTTTCTGGCATATTTTATCATTCGCGCGGACAGTTGAGTCCCACAGGAGACGCATTTACATCTACAGATTCAAAATTGTATGAATTATTCTGTAGAGAATATCCACACGAGTGGTCTCGGTATGCCATATATCTTGCTGGATATTTGGTAGGAATAATTACAGTCTGTGGTGTTGTCAGTTACGCTATACCTTTTTTTATCAAATAGTTAAATGAGAAACTTCTGGGCTGCATGAGAAAACTCAAAAATGAGGCAAAATCTGAAATCGCCATAATTATATCTTACAATTAAAGTTATAAGACGGTTGTTTTGATTTTTTAACTATTTTGATTTTTTATGAAAGTTCCCAAATTTCTAAGATATCTATATCTATATCCCTAACAGCATGTGCGGGAGGTGGGATTTGAACCCGCGCAGCATGTTAGCCGTCATCACACAGGCTCTTTAAAAAACATGGGAAAAAAATCAGTAAGGATATCCCAGTCCTAAATTAAATCTGAATATTTCATATACGTCAGTCGCGGCCACGCCTATGTACGATGTGACGAAGCCTGTTTTTACATTTGGAGATATGACGCTGAAGGCTTTCTTGTTCGACAGCGCAAGTATCAGCGACAAAACTAAATTCTTGTGGTCGTCGCCCGCCTTTGAAACATCGCGCGAGAAGTCTGCCATCCAAACGGTCTGAACTTGCCTCGTGCCATTCATGACCACTGCGCTCGCCTTGTGCGGCCCGGCCTCGAAGTCAGTCTTCAGCAGCACCCTGTCATAGTTGTCGTCCGAAGATATTATGTTGTTCGTGGAAGCGGTTTTCGCGAAATCCAAAAATTTGTACGGCTGGTTGAAGCTTACCTTTATGTTTTGTTGCGAGACGGATTTCAGCGTGAAATTCAGCCATTCGCCTATTGACAAAAGTCTGAAAGTGCCGCTGACCTGCGAGTCTATCCCGCCGTCGCCGTTCGTGTCGAAGTAAACAGTCGCGCCGTTGCAGACTGAAAACGGATATGCCTTTGTCCTTATTGTGAAGTTGCCGGTCATGTTTTGCGCGCAGCCCGCAGTGCTTACGCCCGCAGTAGCAGCGGTCAGCCGAAGCGGAAGGTAGTGGAAAAACTTGTAAGGCTGGTATGTTATCAAGCTTGCATTGGCAGGCTTTATGAACAGGTCGTATGCCGGCGAGCCTATCCCGATGTAGTCGGATATGCCGAAGATCTGCTGCTGCGTGTAATCACCAGACAAACTGTAGCTGCTTGGAAAGTCCGTTATCTCCAGTACGCCGCCGTACGATTGCAAGTACTGCCGCAGCACTTCCCTGTATTTAGCTGTTGAGATATCCTTGTAGCCCCACACAATGAGTATGTCGGAGCTCTGCATGCACGGATTGATGGCAGACTCAAGGTCAGTGTAGCATATTTTTGCAGCTATGTCCCTGCCGTTTATTGTTAAGCTGTTGAAAGCGGAGTAGAGGTATTCTATGTTTTGCGCTGTGCAGTTGCACGATATGCTTATCTGGCTTTTCACCGTTCCCTCTATTTCTGTCCACGGTATTATGTTCGTCCTGTTCGTGGGTATGATCAGGTCGAGGAAAGTGTTTTTCAAACATGCGGCGCTGAACGCGCACGGAAAAAACATTCCAGACCTGTCTGCTGTGATTATCAAGTCCCTTGCCTTTAGTTTCATCATCGCCTCGGTCCACCTGTTCCTGTAGCTGAAGCCCGGAAAAAATATGCTGAAGGCTATGAAGAGAGTGACTAGTACGACAATCATCTCGACGAAACTTACGAACGCCTTTTTGCTTTTTACCATTTCACCGACTTTCATCATTCCACCAACTCATGTATTGCAAATACCAGCTCATGCATCGCAAACCACTGATTCATCGCAAACCACTCATGCATTCGCAAGCCGCTACCACATCTCGCTACCACATCTGCACTGCAACTTCTCCATAACCACCCGTGCTGAGCGCGACAACCCTCTTCACGCTTACGTTGACAGTTCTAGCAGCGATCAGCGAAGAAGGGTGGCAGTCCGCAAGAGGCAAACCGCTGATTATGTCCTTGACGATTATGAAAAACTGGTATTTCTCGTCGATGCCGAACAGCTTCTGGAAGCCGTCGCTGTAGCCTGCGTCCGGACATAAGCCTGCCAGCCTTGAGATTTTCACAGTTGACAGATAGTTGGTTTTGTCCGAGTTCTCGTCAGCCAGACCAATTCTTCTGACGCTGGCAGCGCTCCAGTCCTGCGGCTCGCCCGGGTCGTTTACAAGAAGCTCAGATAGTTGGTAAGCTTCGGAGCGCAGTATTTCATTCCTGACTTCCCTCAGATATGCAGGCCTCATGCCCATGATCTGGAACGCTATGTAGACTACGAACAAGATAAAAATTACCAGGGAGATGAAGTAGTCGTAGCCGAACTGCCCGCTGCTTTTTCCCGCATCGGCTGCCATGCTAAACTCCCAGCATTTTTAGTCTGACAAGTATCCCGAACGCGGCAAAAGATATGACGACCATTATCATGCTGTGCTTCACGCCGGCAACAACTGAGTTGTCGCTTATCTGGCCCACAACCAAACCGCAACAAATGGCCTCGATCATGCTCATCAGGAAGAACAGCGATGTGTAGTACGCGCCTATACTTTCGGGATCTATGGAAAAGACGTTCGATATGAAGTATATCATGGAGCAGAGCGGGTTCTCTGCGCCTCCGCACGGGTTGCTCAGCACACCGAAACCGCCTATCGTTTGCGCAGTGGAAGTGAAAATCGGAACCATGAGCTTGTTTATTGCAGC
>Ga0315289_10002260_pt1 | contig 29668 bp, 22 predicted proteins | sample YL17G11_40_MG_FD_203452 | JGI IMG/M metagenome (GOLD analysis project Ga0315289, IMG submission 203452) | Sediment microbial communities from Yellowstone Lake, YNP, Wyoming, USA - YL17G11_40 | ecosystem: Environmental > Aquatic > Freshwater > Lake > Sediment | place: USA: Wyoming | collected... | reverse complement strand
GCGATCTCACCCACGATCTCTTCCACGAGGTCCTCGATGGTCACCAGGCCGGCGGTGCCGCCGTATTCGTCGACCACGATGGCTATGGACAGCTTGTTCTGCCGCATCTCGGCCAGCAGCTCATCCACCTTCTTGCTCTCGGGGACGAAATAGGGCGGGCGAGCCACGGCCTTGATGTCGGCTGGCTTGGCACTGTTGGCCAGATAGCCCAGCACCTCGCGGGCGTAGACCACGCCGACGATGTTATCCATGGTGTCCTCGAAGATGGGGATGCGGCTGTAGCCCCGCTCGATGATGACGCGAGCGACGTCCTCGAAGCTGCTGTCGCTGGCCAGGGCGACGATATCGATGCGGGGCACCATGATCTCGCGAGCGGCGGTATCCTCCAGGGCTATGATCCTGCGGATCATTCGCCTCTCCCCCTCATCGATCAGACCTCCACTCTCCTCCATCTCCAGCAGGCGCAAGAGCTCCCCTGTCTCATCCCGCCGCTCTGTCCCCTCTGCTCCCAGCTTCCGCCAGCGCAGGAGCGCACGCGCCGGCAGGTCGAAGAGGGCGGCGGGCAGGCGGAAGAGGAGCCTAACCAAATCGATAAAAGGAGACAGGTAAACCGCCCACCGCTGGGGATTGCGGGAGACCACCAGTCGCGGTATGGCCTGGATCACCGCCAAGCCGGCCAGGGCAATGAAGAAGGTAACAGCCAGGACGGCCCAATTGTGCCCGACCTCGTGCAAAACGACATAAACTGCAATAGCGGTGCTGCCAATGAGAGCGAGGTTCCGGGCTAGAACGAGGGCTGCATAGACGGCGTGCCTCTCCTGAAGGTAGCGCGCCAGGATCTGCGATCGTGATACCCCTCTTCCGGCCAGCAGGCGAAGGCGAGCTCGATTGCTGACGCCAGCGGCCGCCTCCGCCGCCGTCACCAGGGCCAGCAGAGCAACAGCCGCCAGCAGCAGCACCAGCCCGGGCCAGCTACTACTTTCCACGCTCTCTCGCCGCCTTTCCTTTTCGGCGAGACCCCCGCTTCGGCCGAATGCGAGCCGGAACCCCCGCCGCCAGCGCATCCGCCGGCACGTCTCGATTCACCACCGAGCCGGCGGCGGTAGTCGCGCCATCGCCCACCCGCACCGGCGCTACCAGCATCGTATCGCTACCAATGAAGGCCCCCTGGCCGATAACCGTGCGGTGCTTGCTCACGCCATCGAAGTTGCAGGTGACCGTCCCGGCCCCGATGTTCGCCCCGTCGCCCACCTGGGCATCGCCCACGTAGCCAAAGTGGCCCATCTTGGCACCGCGCCCCAGGCTCGACTTCTTCACCTCAGCGAAGTTGCCTACGTGCGCGCCGCTGGCCAGGTGGCTGCCCGGCCGCAGGTGGCTGAAGGGCCCGACGCTCACGTCGTCCTCCAGCACCGCACCCTCGACCACCGAGGCCACAACCCGGCAGCGGTCGCCGATAGTGGAGTCGCTGACGCTCGTGTTGGGGCCGATCTGGCAGGCCCTGCCGATGTGAGTACGGCCGGAGATAACGGTGTTGGGATGGATGACGGTCTCGGCCCCCACGCTGACGCCATCCTCGATGTAGGTGGTGGCCGGATCCACGATGGTAACCCCCGCCAGCATCAGCTCCTGGCAGAGCCGCTGCCGTGCCAGCGCCTGCGCCCGCGGGCGCGATAAGGCTTCGATCGCCCTTTCCCTGGCTGCGGCATAGCCATCCTGAGCGATGACCTGCCTGAGCTGGGCCCGTAATGAGGGCGTAAGCTCTAGGCCCAGCTCTATGGCCAGTTGCTTGACCTGAAGCCCCAGCCGAACCGCCTCGCCCGATGGATGCACTGCCGCTGTCCTTGCCTTTGCCCTTGCCATCGCTTGCTACAACAGGAGAAGCCTTAAGCTGATGCGACCGTCGCGGCCGCCAGCCGATCCTTCATTGACTAGACCTTTCCTAACCAAAGAAAGGGGAGGGGAGAGCGAGGATAGCATGCTAGACGTAAGCCAGCCAGCACGCGTGGGGTTTGACAGGCGAGGGCGTTGAGGGGTCTCGGTCGACCAACGAAATGACCACAACAATCGAATTCGCCGCCTAAAGGCGGCTCTGCTTCTTCAGCGTCCAAGAACTACAACCTTCTCGTTGCCGCGCCGCTGTCCATCGTTCGTCGCGTCGGCAACGGCGCCACACTCTTACTACAATACTAGCCATAGACCTCTGGCCTGTCAAGGCGGGTACGACGCGAACCTACCTGCCGACAGGCAGGCGTGCTATAATCCACTCGCGCATGCGCAGCCAGGTCTGCCCTGTCGGCAGGCGGATGTTCTTAGATATGGACAGCCAACAGATTCGCGACACCTTCCTCCGCTTCTTCCAGGAGCGAGGGCATAAGGTGATCCCCAGCGCGCCCCTCGTGCCGGTGGGCGACCCCACCCTGCTCTTCACCAGCGCCGGTATGGTGCAGTTCAAGCCCTACTTCGAGGGGCGAGTCACCCCACCCTCGCGCCGCTTGGCGTCCGTGCAGAAGTGCTTCCGCACCAGCGACATCGACTCGGTGGGCGACACCGCTCACCTCACCTTCTTCGAGATGCTGGGCAACTTCAGCATCGGCGACTACTTCAAGGCGGAGGCCATCCCCTGGGCGTGGGAGTTGGTGACCGACAAGAGTTGGTTCGCCATGCCCAAAGAGCACCTCTGGGCCGCCGTCTACCTGGACGACGACGAGGCATTCGACCTCTGGCGCAAGGTTGGCGTCCCCGCCGAGCGCATCGTTCGTTACGGCGAGGAGCACAACTACTGGTTCTGCGGCACGGTGGGCCCCTGCGGGCCGTGCAGCGAGCTCCACTACGACTTTGGCCCCACGCCTGGCTGCCCCGAGTGCGAGCGCGACCAGTGCCACCCAGCGGTGGACTGCGGGCGCTTCCTGGAGATATGGAACCTGGTGTTCACCACCTACTTCCTGCACCCCGACGGCTCGCGCACCCTTCTGCCCGCCAAGAACATCGACACCGGCGCCGGCCTGGAGCGCATGGCAGTCGTCCTCCAGGACGTGCGCTCGGTGTACGAGACCGACCTCTTTGCGCCCATCATCCGGCGGGTGGAGGAGCTGAGCGGCCGCCGCTACGGCCAGGACGAGGCCACCGACCGGGCGATGCGCATCGTCGCCGAGCACACGCGGGCGGCGGCCTTCCTCATAGCAGATGGCGTCATGCCCGGCAACGAGAAGCAGGGCTACGTGCTGCGGCGGCTAATAAGGCGCGCCGCGATCTTCATGGATCAGGCAGTTTTGGCTGCTGAATGGCGGCCGAAGCTAAAGGAGTGGGTCGAAGGGGCGCCGTTTCTGAGCAAGATAATGCCGGACGTGGTGGAGATAATGAGCCGGCATTACCCTGAATTGAATCCGCGGGGCGCGCTGATGTCCGAAGTCCTTAATACAGAGGACACGACCTTCCGACCTACTCTGATCGCTGCTGGTGATACGGTGAATCAGATCGCTGCTGTGCGGGAGCAAGCGGAGGCCATTACGCGGCAATACGCACCCACCAGAGACGTGGCGCGCCTCAAGAGCGCCTTCAAAGCGGAATTGGAAGAAGACCCGAGAGTCCCGATGATTCCGCGCGAATATACCTTGCCGGTCCTCGCGCAGGCGATTGAGGCTGGAGACATCTGGGACTTTCCTTTCAAACGACTTTCAGGCAGTGAAGCATTCGCCCTTCACGATACCTACGGCTTCGTGATCGAGCTGACCCGCGAGATCGCCCGCGAGCGCGGTTTCACCATCGACGAGGAGGGCTTCCAGCGGGAGATGGAGGCCCAGCGGGAGCGGGCCCGCGGCGCCGCCAAGTTCACCGCCGAGGGGCCAGCGGCAGGCTACGATGCCGTGGCTGGCCTGGAGACGCCGTTCCTGGGCTACGAGACGCTCACCGCTCAGACCAGCGTCGTCGGCCTGCTGAAGGACGGCGGCCAGGCTGAGAGCGCTTCGGAGGGCGAGGCGGTGGAGGTCGTCCTGCGGGAGACGCCCTTCTACGGCGAGGCCGGCGGCCAGGTCGGCGATGCAGGGGAGATCGTCGGGCCGCACGGCCGCGTGCAGGTAGATGATACCCAGCGGCCCGCCGAGAAGCTCATCGTCCACCGCGGGCGCGTGGTCGAGGGGCACATCACCGTCAACGACGCGGTGGTCGCCCAGGTCGACGAGGCCCGCCGCGACATAATGCGCAACCACACCGCCACCCACCTCCTGCATGCCGCCCTGCGCCGGGTGCTGGGCAGCCACGTCCGCCAGGCGGGCTCGCTGGTGGCGCCCGACCGCCTGCGCTTCGACTTCACCCACATGGAGGCCCTCAAGCCGGAGGAGCTGGCGGAGATCCAGCGAATAGTGAACGAGAAGATTCGGGCCGACCTGCTGGTGACCACCCGCATCTCCAGCTTCGATGAGGCTATGAAGGAAGGCGTGCTTGCCTTCTTCGACGAGAAGTACGGCAACCAGGTGCGGGTGGTGGAGACAAAGGAGGGCGGCGAGCGCTTCAGCGGCGAGCTATGCGGCGGCACCCACTGCTCGGCCACCGGCCAGATAGGGCTGTTCCTCATCGTGGGGGAGAGCAGCATCGGCGCCGGCATGCGCCGCATCGAGGCCGTCACCGGCCGCGCCGCCGAGGCCTACGTCCAGGAGCAACTGGCCGCCCTGGAAGGCGCCAGTCGCCGCCTGGGGGCTGTGGCCAGCGACCTGGAGGCCAAGGTGGTCGCCCTCCTCTCGGACCTGGACAGCGAGCGCAAGCGGGCGCAGGCCTTGGAGCGAGCGCTGGCTGCCCCCGCCGCCGAGGCCCTCGTCGGCAAGGCGCGGGCGGTGGACGGCATCCCGCTGCTGGCGGCACGGGTCGATGCCCCTAGCCAGGATGCTTTGCGCCACATGGGCGACGTCCTGCGTCAGCGCCTGGGCTCCGCCGTCGTCGTTCTGGGGACAGTGCTCGATGGGCGGCCGGCCTTCATGGCCATGGTCACCCCCGACTTGGTGAAGCGCGGCCTCCACGCCGGCCACATTCTCAAGCGGGTGGCCTCGGCTGCCGGCGGCGGTGGCGGTGGTCGGCCGGAGATGGCCCAGGGCGGCGGCACCGACGCCAGCAAGCTGGACGAAGCCCTCGCCCTGGTAAAGCCGCTGGTTAAAGAGCTTCTGGCGAAGAAGAGCTAGCTGTCATGCGTATCGTTGGTCTGGATGTGGGCGAGCGGCGCATCGGCGTTGCCGTCGTCGACGAGCGGGCGCGGGTCGCCCTGCCCGTCGCGGTGATAGAGCGCACCGAACTGCCCGCCGACCTCGATGCCATCGCTCGCCTGGTGCAGGAGCGGGGCGCCGAGGCCGTCGTGATCGGCCTGCCCATCTCGCTGAACGGCTCCCTCGGCCCTCAGGCCCAGGCGGTCGAAGCCTTCGGCCAGGAGCTTTCCGCTCGTCTGTCGCTGCCGATCGAGTACTGGGACGAGCGGCTGTCCACCGTCGAGGCGCAGCGCCGCCTGGCCAGCGCCGGCCACCGGGGGCCGAAGGCCAAGGCCCGGCGGGACGCCCTGGCCGCCGCTATCATTCTGCAAGGCTACCTGGACCGTCAGGCCCAGGCCAGCCCATCAGCCCCCTTCGAGTCATAGAGCATGCGTTTCGTCCCTCTCGCCGGAATCCTGCTCGCCGTCGTTATGGTGGGCATCAGCATCTGGCAGATCACGGAGACCCCCGACTGGCTGCTGAAGGAAGAGCCGCCGACGGTCGTGCCCACATCCGCACCGGGCGAGCCCGTCCTCATCTCTATCCAAGCAGGCCAAAACGCTCAGGAAGTGGGCGCCAAGCTGGAAGACGAAGGCGTCATCTCCAGCGGTCTCCTCTTCCGGGTGCTCGTGGCCCTGGAGGGCTATGACCAAAAGCTGGTGGCCGGCGACTACGAGTTCGAGAAGGGGATGCCCACCCTCGAAGTGGCAGAGCGCATTCGCCATGGTCAGACCGCTCCCCTGGTGGTGACCATCCGCGAGGGCCTGCGGGCAGAGGAGATCGCCGCGCTCATGGAGAGCAAGAAGGTGATCCCCGCCGAGGACTTCCTTCAGGCCATCGATCAGTGGTATGAGTTCAGCTTCCTGTACAGCAAACCCTACTGGGCCAATCTCGAGGGCTATCTCTTCCCCGACACCTACTTCTTCCATCGCAATATGACAGCGCAGGAGGTCGTTCAGCAGATCCTGGAGAACTTCGACCAGCGCTTCGACGCCGACCTCCGCCAGGAGGCGGCCGTCGCCGGCCTGTCGCTGCGCACGGTGCTCACCCTGGCCTCCATCGTCGAGCGCGAGGCCCAGGTCCCCGAGGAGCGGCCGATCATCGCCGGCGTCTTCCTCACGCGCCTGCGCCGGGGCATGCCCCTGGAGGCCGACCCCACGGTGCAGTACGCCCTGGGCAACGACCCGGCCAGCGTCGCCAAGTACGGCTACTGGAAGCAAGATCTCACCCAGGCCGACCTGGAGGTGGACTCGCTCTACAACACCTATCGCAACGCCGGCCTGCCGCCGGGGCCCATCTGCAACCCCGGCCTCGCTTCTATCCAGGCGGTGATCAGGCCAGCCCAGACCGACTACCTCTACTTTGTGGCCCGCGCCGACGGCAGCCACGTCTTCGCCGAGACGCTGGAAGAGCACCTGAGCAACATCCAGCAGTACGGCGGGAGGTAGCGGCGCCAGTGAAGATCATCGGCCTCATCGGATACCCCCTGGCTCACTCCATATCGCCCGCCTTCCAGCAGGCAGCCCTCGATCACCTGGCCATCGACGCCCGCTACGAGCTCTGGGAAACGGAGCGCGAGGCCCTGGCCGAGCGCGTGGCAGGAATGCGCCACCCTGACTGCCTGGGGGCCAACGTCACCGTGCCCTACAAGGAGCTCGTCATCCCGATGCTGGACGAAATCGACCCCCTGGCCGCGCGTATCGGCGCCGTTAACACCATCGTCAACCGCGGCGGCCGCCTGTGCGGGTACAACACCGACATGACCGGCTTCGCCCGTGCTTTGCGAGAGGAAGGCGGCTTCGACCCCAGCGGCGCGCACGTCGTCCTCCTGGGGGCAGGCGGAGCAGGGCGTGCCGCCACTATGGCCCTCGTCCAGGCCCAAGCCGCCTCCGTCACCATCTTCGACATCGACGCCGAGAGGGCGCAACGACTGGTGGAAGACCTTGGCAGCCAGGGCGAAACGACCCTCCGCGGCCTGGCGCCCGGGGAGGAGAACCTGGCGGCCGCCACGAATAAGTGTCAGCTTCTGGTAAACTGTACCCCGATAGGGATGCGCCACAGCAAGGAGGAGCACGACCTACCGATGCCTCCCGAGCTCATTCATCCAGGCATGCTAGTGTTCGACATAATCTACAACCCCCTCGAGACGAGATTCCTGGCCGAGTCCAAGAGGCGAGGCGCTCGCACCCTCGCCGGTCTGCCCATGCTTGTCTATCAGGGCGCGGCCTCCTTCGAGCTGTGGACGGCAGTGGAGCCACCACTCGACGTAATGTTCAAGGCGGCCCGCAAGGCACTGGCGCCGACGGCGATCAAGGGCAGCGAGGGTTAGGCGATGGAGATGTTCCGCTTTCTCACCGCCGGCGAATCCCACGGCCAGGCCCTGACCGTCATCATTGAAGGGCTGCCTGCGGGCTTGCCCCTCACTGAGGACTACATCGCCCTTGACCTGCGCCGCCGCCAGGGGGGCTATGGCCGCGGCGAGCGCCAGCAGATCGAGGAGGACCGGGCGGAGATCCTCTCCGGCGTGCGCCACGGCCTGACCCTGGGCAGCCCCATAAGCCTGATGCTCCGCAACCGCGACTGGCCAAACTGGCAGGACATAATGCAGGTGGAGCCGGCGGCAGAGGCAGCCGACAAGCTAACTCGCCTCCGCCCGGGCCATGCTGACCTGGCCGGCGCCATCAAGTACGGGCAGGACGACGTGCGCCCCGTCCTGGAGCGCGCCAGCGCCCGCGAGACGGCCGCGCGGGTAGCCGCGGGCGCCGTGGCCCGCCGGTTGCTGGCAGAGTTCGCCATCGCTGTTCGTAGCCACACGTGGGCCATCGGCGAGGTGATGGCCCAGGGGCAAGGCGAGCCCGACTGGGCCCTGGTGGAGCAATCGCCCGTGCGCTGCGCCGACCGCGAGGCCTCCAAGCGCATGGTTCTCGCCATCGATGTCGCCCGCGAGGCCGGCGACAGCCTGGGCGGCATCTTCGAGGTGTGGGCCACAGGGGTGCCCATCGGCCTGGGCAGCCACGTCCACTGGGACCGCAGGCTGGACGGCCGCCTGGCCCAGGCTGTCATGAGCATCCACGCCGTCAAGGGGGTGGAGATCGGCGACGGCTTCGCCCTGGCCCGCCTGCCCGGCTCCCAGGCCCATGATGTCATCCTCCCCGCCGACCAGTGGGGCGACCGTCCCTGGCGGCGCGCCACCAATCGGGCCGGCGGCCTGGAGGGAGGCATGACCAACGGCGAGCCGGTCATCGTGCGGGCGGCCCTCAAGCCCATCTCCACCCTCGGCAAGCCCTTGCCCTCGGCTGACCTGGCCACCGGCCAGGCCATCGAGGCGCACTACGAGCGCAGCGACGTCTGTGTGGTGCCCGCCGCCGGCGTCATCGGCGAGGCGATGGTGGCCATCGTCCTGGTGGAGGCGATGCTGGAAAAGTTTGGCGGCGACCACATCGAGGAGACCAAGCGGAACTATCAGGGCTATCTCAACACCATCGGCCCGAGGAGAAAGAAGTGATGGCCGCACCCACCAACGGCGTTATCGACATCTGGGCCCAGCCGGGCTTCCCTCAGCTGCTATTCATGCCCGAGACGGAATCCCTGAGAAGGTGGACCAAGGTCACGCCACCGCCAGAGGGCATACCCATCGAGTTTACCCTGGCCGAGATGGATGCGACCGGCGTGGAGAAGGCCTTCCTGCGCGCCTGGATGCGGCCGGAGGGGGTCATCATCTCCAACGATGACATCGCCGCCCTCGTCCAGAAGTACCCCGATCGCTTCCTGGGGATGGCCACCGTCGACCCCCGCCGGCCGATGGCCGCGGTGCGGGAGCTGGAGCGCGCCGTCAAGGAGCTTGGGCTGAGGGCGTTGCACGTGGTCCCTTGGATCTGGAATCTTCCCCCCAACGACAAGCTGTACTACCCTCTGTTCGTGAAGTGCATCGAGCTGGGCATCCCCTTCTGCACCCAGGTGGGGCACACCGGCCCCATGTTCCCCTCGGAGCCAGGACGGCCCATACCCTACATCGATGAAGTCGCCCTGGCCTTCCCCGAGCTGACCATCGTGGGCGGGCACATCGGCTACCCCTGGACCGACGAGATGATCGCCCTGGCAGCCAAGTACCCCAACGTCTACATCGACACGTCGGCCCATCTCCCCAAGTACTACCCGCCGCAACTGGTTCAGTTCATGAACAGTCGCGGCCAGGACAAGGTGCTGTTTGCCACAAACTACCCCATGCTGTTCTTCACGCCGTGCCTGTCGCAGATCGAAGGGCTGGGCCTCAAGTCGGAGGTTCAGGAGAAGTTCCTCCGCCTCAACGCCATCCGCGTCTTTCAGCTATAGCTCATGAAACGCCCGCAGCGCATCATCCTCACCGGTTTTTCGGGCACCGGCAAGAGCGAGGTGGCCCGCCTGATAGCCGAGCGCCTCGGCTGGCAGGCCGTGGACAGCGACGATGCCATCGTCGAGGCGGCCGGCAAGCCCATCCCGGCCATCTTCCGCGACCACGGCGAAAAGCACTTCCGAACGCTGGAGCACACCGTCCTGCGCCAGCTCTGCGCCCTCCCCAAGACGGTGATCGCCGCCGGCGGAGGGGCTATCCTAGCCGCCGAGAATCGCCGCCTCATGGCCCAGGGTGGTTTCATCGTCTGCCTGGAAGCCAGGCCGGAGACCATCCTCGAGCGTCTGCGCCCGCAGTTCGAGAGCGACCCGGTTGCCCGCCCCCTCCTGGCCACGCCGGACTCCCTGCGCCGCATTCGTGAGCTGAAGAGCTTTCGCCAGCCCTACTACGCCCTGGCTGACCACACCGTCCACACCGACGGCCTAAGCCTGGAGCAAGTGGCCGCCGAGGTCGTCCACGCCTGGCGGGAGCTCTCGGCAGCCGCTCTGGAAGACGAAGGGAGGCTGGCTGCACTGGCGGCCGCTCCCTCGGCCCGCGAGGCGGACGCGCCCTACTGTCAGCCTCCGCCGGAGGCGGATCAGCCTCTGGCTGGAGCGGGAGCCGCCTGCGTGGTGCGAACCAGCAGCGCCACCTACCCCGTGTTCGTCTCCTGGGGCGCCCTTCCCGACTTGGGCCAGCGCATAGCCGATGCTGGGCTGGCTGGCCGTGCCTATCTCATCAGCGACAGCATGGTCCATGCCCGCTGGGGTGCCGCCGCCGAGGAGGCCCTACGAGCGGCAGGATTGCGGGTAGCCTCGCATGTGGTTCCCGCCGGCGAGACCAGCAAGAGCCTGGAGACGGCTGCCGCTATCTACGACTGGCTGGTCTCCCAGCGAGCGGAACGCGGCGAGGCCATCGTCGCCCTGGGCGGCGGCATGGTCTGCGACCTGGCTGGCTTCGTGGCCGCCACCTTCGTACGTGGCCTGCCGCTGGTTCACGTCCCCACCAGCCTCCTGGCCATGGTGGATGCCGCCGTCGGCGGCAAGGTGGCAGTCAACCACAAGGAGGCCAAGAACCTGATCGGAGCCTTCTATCAGCCCCGCCTGGTTCTCGCCGACGTGTCGACCCTCCAGACCCTGCCGCCGCGCGAGCTCACCACCGGCTGGGCCGAGGTCATCAAGCACGCCCTGATCATGGACGAAGATCTCCTGCGCCTGCTGGAGGAGAACGCCGACGCCGTCATGAGCCTGGAGCCGGCGGTGACCACTGAGGTTATCAGCCGCAGCATCGCCCTCAAGGCGGCGGTGGTCAGCGAGGACGAGCGGGAGGAGACAGGCCGACGCACCATCCTCAACTATGGTCATACCATCGGCCACGGCCTGGAGACAGCCGCCGAATACGCGGGCATGCTCCACGGCGAGGCGGTGGCGGTGGGCATGGCCGGCGCGGCTCGCATCGCCTGCCGCCTTGGCCTGCTTCCGCCCGAGACGGCCGAGCGGCAGGATGCCCTCATCGTCAGGTTCGGCCTGCCCCTGCGAGCAAGCGGGGTGAACCCCACGAAGGTGCTGGCGGCCATGGCCCTGGACAAGAAGGTCAAAGGCGGTGACATCCGCTGGGTGCTGCTGGAGGCCATCGGTCGGCCTGTTATTCGCCAAGACGTGCCACCCGCGCTGGTGGAAGAGGTGGTGGCCGAACTTCTATCCGCCTAGACCCATGCGCGAGAGACCTGAATCGCCAACGGCCACCGTTGCCCTGCACGCCATCGCTAGCGGCCGTGTGCAGGGGGTGAACTTCCGCGACTTCGTCTACAGGCGAGCGACATCTCTGAGTCTGACGGGCTACGTGCACAACCTTCCCGACGTGCGCTCGGTGGAGGTGGTGGCGGAGGGCCAGCGGGAACTCCTAGAGCTGCTCCTCGTGCAGCTCAGAGAGGGGCCGCGCGGGGCGCGGGTGGACAGCGTCGAGGTGCAGTGGAGGGAGGCCAGCGGCCAGTACAGGCAGTTCAGAGTGGCGTCCTAGCCCCGCTCTTCCCCGTGAGGCCTCACAGAGAGCCTGCGTGGCCAGGCCGAATGAACTCGCCCGTTATCGACGACGCCGATGCAGCGACCCGAATATGAGGGCCTCCTGAGAAGCCACCACAGGGCGCTCGAGGGCCTCCCGACAACGCCTTAGTGCCTCCGGAGAAGGCAGGCGCTTGGGGTATCCTCGCTTCTTGCCAGCCCGCAATTATCGCTTCCCCCGTCCCGCTGCTTTCGCAGCCGCCGGCTGCCCGTTCTCGCCAGCTGCTTGTGGGAAGTCTGTCAATGCGTCGCCCCGCGCTTTGGCCAACGCCAGAAACGCCTCTAACACCACAGGATCAAACTGAGTGCCGGCACTGCGCTCTAGCTCGGCTGTGGCCTGCGCGCTGTTCAAGGCCTCTCGGTAGGAACGCTCGTGTGTCAGGGCGTCAAACACATCCACCACGCTCATGATCCGCGCCTCCAAGGGGATCTCTTCCCCAGTCAGGCCATCGGGGTAGCCCTTGCCGTCAAAGCGCTCATGGTGATGGCGAACGATGGGGATCAAGTGTTCGAAGCCCTTAACCTGGGAGACAAGGGTAGCTCCCACGATGGGGTGATCCTTGATGTTGGCAAATTCCCGCTTGGTCAGCTTGCCAGGCTTATTGAGAATGCTCTCGCTGACGGTGATCTTGCCAATGTCGTGCAAGAGGCCGGCAATCTTGATGTTCCGCACCTGTTCGGACGAAAGCCCCATCTCCTCGGCGAGGGCCGCAGCAACCTCGCTCGTGCGTTCCGGGTGTCCGCGGATGTACCGATCTTTGATCTCGGCCGCTGCGCCTACAGTGGCAAGAACCTGCAGGTCCGGGTCCTCAAGGGCCTGAGACACGCCGGCATCTTTCAGAGCCACGGCGATGGAACTGGCGACACTAGACACGATTCTCGCCTGCTGTTCATGCAAGGCCTCGGGTCGGAAGATGGTTCCGTCTGCTGGACTCTCGACCTCGCCTCGCCGGCTGACCAAAGCAGAGATCAATGACTGGATATCTTCTCTCTGCCCCATGATGTCGCGAGCCCTTGCTACCCACTTGGCGCTGTACAGGGCAGCATCTGCTATTCGCACCAGTACGTCCGCGGTCGTTCCGTCCTCGGGGAAACAAGCTACGCCAGCGCTGAGACTCAGGCGAGTTGCCGACCCGCCATCTATCTGCTTGAGCTTCTTGGCGATGTGCCCATTTATGCGGCTAACCGCGGCCTTTGCCTTTGATGAGTCAGCGTGCGGTAGTATTGCCGAAAACTCATCGCCGCCGTAGCGGAAGGCGATGTCTGAGCTCCGCAGACCCGCTCGGATGCAGTCGGCAACGAGACGCAGCATCGCGTCACCCATTTGGTGACCGCGAGAGTCGTTGAAGCGCTTGAAGTCGTCGACGTCCATCATCACCACGGCGAAGCCGTGCTTGTACCGCTTGGAGCGGTCTATCTCCTCGGCCAGGCGCTGGTAGAAGTGGGCGTGGTCATAGAGGCCGGTGAGGCTGTCGGTGATCGCTCTCATCTCCAGCTCGGCGTTCAGTCTCTCTCGCTCCGCCTCGGCCTTCTTGCGCTCGCTGATGTCGCGGGTGACGCCCAGAATCCCGATAGGCTTGCCCTCTGAGTTGCGCAGCCACACCATGTTCATCTCTGTCCAGATGGTGGAGCCGTCCTTGCAGTACATCTCGAGTTCCACCTTCGTCGCATCGTGCGGCCCCAATTGCCCCGCCCTTTCCAGAGCCACTCGTTCCGCGAAAGTCTTCCTGGCAACCTCGACTGAGGCAGGAGTCATGGTCTCTGTGATCGGGGCGTCCATTATCTCCTCAGCGGTGTAGCCTCGCATGCGCGTGATGGCGGGGCTCATATACGTATATCGCAGGCCTAGATCCATGGTCCAGATGAGGTCTGATGTGTTCTCCGTAAGTAGCCGGTAGCGTGCCTCACTTTCTCGTAGGGCCTCCTCCATCCGTTTGCGCTCGCTGATGTCGCGTGTGACGCCCACAATCCCAACAGGCCAGCCACCTGAGTCGCGCAGGAACGTCAACTTAACCTCGGTCCAGATGGTGGAGCCGTCCTTGCAGTACATCTCGAGCTCCAGCGTCCGCTCCCGGAACACGTTCTCCTTGTCCATCCTTCCCATGGCCATATCTTCTTTGAAGGTCTTCCTGACAGCCTCAATGGAGGCAGGAGTCAAGGTATCTGTCACCCTGGTGCCCACTATTTCCTCAACGCTATAGCCTCGCATACGCGTGACGGAGGGGCTCATATAGGTGTATCGCAAGTTCATGTCCGTGGCCCAGATGAGGTCCGATGTGTTCTCCGTAAGTAGCCGGTAGCGTGCCTCACTCTCTCGCAGGGCCTCCTCGGCCTTCTTGCGCTCGGTGATGTCACGTGTGACGCCCTGGATACCAATAGGGCGTCCGTTTGAGTCGCGGATGAAAAGCGCTCTGACCTCGGCCCAGATGGTGGAGCCGTCCTTGCAGCCGAGCTGAACCTCGAACGTACGCGGCCGCAGCGGTCGGTTTGCGCGTTTGCTGAGTCCGGCCAGGTCTTCCGCAAGGAACTTGGCGCCAATGTCATTAGAGGCAGCAGGCGTGACGTCGCCCTGCTTGGTGCCGATCAGTTCCTCAGGAGTGTAGCCTCGCATGGCCGTCACGGAGGGGCTGACATAGGTATATCTGCGGTCCAGGTCGGCGGTCCAGATGACGTCCGATACGTTTTCGGCAAGTAGGCGGTAGCGTTCCTCGCTCTCACGCAGAGCCTCATCGGCCTTCTTGCGCTCGGTGACATCGCGACCCGTAATCTGGATTCCGGCGTACCGGCCCTCCTCGTCGAAGAAGGGATAGCCGTTCCATTCCACTATCCTGGTTCCCCTGGGTGTGATCTGGCGATTGACGAACCCCGTCGTCAGCGCCTTTCCTGCTCTCGTCCCCCGGATGGACTGGGCAGTCAACTCTAGGTCATCGGGATGGACGAAGGCTCTGGAGTCAGTACCCAGGAGCTCCTCTCTTGACCTTCCATAGAACTGGCAGGCAGCGTCGTTGAGGAAGGCCCAGTTGCCGTGCTTATCCAGCTTGGCAATTATGTCGCCCGTCAGGTTGGTAGTAGCGATGTATTCCTTCGTCTTCGCCGCTAGCGCGTCCTCCATCTGCTTGCGCTCGGTGATGTCGCGACCGCTGATCTGGAGTCCGACGTACCGACCGTCCTCATCGAAGAGAGAGCAGCCGTTCCATTCAACCACCCTGATGCCCCTCGGTGTGAGTTGGCGGTTGACAAACCCCGTTGCTGGCTCTCTCCGTGTTCTCCCCCCCTGAACCACCCGGACAGTCGCCTCTGTGTCCTCAGGATGGATGAAATCTCTGGTGTCGGTGCCGAGGAGTTCCTCTCTAGGCTTTCCGAAGAACTGGCAGGCGGCGTCGTTGAGGAAGGTCCACCTGCCATTCTCATCCACCTTGGCAACTATGTCGTTCGTCAGGTTGGTGGTATCGACGTATTCCTTGGTCTTAGCCAATAGGGCCTCTGCCATATCGTTGAAGTCGCGGGCCACCGAGGCCGCTTCCTCCGGGCCGAACACCTTGGCCCTCGCCTCCAGGTTCCCAGAGGTGATTGCCCTGGCGCTTGCCCGCAGCGAGGCCAGCGGGCGCACCATCGACACGATGGTCGCTATTGCTATGCCAGCGGCTACCAGGAGGGCGGCACCGCCAAAGCCGATGACGATCCAACTGGTGTCGTCTGTGACCTGGCTTGCTGTCGTTCTCTCGGCAGTCAACTCGGCCTGCTGGCTCTCGGCCAGCTGGTCGAGAGTGGCCACCATAGCCTCGACCTCAGTCCGTGTGTCTGGCATGACGGCGGCCACCAACTGGGTTAGCGTCTCGGGATTGCCCTGAAGCAGAATGGGAATGGCAGCGTTCGCTGTCTGGTGGAACTTGTATACCCGCTCAGTCAAGTCGTCCAGGGTCGCGACATCGTCGGCCTTGCCCGCGGCAGCGGCCTCGGCTCGCACCTGAATCAGGTCCTGCTCCAACCTCGCCGCAGCCTCGCGGTATTCACCGGCAAGGGTTGGATCGTCTGAAAACACCAGGCCAGAAATGGAAGCCAGCTCGAGGTAGAGCTGCGCGCGGGCGTCCTCCAGGGAGGCAACCGTGGTGGCTGTATCCTCCAGTGCGCGGAGTCGGTGCTGGTGCTCGCGGACGCGTAGAACCACCACGATGGCGACGACCGCCAGAACCGAGATGAGCACCGCGCTTGCCAGGACGGCCCGTCCTCGCGCCGATCTCAGACCAAACACTAGGGGCAGCTACCCTCCTTCAGGATAGGGTCTGGCTAGGGCCACCTTGCTGACGGGGAGGCAACCCAGGGCCGTCCGGCCTTAGCGGGATGCACTGGGAGAGACCCCCTAGACCTGTGGCCAAGCGGCTGCGCTCACTCACCGAGAAGCCATCTTTGCCTTTAGCTCCACTATCAAGGACGCTCAGTTGAAAAATCAGTTACAGGTTCTCACCCCGCCAGTGGGCGTCGAGTCGGGCCTAGCCAGCGCGAAGAACGGCGGGCCGCCCCTCCACGGCGTGGGCATCGAGTTTGAAGAGGCGCCCTTGCCGCCGGGCCATGCCTTCTTCCACGGCGAGAAGGAGCCGCCGCCTTTGAGGGCCAACGCGGTCATCGCGGTGGGTAATTGCGGACTATATATCGGCCCCTGGGGCGTGCGTGTGGAGGATACGGTGGCGGTCAGCCGAGAGGGGCCCCTGGTGCTGACCGACTACCCTCGACAGCTGGAGAGACGCCCATGAATGAGGCCCAAGCCCGCTCGTCAGGCTGTGCCCCACTCCTCGCCCTGGCTCCAGTCGAGCATCATCACCGTGATCTCCTCCCCCGGCTCCACCACACCCACACCCTCGGGGATGACAGTGAGGGCGTTGGCGGCGGCCATGGAGCTGAGGATGCCCGAGCCCTGAGGCCCGGTGAGAGAGGCATAGTAGCGGCCACCCTCCTCAGTGACGACGCAGCGGGCGAAGTAGCGGCGGCGGTCATCCCGGTTGACGATGCGCTCCTTGGCAATGGCGCGAACGGCGGGCCTCTGCCAGTGGGTCTTGCCCATCATCTTGAGCATGGCCGGGCGGGCGAACAGCTCGAAGGAGACCATCGAGCTCACAGGGTTGCCAGGAAAGCCGATGTGGGGGACGCGCCGCTGACCGCTGCGGAAGAAGCCAAAGGCCAGGGGCTTGCCTGGCTTCATGGCCACCGTCCAGAAGTCTATCTCCCCCTCGCGGGCCAGCACGTCTTTCACCATATCGTAGTCGCCTCGCGACACGCCCGCCGAGGTGAGGAGCATATCGGCATCCAGCCCCTGATGGATCTTGTCGACGAGGGCCCCCACCGTATCGGGGGCAATGCCCAGCACTTCGGGAATGCCCCCGTAGCGTTCGATGAGAGCGGCCAGGCTGTAGGCGTTGCTATCGTATATGCGGCCGGGCGGTAGAGGCTGGCCCACCTCCACCAGCTCGTCGCCGGTGGACAGCACCGCCACCACCGGCCGCCGCACCACCTTGACCGTGCTGCGGCCGACGGAGGCCAGCAGCCCGATCTCCGCCGGCCTGAGGACGACGCCCTTGGCCAGCACCTGCTGGCCCTCGCGGATGTCCTCGCCCGCCCGCCGGATGTTGTCGCCGGGCCTGGCCTCTCTGAGGACGCGTACCCTGTCGTCAATGCGTCGCGCCGTCATCGGCGCCTTGTGGACAGCCTCATCCGTCTCCTCGAAGGGAACCACCGCATCGGCGCCCCTGGGGACAGGAGCGCCAGTCATGATGCGAACCGCCGCGCCGGAGGTCACCTCCCCTTCGAAGACATAGCCAGCCGCTAGTTCGCCCACCACCCGAAGCTCCACCGGCGCGGCGCGAGAGGCGCCGGCGGTGCTCGCCGCCTGCAGGGCGTAGCCGTCCATGGCGCTGTTGTCCAGGGGCGGGATGTCGAAGGGAGCGATCACGTCTTCGGCCAGCACCTGGCCGAGAGCGGCGAGAATCGGCTTCTCCTCGGGTTCCAGAACGCTGACGTAGCCAAGGATGCGTTCCAGGGCTTCCTCGACGCTGATCATATCTGCTCACCTACCGTAGGGGCCGCCCCACCGCCTTGCCAATCGCTGGCGAATGTCGAAAAGGGGCCAAACAACACACCTAGCGAACGAGCCGCGCCCCCATTGTAGCATCGGCCCGTTCGCAGAGGCCAACCGCCCGCCGGCAGGCGGAGGGATTGCCGGAGGGAGTGCCTGGCCTCTAGCCGAGCCTGACGACTAGGCAGGTGGTGGTGCGCTGAACGCCGTCTACCTGCTGGATGCCGTCGGTGATTGCCGTACCCAGATGGTCCAGATCATCGGCCTCCAGGAGAGCGATGACATCGTAGGGGCCGGTGACAGCATCAACGGTGACTACCCTAGCGTTGGGCAAATTCATCCCGACCACCCCTTCGGCCACCGGCTTGGCCTTGCCGACCGCGGCCTCGATGAGGATGTATGCTCGCGTTGCCATCGTCACGCCTCCTTCTGGCGAACTGACCCACCGCGCTGTCAAATGATATCGCCGCTGCAATCCCTGTCAAGACGGCCCAGCCGTTGACCTGGCGATACCACTTCATAATATAATACCAGCGCTGGCCCCGGAGTTGCTAAGCACGCATGACTCTTTCCCAACTGCAAGAGCTGAAAGAAATCGAAGACAACGCCAGAGCGGAACTGGCGACTGTCAGCGATGAAGAGGCTTTAGAGAGCTGGCGAATAACTCACCTGGGTCGCCGCAGCCGCCTCAATCTAATTCTGCGCGGTCTGGCCTCCTTGCCCATCCAGGAGCGGCGGCAGGTGGGGGCTGCTGCCAATCGCCTCAGGTCGGAGCTGGAGGAAGCGCTGAGCCAGCGTCAGGCCCAGCTCCGCGAGGTGGCGGTCACAGCCGTCGTCGAGAGGGGCCGCCTGGACGTTACCCTGCCTGGGCGGCCGCTGGCCATAGGCCGCCTTCATCCCGTCACCCAGGCCCTGCGGGACATCCTCGCTGCCTTTGTATCCATGGGCTTCCAGGTGTTCGAGGGCCCTGAGGTGGAGTGGGACTACTACAACTTCGAGGCCGTCCGCATCCCTAAGGATCACCCCGCTCGCGATATGTGGGATACCCTCTGGATCGACTACGTCCGCAATGAGGAACACCCTATGCTCCTGCGAACCCACACCTCGCCCATGCAGATCCGGGTGATGGAGCAGATGCAGCCGCCGGTGCGCATCGTATCGCCGGGCAAGTGCTACCGCCACGAGGCTACCGACCCCACCCACGAATGGATGCACACCCAGGTCGAGGGCCTGGCCGTGGACGAGAATATCTCCATGGCCGACCTGAAGGGGACCCTGTACGAGTTCGCGCGCCGGCTGTTCGGCCGCGAGCGGCGAGTGCGCTTCCGCTGCGACTACTTCCCCTTTGTGGAGCCAGGGGCCGACATGTCCATCGACTGCCCACTGTGCGACGGCCAGGGCTGCCGCGCCTGCAACAACTCCGGCTGGATCGAGATCCTGGGCGCAGGCATGGTCCACCCTGAGGTTCTCACCAACGTGGGCTACGATGCCGAGCGCTACACGGGCTTCGCCTTCGGCCTAGGCGTCGAGCGCGTGGCCATGCTCCGCCACGGCATCGAAGACATCCGCCTGTTCTATGCCAATGACCTGCGTTTCCTTCAGCAGTTTTGAGGTGGTGTTGTGAGAGTACCCCTTAAGTGGCTAGGGGAATATGTCGACATAACTCTCCCGCCAGAGGAGCTGGCTCGCCGCCTCACCATGGCCGGAACGGAGGTAGACGCCATCCTCACCACCGGCCGTGACTGGGACAAGATCAGCGTGGCGGAGGTGGTTGACGTCTCGCCTCACCCCAATGCCGGTCGCCTTCGCCTGGCCACGGTGGACCTCGGCGGCGAGCAGATGACGGTGGTGTGCGGCGCGCCCAACGTGGCGCCGGGCCAGAAGGTGGCCTTCGCGCGTCTGGGGGCAGAGCTGATCGACGGCCACACCGGCCAGGCCACCATCCTCAAGGCTGCCAAGATCCGCGGCGTGGAATCGGCTGGGATGGTCTGCTCCGAGAAGGAGCTCGGCCTGTCCGACTACCACGAGGGCATCCTGGTACTGCCAGAGGATGCCCCGGTAGGCATGCCCCTGAGCCAATACCTGGGCGACACCATCCTCGACCTCGATGTCACCCCCAACCGGCCCGACTGTCTGTCTGTGCTGGGCATCGCCCGCGAGGTGGCCGCCCTCAGCGGCGGCAGCGTTCGCGAGCCGCCGGGCGACTACCAAGAGCTGGGCCAACCTATCAAGGAGCGCGTGCGGGTGGAGATAGCCGACCGCGATCTCTGTCCCCGCTACTGCGCCGCCCTCATCGAGGGCGTGCAGATCGGCCCGTCGCCTCCCTGGATGCAGGAACGCCTGGTGGCGGCCGGTGTGCGTCCTATCAGCAACGTGGTAGACATTACCAACTACGTGATGCTGGAAATAGGACAGCCCTTGCACGCCTTCGATTTCTCCCTCATCAGCGATCGCAAGATCATTGTCCGACGAGCCCGCGCCGGCGAGGTGCTGGTCACCCTGGACGGCACCGACAGGCCCCTGAACCGCGACATGCTGGTCATCGCCGACGCCAAGGAGGCGGTGGCCGTGGCGGGGCTCATGGGAGGGGCCGCCAGCGAGGTGACCGAAGACACTACGGCCATCCTTCTGGAATCGGCCAACTTCAACCCGGTCAATATTCGCCGCACCAGCACAGCCCTCAAGCTGCGCACCGATGCCTCTGCCCGCTTCGAGAAGGGCCTGAACCCCGAGTTGGCGATGGTGGCCATCAAGCGCACCGTGCGGCTCATGCTGGAGCTGGCGGGCGGCCGCGCGGCTGAAGGCATCATCGATGTCTATCCGGGCAAGCGGCGGGAAACGCGCATCACCGTCACCCAGGAGCGGCTGCGCCGCGTCCTGGGCCTTCAGCTTCCTACCCCCCAGGTGCGTCAGACGCTGGTCTCCCTCGGCTTCGGCTGCCGCTGGGTTCCCCCCGACCGCTATGTGGTGCGCGTCCCCTACTGGCGTACCGACGTGCGCATCCCCGACGACGTGGCTGAGGAGTTGGCCCGCATCATCGGCTACGAGAAGCTGCCCACCACCACCCTCGGCGGCGCGATCCCGCCGGCGCAGCCACAGCCGTTGCGAGAGCTGCGGGAGCGGGTCAGGGATATCCTGGCTGCTGCTGGCATGCAGGAGGTCGTCACCTACTCCCTCACCAACCTGGAGAGTCTGGCCAAGGTACTGCCACCGGAGGAGCTGAGTCAGCGTCCACCCCTGCGGGTGGCCAACCCCATGAGCTACCAACTGGAGTACCTGCGCACCACCCTCAGAGCGTCGCTTCTGGAAACCTTGGCTGGCAATCTCCGCCATCATCAGAGGCGCATCGCCCTGTTCGAGGTGGGCCGCGTCTACCTGCCTCGCCCGGAGGAGCTACCCCAGGAAGTGGAATCCCTGGCCGGCGCGGTGACTGGAGACCAGCCCGACCGCTGGGGCCAGCCCAGGGGCGAGCCGGTCGACCTCTACGACGCCAAGGCCTATCCAGAGTTCCTCTTCAACCGCCTGGGGCTGGCCGTCAGCTACCACGATGGCGAGGACTTCGCCCTCGTGCCCGGCCGAACCGCCGAGGTGCGGCTGGATGGCCAGAGGGTGGGCCTGATGGGGCAGGTGCATCCACGGGTGGCCGCCGCCTTCGATATCGAGCAGGACGTCTATCTGTTCGAGATGAACCTGGAGATGCTCGTGCCCCAGGTGGGCAAACCGCGCCTCTACCAGCCACTTTCCCGCTTTCCGGCGGTGGAAGAGGACATCGCCCTCGTTGTGGACGAGGGGGTAACCGCCGCCCAGGTGCAGGCCATGATCGAGGCCTTCCCTCTGGTGCAGCGGGCCGCCCTGTTTGATGTCTACAGAGGGCCGCCGGTGCCGGCAGGCAAGAAGTCGCTGGCCTACTCCATCTCCTACCAATCGCTGGACCACACCCTGACCGAGGCCGAGGTCAATCGGGAGCGCCGCCGCATCCTGGAGCGCCTGTCGCGAGAGGTAGGGGCCGTCCTCAGGAGCTAGAGCCCTACGGCTGCCAGAACTTGTAGCCCATCTGGCGCAGCAGGGGGATCAGGTGCCTCAGGGCCTCGGCGGTGTTCTTTCCCTCTAGGTGCAGCACGATCACCGAGCCTGGCTTCACTTCGCGTATCACCGTCTCCACGATCTGCTGAGCGCTGACCCCTTTCCAGTCCTCAGAGTCCACATTCCAGCCGTAGATGCTATAGCCCAGATCAGCGGTCACCGAGTCCACCAAAGCATTACGCGCCCCGTAGGGGAGACGAAGTAGGTCGCGGCCAGCGCCGTGCTCGATCTCCCAGCGGATATCTTGCTCCGAAAGCTTGGTCAGGTTGGCATGGCTGTAGGTATGGTTGCCCACAAGATGCCCTTCCGCTTTCATCCTATCGATGAGCTCCGTGTTCTGCTCCGCCCACTTGCCCGTGGGGAAGAAGATGGCCTTCACCATGTTCTCGGCCAAGACGTTCAGAATCGCCTCCACCTGGGCCTTGCTGCCCTGATCGTCGAAGGTAAGGACAATTGTCCCGTCACCGCTGCTGGTGATCACCGGTGGTGGCGGATCCTGAGTGCGAAACTGCCAGGAGAAACCCTGCGCCATCGGATCGCCGGCTTGGGAGATGCCCCCGACGCTGATTCGATAGGTGGTGCTGTACAGAAGGGCCAAGGGCTTCCAGACCAGCGTCTGGTCGTCCGACCAGCCGAAGCTGCCGGAGGCCTGCGGTTCCACCCTGAAGGACTGCTCCACCGACGTTCGATCCATCGGCTGGTCGAAGACCACCTTCACCTCGCTGAAGACGTGCTGGATGCTGTCTTCCGCGGGCTCGGCGCCCACAACCGTGGGGGGATTCACAGTGGCGAAGACAAGAAAGTAGCGCTCCTGGCTGGGATGACCAGACGAATCGCGGATGCCAGGCGAGAGGATCACCCCATATGCGCTGCCGGCTCGCAATCGCTCGTGCTCCAAGATGAGCGTCTGCCCCTGCCAGCGAGGCCAGAAGGGGACAGCGGGCGTGATGGTCACCAAGTCCTGCGGGTTGTCGTCGGCCAGGGGACGGTCAAATTCGATCTCGATGGGGGCTGTCGTCGATACTCCTATCTGGCCCGGCGACGGCGAGAAGCGAATGGCCTTGGGAACAGGAATGGTGCGGAAGGGGAAGCGTTTGCCAAGGATGTCTAGGGTGTAGTCTGTCTCCGCCTGGAAGACCTCGAGCCTGTGGGGGTTGAAGACGACGGTGGTCTCGGCCCAGGGCGCCCAATCATCCCAGAGGGTGAGCCCATCCCTGGCCACACTCAAGCACTGAGAGCAATCGGCCGGCTGTGGCTCGATTCTGAAGGTCTTCTCCACCTCCTGGAAGGACATCGGCCTGTCGACCACTACCCGTATAGAGGAGTCCAGCCAAACGTCTGCCCCCAGGCCATCGAGTTCGTAGTAGGGCCCTGCCAGGTCCGCCGCGCTGGTGCGGCAGCTATCCGTGACAAGCAGCAGTGCTACCAATCCAATGAGCAGATAGGCAAGGAGAGGTAGCGGCCTGGACCTGAAACCCACCCTGACATCGACCTCAGCAATGGCCGGACTGTCGACGACACCCATCGAGGAGCCTTCCCCTCGACCCTCTACAAATAGGCCGCCTGGGAGCGCGGCCACCCCTTCTCAGCAAAAAGGCCCGAAGATAGATCTTCAGGGCCCACCGAGACTACTACGCAAAGCGCTATTGGGCTGCTAATGCTGCCTTGGCTGTTTCCACCAATCGGGCAAAGGCGACGCCATCACGAACCGCCAGATCGGCCAAGATCTTGCGGTCGATATCCACCCCCGCCTTGTGGAGGCCATCGATCAAGCGATTGTAGGAGAGGCCATGCAGGCGAACAGCGGCGTTGATGCGGGCTATCCAGAGGCGGCGAAACTGCCCTTTGCGGTCCCGCCGATGCACATAGGCGTAATAGAGACCATGGATGAGGGATTCCCGTGCTCGTTTGAGGAGGCGGTGGCGGACACCTCGATGACCCCGCGTCTGAGCGAGCACCCTCTTGTGCCTTCGCCTCGTGGTGACGCCTCTCTTGATCCTGCTCAAATCCTCTCCCCCCTTAGCCAGCTAACTAAAGGCTAGGCGCCCCCATAGGGCAAAAGGCGGCGCAGGCGCTGGCCAAAGCTGCGATGTACCGGGCGCGTGCTGTCGAACTCCCCCTTCACTGCCACCCGCTTCTTCCGGCGAGCGTTGTTGATATGAGACTTGCGCCGCAGGATTTTGCCCCGCCCGCTGACAGCAAAGCGCCGCTTAGCACCGGAGTGGGTTTTGAGTTTAAGTTTGGCCAACCTGTTCCTCCTGCGCCTCTTTGATGGCCTTGGGTGGCTTTTTGTTAGTGGGCGCTAGGATCGTAGCCAGGAACCGGCCCTGCATGTTGGCTGCCCTATCGACGGCCGCCATGTCTTTCAACTGCGCACAGAAACGCTCCAGCAAAGCGTGCCCCGTCTCCGGATGAGCCATCTCACGACCACGGAACCTTATCGTCACCTTAACCTTGTCGCCTTCCCCAAGCAATCTCTCCGCCAAGCGGACTTTCCGCTCCAGGTCATGATCACTAATATGAGGCCGCATTCGCACCTCGCGCAGCAGCAGGCCCTTCTGATGCTTGTGAGAGTCGTGTTCCTTCTTAGACTGCTTGTACTTCCACTTGCCGAAGTCCAGAAGGCGACAGACAGGTGGATCAACGTGGGGGTCAACCTCTACCAGGTCGAGGTCACGTTCCTTGGCGAGGGCCAAGGCCTGGAAACAAGGCAGAACACCCAGGTTCTCGCCTCCGTCCCCTATTACCCGAACCTCTTTGGCCCTGATCTTTTCGTTGACGCGAAACTGCTGCTGTATAACCGTTACCCTCGCCGAAAGAATACCCCACCCATCGACGGTGTAGCTAAGTGTAGCATATCTTTCAAGAGTTTTCAATCATGTCAAGAGCCTTCAAGCCTGTGTCAGCAGAAGAAGGGCACGGCCCTGCTCCACCCTTTCACCCGCCGACACGTAGACCTCCTGCACCCGACCGGGTCGGCGAGCCTTCAAGTCGTTGTTCATCTTCATGGCCTCGACGACCACAAGAATATCGCCGGCCTTGACAGTGTCGCCTGGCGAGACGTAGATCTCCCGCACTATGCCCATCATAGGGGACAGAACCAGCCAGTCAGCAGCCTCTGCCGGCTCGGCGGCCAGAGCCCTGGCCCGAGGCGGGAGCATCTGCCTCCCACGAGCCTCCAAGAGCACTGCGTAGCGCCGGGGACCGATCACAATGTCGAAACCGCCGCTACGCTCTTCAGCAAAGAACTCATGAGGGCGATTGTCCACGATGAGGGAGAAGAGGCTCGTATGGCCGATCTGCTGCAGGCTAACAGTATGCCAGCGCTTCTTGACACGTACCCGCAGCCCCTTAGGCCCCTCCTCCACCTCTACCTCCCGCAGGACGTCGGCCAGACGCATCAGGTACTTTTCCGCCATGTCACCCTTCGCATCCCCCAGTCGCGCTCACGCAAGCCGCTGCGTCGGCCTTGAAGGCGCCAAGGGTCGCCAGGAACGCCGGTCGGCGATGAGGAACTGGGGGCTTCTTTCCCCTTGTTGTGAGCCAAGAGGGAAGCAGCTACCAGAGCGATCTCCTCGTTCTCCAGTTCGCTCTGCTGATCGAGACGGAAATGCTTGTCCACAAAGGTCGTGTCCAAGGCCCCGGCGATGAAGTGAACGTTGTCCATCACCTGGAGATGAAAGGGTATGTTGGTGCTGATCCCCACGATCTTGAACTCCTGGAGGGCGCGGCGCATCCGCTGGATGGCCTCAGCACGATCGCGACCCCAGGTGCTGAGCTTGGCGATAAGGGGGTCGTAGTAGTGGGGGATGTCTATGCCGTTGTATAGAGCGGAGTCCACCCGCACGCCGGGGCCGCCCGGCTCACTCACGAAGCTCACCCTGCCCACCGAGGGGAGGAACTCGTTGAAGGGGTCCTCGGCGGCGATGCGGCACTCGATGGCCCAACCACGCAGTTTCCTCTCTCCTTGTCGATAAGGCAAGGGTTCCCCTTCCGCCACCAGAATCTGATCAGCCGCCAGGTCGACTCCCATCACCAGCTCCGTCACCGGATGCTCCACCTGAAGACGAGTGTTCACCTCCAGGAAGCTGAGATTGCCCTCCTCGTCCAAGAGGAACTCTACGGTGCCTACGTTGACGTAGTCGGCAGCCTTGCCAGCCCTCACCGCCATCTCCATCAGCCGCTGACGCAGCGCCTCATCGACGGCTATGGAGGGCGCCTCCTCGATCATCTTCTGGTAGCGACGCTGGATGGAGCACTCCCTTTCGCCCAGGGCAACGACGTTCCCATGGTGGTCACCGATGATCTGCACCTCAACATGACGCACCGTCTCCAGGAACTTCTCCAGATACAGGGCACCGTCGCCGAAGGCCGAGCCCGCCTCACGGCTGGCCACCTCCAGGGCGATGGGCAGCTCCTCGGCCCGATAGACAGCGCGGATGCCCTTGCCACCACCTCCCGTCGCCGCCTTGACCAGAATGGGGTAGCCGATGCGGGTGGCGTCCGGAGAGGCCGTGTCGGCCGTGGTCAACTCCTTGCTGCCGGGCACCACTGGTACGCCCGCCTGGCTCATCAAACGGCGGGCCGCCATCTTGTCCCCCAGCAGGCGGATGCACTCGGGGCTGGGCCCTACAAAGGTAATGCGATTCTCGCGGCAGGCTTGGGCGAAGTCGGCATTCTCGGCCAGAAAGCCGTAGCCGGGGTGGATGGCATCTACACGAGCCTTCTTGGCCACCTCAAGGATCTTGGCAGCGTTGAGGTAGCTTTCACCTACTGGCCCAGGGCCGATGAGGTAGGCCTCATCGGCGTAGCGCACATGCAAGGAGTCGCGGTCGGCCTCCGAGTACACGGCCACACCGGCGATGCCCAGGTCGCGGCAGGACCGCAATACCCTGAGGGCTATCTCGCCCCTGTTAGCCACGAGCAGCTTTGTAAACACAGCCCAGGACTTCCTCTACAAGATGTCTACGGCAGCTATGACAAGGAAACTGTACACCCTCCCAAGTCCCCTTTTAGCATATGGACATCCCCTCCGCAAGGGCATAGAAGGCAAATGTAAACGGAGAGAACCCTCTTCAGACCAACCCTACTGGCGTTGCCGCACCTCATCCACCGCCCTGGTGAGGAAGTCAGTCAGCGACATCGACCCCAGGTCCTGGCCGCTGCGCGGGCGCACGGCGACGGCTTTGGCCTCCACCTCCTTGTCCCCCACCACCAGCATGTAGGGCACCTTCTGTAGCTGCGCATCGCGGATCTTGGCCTGCATGCGCTCGGAGCGCTCGTCCACCTCCACCCGCAGACCTGCTGCCTCCAGTTCGGAGGCCACCCAGCGGACGTGCTCCAGATGGCGATCGGCAATGGGAATGAGCACCACCTGAACCGGCGCCAGCCACAAGGGGAAGGCACCAGCGTAGTGCTCTATAAGTACCCCCAGGAAGCGCTCCAGCGAGCCCAGGAGGGCACGGTGCACCATATAGAGCCGCTGCTCGCGCCCGTCCTGGCCGATGAAGGTCAGGTCGAAACGCTCGGGCAGATTGAAGTCGAACTGGACGGTGGTGAGTTGCCAGGTGCGACCGATGGGGTCACGCACGTGGATGTCTATCTTGGGGCCGTAAAAGACCCCTCCCCCTTCGTCCACCTCATAGCTCAGGCCGCTGGCCACGATGGCTTGCTGCAATGCCTCAGTGGCCCGGTCCCACTCCTCGATGCTGCCCACGTACTTGTCCGGCCGAGTAGACAGGCAGAGCAGGTACTCGTCGAAGCCAAACAAGCGCAGGTAGTGGATGCCAAAATCCACCGCCCGAACCACCTCCTCCTCAACCTGGTCGGGCCGACAGAAGATGTGAGCGTCGTCCTGGGTGAAGCCCCGCAGCCGCAGCAGACCATGCAAGACCCCGCTGCGCTCGTATCGGTACACGGTGCCCAGCTCGGCCAGCCGCATGGGCAGATCGCGATAGCTGCGCACCGCCGACTTGTATATCTCGATATGGAAGGGGCAGTTCATGGGCTTGATGAAGTACTCCTGCCCGTCGACGTCCATGGGCGCGTACATGTTCTCGCGATAGAAGTCGAGATGGCCGCTCACATCCCATAAGGACGCCTTGCCCAGGTGAGGCGTGTAGACGATCTCGTAGCCGGCCTTGTAGTGCTCCTGTCGCCAGAGGTCCTCGATGATGGTGCGGATGCGCCCTCCCTTGGGGTGCCAGTAGACCAGGCCCGGCCCGAACTCCTCGTGGAAGCTGAACAGGTCCAGCTCGCGGCCCAGGCGGCGATGGTCGCGCCGCTGAGCCTCCTCCAGACGGTGCAGGTGGTCGGCCAGCTCCTCCTCCGTCTCGAAGAGGGCACCATAGATGCGCTGGAGCATCGGCCGCCGCTCGTCGCCCCGCCAGTAGGCCCCGGCGATGCTTGTGAGCTTGAAGGCCCGCACCTGCCCCGTGTTGGCCACGTGCGGCCCGGCGCATAGGTCAAGGAAATCCCCGTGGCGGTAGGTGCTCACCTTCTCGTCGGCGATCTCATCGATCAGCTCCAGCTTGTAGGGCTGGTGGGCGAACAGCCGGCGGGCCTCCTCCTTGCTCACCTCCTGCTGCACGAAGGGCTGATCGCCGGATATGCTCTGCCGCATGCGCTCCTCGATGACCTTGAGGTCATCGAGGGTCAGGCTGCGGGGCAGACCGAAGTCGTAGTAGAAGCCGGTGTTGATCGGCGGGCCGATGCCCAGCTTGGCGTCCGGAAACAGGCTCAGCACCGCCTCGGCCATGATGTGCGACGCCGAGTGGCGCAAGCGCTCCAGGCGCTCCTCCTTTGGCAGCTTCTTGAAGCCCACCGACATGTGGACCACCTCCCATCAGTCGAAAAGTAAGATGCCTCCCGTCCATGCGGGACGAGAGGCATGACCTTGCGTGGTTCCACCCGCCTTCCCCCGATGAATCGGGGCTCGTTCGGCCGCTAACGGGTGCCTCCGGGACTGGCTACTAGCATCTACACACGTTCGCCAGCCGGCTCCTAGGGGGTCTTGGCGACGGCAGGAGGCGGGCACCTTCCAGCCTGGGATTGCCCTCTCTGGCGCCATACCGCCGCTACTCGTCCTAGTCTCCGCCTTTCGATATTGGGAAAATGGTGGACGATACCCCGATAGAATCGGGGTGACCTCCCCGATTTCATCGGGGCCCTCTAACCGGCTCAATTGATCCTCGAATCAGAGCGTCGAGATACTCTCGGCTCTTCATCGACTTCAGGTGGTGTTCTCTCCTCCTCGCCGCACTAGCATCCGTGAACTGCTCACTATGAACGAGCGTCCACGGGCGCAGGTATCTTGTTGATTTCACTCTACCCGCGTTGTGCTCTCCCAGTCTAGCCTCCGGGCGACCAGAAAACCCGATGTAGTACCGGCCGTTCCGTTCGCTTCGGATGACGTAGACCGAGTAGCTCACTCTCTATCCAGAAATGGTGGGCGATACCCCGATAGAATCGGGGTGACCTCCCCGATTTCATCGGGGCGCTCTAACCCTCGCCAGAGGCGAGTCCGCCTCCGCGTCGAGATACTCTCGGCTCTTCATCGACTTCAGGTGGTGTTCTCTCCTCCTCGCCGCACTAGCGTCCGTGAACTGCTCACTATGAACGAGCGTCCACGGGCGCAGGTATCTTGTTGATTTCACTCTACCCGCGTTGTGCTCTCCCAGTCTAGCCTCCGGGCGACCAGAAAACCCGATGTAGTACCGGCCGTTCCGTTCGCTTCGGATGACGTAGACCGAGTAGCTCACTCTCTATCCAGAAATGGTGGGCGATACCCCGATAGAATCGGGGTGACCTCCCCGATTTCATCGGGGCGCTCTAACCCTCGCCAGAGGCGAGTCCGCCTCCG
>Ga0315289_10002259_pt1 | contig 29681 bp, 24 predicted proteins | sample YL17G11_40_MG_FD_203452 | JGI IMG/M metagenome (GOLD analysis project Ga0315289, IMG submission 203452) | Sediment microbial communities from Yellowstone Lake, YNP, Wyoming, USA - YL17G11_40 | ecosystem: Environmental > Aquatic > Freshwater > Lake > Sediment | place: USA: Wyoming | collected... | reverse complement strand
CTGGCCTGGGGGGTTGTTTTTTTTTTTTTTTTTTTTTTTTTTTTTTTTTTTTTTTTTTGTCTGTACGTGAGAAACTCACGCACGCGGGAGCTTCTCCTTCTCTTGGCCTGCTCTCCATCTCTTGCCCTCACCATCGTGCAGGACGACCCGTACAGGCAGTACCCCGCGGCGACCATGTCCCGGCCCGGCCGCAGCACGTCGCCCAGCTCCCCAGGCGACCCTGGGCGTTTCTTGTAGATCCCGTAAATGGTGCCGATGGACACCCCGCAATCTATGTTGGAGGAGCCGTCCAGAGGGTCGAAGACGACGCAGTAGTCGCCCGCCGTCTCGCCCGCTGCGGGCGAGACCAGGATGGCGTCCTCGTCCTCCTCTGAGACAAGCACAGCACATTGCCCCGACCGCTTCAGCATGTTGATGAAGACCTCATTGGCCAGGATGTCCAGCTTCTTCTGGTCCTCGCCCTGGACGTTGGCGGAGCCGGCGAGGCCGAGGATGCCGGCGAGGCCGGCCTAGGGGAGTGGGGAGAGAGGATTGGAGAGATGGAGGACGCGAGGGGCGCGAGTGGTTGAGAGGTCAATAAGGAGTGAGGCTGGAGAGTGGCGCTGCGTGCTGCGTGCGGCTCTCGATCGGCCTTTTATCCGCGTCCCCCGTGCGTGTCCGCCCCCGCATGTTTCTGAATCTCGGACCCCCCCCCAAAAATCACACCCTTTGGGCGCTGATTCATGTATTTTATTGGCTTCGAGACAAGGCATGCGCATGCTCTCTGCCATTTCTCTCTGTGCTTTTCATCTTCACACCTTGCGGACGGCGGACTCGACAAACTTGCATGAGACGCAGATGGCGTTAAGCAGGATAGTGAGTGAACCCCGGGCGGCGGGCGCCTTGATATGTTGGGATTGCAGCAGCCAGGCGGATAGGGTGATGGGGTCGGTGCGGGCAACCTCGGCGCCGGGGCCGTCCATGTTGAAGGGAGGGGTCGGAAAACGGAGCGATGCGGGGCTAGTTTTGAAGTGACAAAAAAAAAGGCCACCTCTTATGACCCCACGGCAGACCGTGGGCAACCACGGTCAGTCCACGCGTAGCGCGCACTGCTCTCTCTCTCTCTCTTGCTCGCTCTCATCACACGCACACGGCTCCAAAACAAATGAATCAGCACGCACACACATTCTAGAAACACGCTCCATAACACCCACTTCTCTCCCTTCTCCCATCTCGCTGGAAAAAAGAGTGAGAGAGAGCACAGCACCCCCAGCCTCTCTCGCACCCCTCTCTTTCACACTCACGCATTCAGCAGGGCGTCCAGATCATCATCCTCATCCTCCTGCTCAGCAGCAGCAGCAGTAGATGGAGGTGGCGTGGCGGCAGCGGCCGGTGCGGCCGCTTTCTTGCCACCCCCCTCCGCCTCGGCCGCTTTCGCCCGGGCCGCCGCAGCGGGCGCGTCCGCCGTCCGCACGCTGGCCGCCTTCTCATCTGCGCTCTGCCGCCCGTAGACGTCGATGGAAATGTCTTGCTTGATGTTGTCGTCGTCGTTGACCTCGTTGACAAAGTTCAAGACCCGCTTGTCCTCCGTGGACGTGTTCCACCCGCCCCGCGTCTGGCCGAGTGGGACGATGTCCATCAGGTTGTCCACCGCGTGCGGCCTGGCCCACGTCCGGGCGACCGCGCCCAGGCGGGCGTCCCAGTCCTCGCAAAACTTGGCGTCGCCCCAGGCGGCGGGCAAGGTGGCCCGGTCGCGGCCAGTGACCGCGCCCGCCGTCGTGGCCATGACCTCGGTGTAGGACGTCTTGGCGCCCGCGGCCAGGGATTCCAGGGTATTGGCGGACACGGGCTCCACCACCAGGCAGGCGGTCAGCTTGCCGTCCTCCGACTTTTCAAAGCAGTTGGCGAGGCCCTGGATGTGATGATGTAGAAAAAAAGAGGGGTGAGAGGGGTGGGGGGATGGGTCGAGCGGCGGCCGTCCCCTCTCTTTCTCTCTCTCTCTCTCCTCGCACGCCTTTTCCCCGCGCCAGTCCGCTCCATTTCACACTCACCAGGACAATGTATTCCGACCCTTTGATGGCGGGCGTGACGCCGTAGGTGGTGGACCCGGCGGCGGCGGCGACGGACCGGCGAGAGACAGGCAGCGCGGACGTCGGCGGAGCGGAAGCACATGGCAGCCGACCGCCCGCGCTTGCGCTGCCGCAGGCGGGCGGGGACCGGGACAGGGACGGAGTGGGGGCCCGGGCCAGGAGGTTGGACCTCAAGACTGCCATCCTGATAGGTTTAAAGCGTGTGCGGGGTGGGGACGAGGGGTCGCGGCGGAGACGATGAGGGCGGTCTCGCGAAGAAAGATAAGCAACACTGTATCTCGACCCGGGACGCCCTCCGCTAGCCAAAGCGCTTTTTTTCACAGCAAGCCCCGCCGCGTTTTGTGACCACCAGGGGGCAGCACACTCACACACACACACTCGATCAGGCAGCAGCCTCTCTCCTCCCTTGCGAGCCCCGCACTTATGCACACAGCACAGTCCGTGCTGGCCACCCGGCCGGGCGGCGCGCCGGCCTTGTCGCCCGCCGCCGCCCGCCTCCCATCGGGCGCCGCCCATCGCTTCGTCCTGCCGGGTGGGCGGGCGCTCGCCCCACCCCGCCCGCCCACGCTCGCCTGCCGTGCATTGTGGGGCAAGGATGGGGGTGACAGGAAGGCCTCGCCCTCCAGCCGGGCAGGCGCCGTGGAAGAAGAGGAGGACGAGGGCGACGGCGACTGGGCAGATGAGGAAGCTGGTGAGGACGACCTGATGCCGGCCGAGGAGGTCGCCGCCGAGGCCGCCCGTTACAGGGGCCGCCAGTCCGGGGTCCTGGAGGCCGAGGAGGAGGAAGCATTGGGCGAGGACGAGGCGTGGGATGAGGAGGAGGTGGAGGAGGAGGGCGAGGAGGTCGGTGGCCGGCCGGCCTCAACCACCACCTCTGCCGCCTCTCCCTCTGCCACCACCCCCGGCGTGCGCCCGCCGGGCGGCCCGGCAACCCCCTCCACCATGAGCCAGGCCCTCAAAGTCGGCGGGGCGGGCTTCGCAGGCCTGGCCCTGCTCGCCGGCGGCGTCCTCGCCGCGCGCGCCTTTGCCACGGGCGCCCTGCCCAAACTGAGGGCCGCCTCCAAGTCCCGGTCCCTGGCCCGGGACTCCCAGGCCCGCCTGGATGCGTTCGCGGACGAGCTGCGCGCTGGCGGCGCCGTCGACCTGAGCGCCAAAAACCTGGGGGACGAGGGCCTGGGGTACATGACGTTCGCCCTCGCCTTCAACGCGCGAACGACCGGCCTCGACCTGGCCAGCAACGGCATCGGCCCCGCCGGCGCAGTGTCCCTGTGCGAGGCCCTGGCCAAGAATGACACCATTGGCAAGCTGTCTCTGAGTATGAACTCCCTGGGCGATGACGGGGCGGCCGCGGTCGCGGGCGTGCTGGCCACGAATGGCGGGCTGAAAATCCTCAACCTGTCAAACAATGCGATCGGGGACCGGGGGGCGGCCCTGCTGGCTGAGGCGCTGGCCCTGAACACGACGCTCGAGAGCCTGGACTTGTCTGGCAACGCCATAGATGTGGATGGGGCGAAAGCTCTCGCGGACGCGCTGGCCGCGGCGTCCGGCGGCAACTGCTGCCTGACCGGGCTGAACCTGTCGGGCAATTACCTGGGCGCGCCCGGGGCGGCCGCCCTAGCGGCCGCGCTCAAATCCAACACGTCCCTGACCACCCTCCGCGTCCGGGCCAACGACCTGGGCGATGAGGGCGTGTCCGCCCTGGCGGACGCGTTGAGGGAACGGGAGGGGGCGGGCAACACGCCCCCGCTCGCCGTGTTTGACCTTGGGGAGAATGGCCTCACGGCCGAGGGCGCGGCCGCCGTCGCGGCCCTGGCCAAGCGTGCGCGGGGCCTGACCGACCTCAACCTGGACGGCAATGATGTGGGGGATGGCGGGGCGATCGCCCTGGCGGGCGCGGTGCGTGACCACCCGGCCCTTCAAGCCCTGGACGCTGGTGGAAACGGCATCGGCCCTGACGGGGCGGCCGCGCTGGCGGACGCCTTGGCCACCGTGTCCGGTTTGGAGACCCTGGAAATGGGGCGCAACCCCATCGGTGTGGGCGGGGTCACCTCGCTGGCCGCGGCCGTCAAGCACGCCGGGTCGCTGCGGACGCTGAAGCTGGGCTGGTGCAAGATTGGTGGAGGCGCGGGCGCGGCGGCGGCCGCCGACCTGCTCATGTATGCGCCCGCCCTGGCCACGCTCGATCTGCGCGGCAACAAGCTGGAAGCCAGCGGGGCGGCGGCCCTGGGGCGGGCCCTGCGCGGTTGTGGACACGAAAGCCTGCAGGAGGTGGACCTGTCCTACAATGAGATCAAGGACGAGGGCGCTTGCGCGCTGGCCCAGGCCCTCAAGGCCAACCCGGCCTCCGCGCCCCGGGAACTGAAGGTCAACGCCAACTATATTGGCAAGTTCGGGCAGGTCGCCCTACTGGAGGCCCTGGACATGGTGTACGAGATGGCCGGGCGGGAGATTGTCATCACGTTCTGAGGAGGAAAGAAAAAGAGAAGAGGGTCGGGTGCCTGGGAGATCTCTGAAAAAAAAGAACAACAACAACGACCACCGACGACGAAACGGCAACACACGCCACTCCTTCGGCGGCCAGACGGCTTTAACGGCCAGCCGGCGGCACCAGAGACGGCGGCTCACGCACACGTCCCTCACTTCTCATTTCAGCTCGCGACAAGTACCACCGTCACCCCCGGCGCGGCCGCCCTGAACCGTCGCAGCCCGCCCGCACTGTAAAAACCGGTGCTCCAAATCTCGTCGCACCGCTCGCTGTTGGCGACGACCAGTGTGCGCAGGGAGGGCGCGCCCGCCGCGACGGCCGCCAGGCCCGCATCCGAGACGGCGGTGAAGGCGAGGTCGAGGTGGGTGAGGGCTGGGGAGAGGAGGGTGGCCAGCGCGGCGTCGCCGACGCCCTCGCACCCGCGGAGGGCCGCGCGGGTGAGAGTGAGACGCAGAGAAGAGGGCGACGCCGTGCTTCCTCCTCCAAAGGACCGCACCCAGGCGACGTCCAGGTCTTCTAGTGCTGTGAAGCCGTCCAGGGCGCCCATTTCGCCCGCAGCCGGGACGGCCGCCAGGGAGAGGGCAGCCAGGAAGGGGGCGGCCGCGGCCAGGCGTGCCAAGGCGGGCGCCGTCAGCCGGGTGCAATGAGACAGGCGCAGCGTGCGTAGGCTCGCCCCCGCCGCGCCACCCAGGGCGTCCAGAGTCGCGTCGCTCACGTACCCAAAGCCCCGGCTGAGGTCGACCGAGGCGGCGGCCGTGCATTTCGAAAGTAAAGCCGCAATTAATGGGGTGGCCGCCCCCAGTTCTGCCGGGGTTGGCGGGCGGGTGAGCGTACCTCTTGTAGGTCGCGGGATGAGGGCCACGATGCGAGGCGGGGTCAGGTCGAGGTGCGTGAGCCGTGCCAGGGCGGAGGCTGCGGCCGCGCGAAGGGCTGAGCAGGTTGTGGCGAGGTGAGCAAGGGCGGCCGGGTTGGAGTTGGAAGATGTCGACGGCCCGATTGCGTTCCCTCCCTCCCGGCAAAGGCAAAGGCAAACCGCCTCTAGGCAGTCCAGGGGCAAATCCGCCAGCGTAAGTACTGGCCTGGAGTCCATTGTGTTGGGGTGGGGAGCAGAGGAAGAGAGAGAGAGAAAAAAAAGGCAACAAAAAGATCTGTCGACCTCATCCGCTCTCTTGTCAATTAGCCCCCACCCATACGTACACGTATTCTCACACACACACACACACACACACACACACGCACGCACACACACATACACACACACACACACACACAGCAGCAGCAGCAGTGTTCCTAGTCCCCCTCCCTAGGTAGAGGAAAGACCAGCGCACAAAGAAAATCTCAATTTCTCCTCACTCATCATGCGAGGGCTGGGGCGCCCGGGGCGGCCGTCCTGGCGACAGGCTCGGCTGGCGGTGCACGGCCGCCCCACCCACCGCCGTCGCAATGGCGGTCATCGAGAGGGCCGGGATGATGCCAGAGGTGGCTACCTTGGAGGGGGTGGTGGAGGTGGTCGCGGCCGAAACGTTCTCTTCCACCTCCCGCGCCTCGTCCCAGGCGGCCGCCGCGCGCGCGTCGCCGGCTCCTCCACTCGCCAGCTGGACGACCGCAAAGGGCGAGGACGGGGCGAAGCGGATCTCGGCCTCGACCGAACGCCGTTGAGCACACGCAAAACGGCGGCGGGTGGAAGCGGCGGCAGCAGCAGCGGCGGCGGCCGCATCCGCCGTGGCGTCCGACCCACCAGCGGGCACGCTCGTGCCTGTCGTCCCCACGCCCACCTCCCGCCGGGGCGACCGGCCCGTGTCCGCCGCCATGGCCGCCGGCAGCTCTTCCCGCAGGGCGCGCTCATAGTCGCACAAAAAGTGGTCGGAGAAGCCGGGCATGGCGAGCAGGAGGGCGCGGGCGACGCGGCGGGTGGGCCGCTCGGGCGGGATGGGGGGCGGGGCGCCCCGGCCACCCTCACCCCCACCCCCACCCCGCCGCCCCCCACCCTCCGCCCCGCCCTTCATCAGCTTGCGCAGGCTGTACCAGTACCCCCACCGGTCCTCCCGGACGACCGCCGCCGCCACGCCCGCCGGGTCGTCCTCGGCCCGCAGGATGCGGCCCGACGCGGACCTGGCGGCCGCAGCCGTCGACCCCCTGCCCGACCGGGGCGGCGGCACGGACGTGATGAACCGCTCCGCCGCCGGGTGGGCGTACCCCCACCCGGGCGGCAGCTTGCACACCATGTCCGACCCGTTGACGTACCGGAAGGCCCGCCCGGCGAAGGCCGCGTCGAAGGACGCCGCAAAGGCGGCGTCCCCAAAGCGGGGGGCAGCGTACGTAAAGACGGCCGCCAGGCGGGGGGCCAGGTCGGGGCACCGCGACTGGAGCAGGGCGGCCGCCAGCGCGGCCAGGCCGCCGCCCAGGGAGTGCCCCGCCAACCACACCGGCGCCGGCCGGCCGCCGGGCCCGGGCGGGACTTTGCGCAGGACGCTCACGACCGTGTCCCAGATCGACGTCCCCGCGGGCGCGCCCGGGGCAGCCTGCTTGAGCCCGCGCCACAGCCCGCAGTGGACCTGCCCGGCCAGGCCCGTCCGCTCCCGCTTGGAGATCGGGGGGTCCGCCTTCAGGGAGACCTGCCACAGCGGGTCCGCGCCCTTGAACGCGAGGATGACGGCGCCGCTGGCCGGGACGCGCGCCGCAAACCAGACGAGGTCGGGGACCCAATATTCGGCCGTCCAGTGGGCGGGCACGCGCGAGTAGTGCAGCAGGCGCAGGCCCCACGCCTCTTCCACCAGGTCCCGCACCACACGCTCGTCCTCGTAGACGACCTTGCAGCAGAGGGCCAGGAAGTGCGCGTTGCGCGGGTCGTCCAGGGCGGGGCCCCAGGGGAAGTGGGAGGGGCCGTACGGGACGGGGAACTCTGGGTCCATCGCGGAGAGCAGGGTGTATTGCACCTTCTCCCCGCGCGCCGTCCGGTGAAATGTCCCGGACAGCGCGCACACCGCCCACTCCAGGTCCGCCTTGAAATGGAAGATGAGGTGGTGGACGCCGAAGAACCAGAGGACGTGGAGGGAGGCATAGTAGAGCGCGGCCTGGAGCGTGAGCATCAGGGAGGTGCGCGAGGACTCCCAGAACCGGCGCAGGACGACGCGCACGTCGGCTTCGACCGCGTGCTCCATGGCGACGGCCCGACCGACGGTGGACCCGATGGCCCGGGCGGTGGCTCGGCGGATGGATGTTCCTGTGGAGAGGGAGGAGGAGGACATGGTGAGAGTAGGGGGCACCGGGGGTTGTTTTTTTGTGCCGTCTTTTGCCACTCACACCCCATGCCGTCGCTCAGCACAGCACACACGCCAGCGTGTAGCTGGTCGGACAGCCCGTGCGATGCATGCATGCATCATTCGCGAGCACCACCCCTCGCACCCTCGCCCGCCCCGTTACTAGGCCTCATTCACACACTACGCACCTTTCCCCGCCGCCTGGGCCACCCACTGGCGCCAGCCGGGGCTGCGGTACCCGCACGGCTCATTCCAGACGACCATGTCGGGGGCGGTCAGCAGAGATCGGAGCAGGAGCGCGGGCGACAGGATGACGCGGGCAGCGACGGCGGCGATGGCGGCCAGCTTGTCCGAGGCCTAAAAGAATACAGAGGTGAGAGAAAGGGTGAGCGCCGGCGCAAGAGGGTCTGTGCTATTTTGGGGGGCGGCGCCCCGCACACACCAGCAGTGACCTGCCACGTCCCTTCCAACATCCAAGTGTGGGAGCCTGCTCGAGCAAGCACAGGACTGAGGGAGCATGGTGGCAATGCCAGGCACGCCGGACGCCGCTAATGCGCTGCAAGCACATCTTGTTTTTTTTTTTTTTTTTTTTTTTTTTTCCGCCGGCGACGGTTGCAACACCCCCATTCGCTACGAGAAAACGGCCGGGAGCGTCCGGCTTGTGGGCGGCCCTGTTCACCATCTCCGGGAAAATGCGACTCAGATAGAGTGGGCAGCCGGTGGAGGTGCCAGATCACGCATCGGAGGGATCAACAACCCCGGCCGCGTGCTAACGCCAGGCCAGAAAAAAAAAAAAAAAAAAAAAAGGGGAGCGGCCCGTGGGGCTTCTTCTCGCGCCCGCCGCCGCCGGCGCCGCTCCTCCTCCTCCTCCTACTCCTCGCATTCCACACACACGCACCGTGCTCGCCTCCAACCCTGTCTGCCGCTCCTCCAGGTAGCGCGGGGTGGAGATGGTGCGGACTAGGGTGATGCCGCCTGCCCGTGGCGCGGCCACTGAGGCGACCATCTTTGGGCTCGGGCCGACGGCGCCCTGGATTTGTGTGCCCTTGTCCCCGTTCCGTTCGGCAGGCTGGGGGCCCTCGTTCAGTGCCCCGGTCGTGTGGGAGAGGGGGAACCACTGAGTCGTGGGAGGGAGATTGGAGGAGGCGCACGCGGGGCCTGTGGCCGCCAGCGCCGCGCGACAGCGAGGGGAAAAAGAGGAAGTGCACTTTTTGTTCTCCTCAACCTTTTTTTTCTCTTCAATTCCAGCAGCAGCCCCCCTCCCGCTCTCGCCTAGCACTCCCCGCCACCCCTCACGTCCCTGGCCGTCACCCCGCCCACCGCTGCCACCACCTCCCCCGCCACGTCCTCATTGAACTTGCGGGCAAAGAGCGAGCACCGGCCGTGCATGAGGGCGGCAGGGGAGGGCGGGGGGGGCGGCGCCGCCGACGGCCCGCTGGTGCATGTCCTCAACCGGTCGGCGCGCGCCAACACCTGCCCCGCGCCGGCGGCCGCCTCCACGTCCGCGCACGCCGCCCCGGGCGCCGCCCCGCCCCGCCGCACAGCCAGCAGGCCCACCTCGCTCGCCTCGCTGGCATTGTAATGCTTCGGGTGGAGCTTGGCGTCGCCGGTGCAGCCGCCGCCGCGGCACCAGACGGTGTGCGTCATGTCGCCCTCGCAGTCGGTCGGCCCGGGCCCCTCGCCCCAGCCCCTGAGGGCCAGCAGCGTCGCAAAGTAGTGCTCGTCCGAGAAGCAGGACCGCCACACACCCCTATCCGGGTCCATGGCGTTGGTGCAGTGCTTCTCAAAGGCGGCCGCGACGGCCGTGTCGTCCGCCACCGCGCGCGCGTGGCGCCGGGTCAGCCCCACCCACTGGTGCGACTTCCGCCATTTGTCCACCGTCAGGGACCCCCCCGTCGCGCCCTCCATGCGCCAGGTGTACCGGTAATGGTCTAGCGGCCAGTCGGGCTTGGCGCCGTCGGGGCAGGCATTGATGCGGGAGGCCGGGTTGTACATCAGCTGGGTGTAGACGACCTGTGATTGATCAAAAAAAAGGGGGCGTGTTTTTCATGGGTCCGTGTGAGTGTGTGCGTCCATTGAGCCAGGCGATGGGGCGTTGGTGGGCGGGCAGAAAAGGCGGTGTGTGTGGGGGGGGGGGACGGGGGAAGGAGGGCGGGCGCGACCTTCTCTCGTACGAGAGAGAAGGGGGGCGGGTTGAGAAGAAAAAAAAAAAGCATGCTCTCTCTATTCTCCCTACCTGCGGCGCGTACAAGGGCACGCACGCCTCGCTCAACAGGGCAAAGCGCTGGTTGGCCCGGTCGCTCAGGGCCGCCCGCATCAGGGCCTTGGTCGCAGAGGCGAGCGTGAAACCGCCCCACTCGGTCGCGACCCGCCCGGGAATGAGCGTGCGCTCAGTGAAGGGCGAGCCGGGCGCCGGGGAGGCCAGGGCCCCGCCCTTGGGCACGTGCACGTACACCGAGAACAGGCCCTGGCGGGACAGGGGGTCACCCCCGCCCGCGCACTCCTCCTGCAGGCGGGCGAGGAGCGCGCCGCCCGCGGTGCCCCCGCCTCCGCCCCCGCCGCCCGCCGCGCACGCGGCCGCGCGCGCGCAGTCCGCCGGCACCACCCCGCCCACCGCGTCCAGCCAGGCCGCCCACATGGCGTCGTGCGCCATGCCGCCCTTAGTGAGGAAGAGGAGGGCGACCTTGGGCGCGCCGACCGCGGCCCCGCACGCCCCGCCGTGGCGGGTGCCGGCCAGGTTGCGCGCGCCCGGGGGCGGCGGCGCGCACACGCTCCCCGCCGCCGCGTCGCCGTCGGGCGTGCCGTCGCCCCAGTCCAAGGCAGCCAGGTGCCAGGGCTGCGTCGTAGCGGTGCAGGAGGAGGGCCAGGGCGCGGAGGAGGGCGGGGTGGAGGACGCGGCGCGGGGCGCGGCGGCCTGGGGATGGGGGAAAGGAGGTCGAGAGAGGTTGAGGCTGAGGAGAGAGAGGGTCGCCGGCGACGAGCTGTCTCCGCCGCTCTGACTGCCACACACATACACACAAAACTCACCAGCCCGCCCCCTGCCGGCGCCAGGCCGGCCATGATGCTCAGGACCAGGGACACGCCCGCGAAGCCCATAGCCGCGCCCAGGAGGGCCCGGCCGGCGAGGGCGACGAGAGTGGAGGGTGTGAGAATTGGGGGGTGTTGTGGGGTGGAGGGGGGCGGTCCGGCGCCGGCGCTGCCGCTGGCGCCGGCCGAGGGCCTGGAGGGGCCCAGAGGAGGGCGCATGGGAGGGTGAGGGTGCACGGGGGCGTGGGCGCCCGGGCGCCACTTTTTCTTGTGTGAAGTCTACTGGCCGGGAAGAGTAGCGCCGCCCTGCTCAGCCCTCTCTCCACTGTAGACACATTTCGGGGGGGGCGAACACGCCCCTGTGCTCCACGCGACCCACGCAGGGTCTGGCACACATACCCTTCCTGCTCCATATCACTCCGCTCTCTCTCTCCCTTGGACGGGGCCGGCCCCCCCTCGCCTGAAAAGAAGTGGACCCCCAACTCTCTCTCGCTAAAGAAGAAAAAGAAAAACAGTAACGTTCCCCTGCTGTAACGCCCCCACACGCGCCTGGACCCGCCGGCCTCGGCACACGACGCACACGCCCAGCTGGGTGGTCGATACATCGGCCAGCCTGGTGTGAGAAAAAGGAGGAAAGGAGGAGAGGAGAGAGCAGGCCTGTGCGGGCGCTTTCTTCGCTCCTCTCTCTCCCTCGCCGTCGCCAGCGACGACGACGGCGGTCGCCCCCTTCCCCTCGCTCCTCCCTTCCCTTCCCCCCCTCCTTTTCTCATAAAAAAAAGTGATGGTCCACTTCAAGTTCACCGCCCTCCTCCCCCTGGACCACACCACCTACTTCCTGGAACGAGACTCCGACGCGTTCCGGGCGTTGCTGGCCAAGAGCCTGCGGCTGGGATCGCTGGACGTGGTGGGCGGGCGGGTGGTGGCCGGGCGGCAGCGCCCCCCGCCCCCCGCCTGCGGCCGGGCGGCGGCGCCGCCTGGCGGCAGCAGCACCGTCGAGGCCTACACGTTTGTCACCCGCCCGGACCCGCTCGCCTTTGTCGCCCCGCAGCACCGGGCCCGGCTGGGCGCGCTCCTGCCGGGCGGGGGGAATGGTGGCGGGGGCGCCGCCTCCACCTCCTCCTCCTCCTCCTCCCACCCCACGCCATCGCACGCCCCGCCCCCCCCTTCCGGCGGCCTGGCCTACACGGACGTCATCACCTACGACCCGGCCCGCCTGCCCCGCGGCGGCCCGTACGCGTTGCCCGTCGCCTCCCTGCCCCCCGTCCTCGCGGGGTCCGCCTCGATCGCCTCAGTGCTGACGATTGAGGCCGGGCCGACGCCGGGAACGACCCTGCAGACCCTGGAAGGGGACGTGTCCTTCCGTGTCCCCTTGGGCATTGGCAGGCTCATCGAGACGGGCGTGACCGACAACCTGCGGCGCGTGTACGGCTCCCTCCCGTCCGTGGGCGCGGCCTGGGCGGCCTTCAGGGCGGAAGCCCTGTCCCTGCCGCGCGGGGGGGAACTGCTGCTGAGCGGGCGCCCGCTGACGGCGGGCGTGGAATGGGTGGAGGAGGCGATGGCGGCCATCCTGGCGGTGGCGGGCACGCCCCGCGTGAGTGCTGGGCGGGGTGGTGGTGGAGGTGGTGGGGGTGGGGGTGGTGGGGGCGCTGCCTCCCCCACCTCGGCCTCCGCCGCTCGACCACCTCTCGCGCCCGCCGGCTGCGAGGTGGATGGGGACCTCTTTTTCGACGCGGCTGACGATGCAGACGTGCTCCTGGGCGGCGATGACGATGCAGGCGACGGCGGCCGCGCGGGCGGCCAGCCCGCCAGCCCTTCTGGAAAACGCCGCTGGCTCTCTTCTGCCCCCCCGTCTGCCCCTTGGCCCCTCCTCCGCGGCCGCCCGGGCCGCCTGCGGCCTGCATCGCCCGCCCTGCCCTCCCGGACCCTGTCCCGGTCTGTGTCTCCTCCGCGGCCTCTGCCCACAGCAGCCGTGACGGCGGCGGCGGCCGCGGCGGTGCGTGGTGGCGGGCCGGACGAAAATGAGCCGCCCGCACTGCCGCAGACGTGGCTGGAGCAGCAGCCCGCCTCTTGCCTCCTTCCCCACTGCCCGCCCCCGCCACCCCGCGTTTACCCCGGGCCAGCCCTCTGGTTTGCGGCTGGGCCGGCTTCGCCCGCCGCCGCGGCGGCAGCGGGCGACGGCGCCGCGGCCGCCGCGGCGTGGCGCGCCTTCTGGCTGGTGAGGGGTGGGGCCGGGGGTAGTGGTTTGGTGGGCGCCACCACCACGGTCGCGCCCGGCCTCGCTGCCGCCCGCGCCCTGTCCGGCATGCTTTCCCTGCTAGACAAGGGGGGGAGCAGCGTGCTGACGGCCGCCCTGTGCTGCGGGCCGCCGGGCATGGCGTCGGCGGGCGGCGGGTCGGGGTCGCTGCCACAGTTGCCACCACCTCAACCACCACCCCCTCTGTCACCGCCCGCCGCCGCCGCCGGCGCTGGCGGCCACGTCCGGTCCGACTCCGCCTGGGACGGGCCTACCATACTCACGACTGGTAGAAAGGGCAAGGCCAAGGCGGGTGGCGGGCCGGGGACCCCCTCGCCGGGCGACACGCCCCCGCCCCGGGCAGTTGGCGGGGGTGCGACCACCGCCCCTTCCTCCTCCTGGTGGGCGCGTCTGTTTGGGCGGGCGCCCGGCAGACCCAGCCCCGCCTCTTCCTCCTCTCCCTTCGGCCGGGCCCCGCGCCCGCGGGCGGGCTGGGTCTGCTGGGCGGGGCGGCCGCAGGCGGTAGAGAATTGAGAGTTGTAAAATTGTATGTTTTTTGTCATTCCCCTTATCAATTACCCGCCTTCTCCCCCTCCTCCTTGACCGGCGGTGGCGGCGCAGCCGTCGACTGCTTCGTCAGCTCCCGGACCAGCATGGTCGCATAGCCGGACGGTGGCAGTGAGAACCGCAAGACCAGGGCCACGGCGGTGGTGCCGGGCGGCAGAGGGGAGCCGGGCGCCCAGGGGACGGCGGCCGGGGTCAGCGGGCCGACCCCGCGCCTCCCCTCCGCTCCTCCTCCTTCCTCCGGCGCCAGCAAGTCCTCGTCCGGCCCCGCGTGCGCGACCCAGGCGTGTGCGACCCCGCCGACCGGGACGTGGAACAGGTGGCGGTACCCGCCCCGGGCGCCCGGTAGCCAGGCCGCCCGGTGCTGCTGTTTTTGTGATGGGCCAGAGGAGAGGGTGGCGTCCAGGTCGACCCCCAGCCTTTTTCCCGCGTCCCGCGCCGCGTCCGCCGCGGGGCCGGGCGGTGGGGGCCAGGTCTCCCGCCCGGGCAGCGGGATGACGATGTCGGCCGCGGTGTAGGAGCCGGCCTCCACGTCGGCGCGGGTGAGGGCGCGGACGGCGGGGAGCGGGCGGGGGCCGGCAGAGGGAGGAGGAGCAGAAGCGCCTGCCCCTGTTGCCATCTGCTCACCCTCGTCCTCCACCTCCTCCTCCTCCTCTAAGCCCGCGGTTCCGGCCCCGCCCTCGATGACCAGGTCACCCTCGAGGACAGGGCCTGCCGCTCCAGGTGCGCAACCACCCCCCGCCGTCGCCGCCGCCGCCCGCGCCGACGCGGCCGCGTTCCAAACCGCCGCCTGGAGGGCGTGCGTGTAGAGGGACTTGAGGGCGCGGGGTAAGGCACCCAGCGCGGACGCAAAGTCCGACGCTCCTGTCCCCGGGCGGGCCAGGGAGGCCAGGAGGGCGCGCTCCGCGACGGCGGCCCGGGGCAGGGCGGCCGCGGTGGCGGCGGCGGTGGCGGTGCCGGCCGCCCAAGCGAGGCGCGCGGCGTCGCCGGTCTCCCCGCCACCAGACTCGCCGTGCCCGCCGCCTCCACCGCCGCCGCCGCCGCCGCCGCGGGGGGCCATGATCAGGCGAACCGCCCGCTCCCACTCACCCAGCGCCAGGGCGGCGCCAATGGCATGCGTGGGCGCCCCGCCCGTCCCGAACCGTTGCAGGCCGAAATAGTTGATGAAACCCGCGGCGGTGTCCAGACAGGCCACGGCCACGTCGGCTGCGCGCGCGTCACTTGGCGCCACGCCCCGCAGGGCGAGGCGGAACTCATTCCCGGCCGCATCACCTAAATGGAGGGGGTGGGGCTCATATGAGAACGCGCCCACACGCAGGCGCCCGCCAGGCCCCCCCGCCCGGCGGGCGGCGGCGGCGATGGCCGGGGCGGCCAGGCGGCGGGCGGCCACGCGCTGGGCTGTGACGCCCCGCTTGTCTTTCGTCCCTGCAAAGGTGAACGCGTCGGGCCGGGCGTTGCCTGCAGCCCGGGCCAGGGCCGCCAGGGCCGCGCCCGTCTCCATGTTGGCCTTGACGAGCGTGAAGTGGCAGTAGGGCGCGCCCCGGCCGCCCGGCCAGGACGCGTCCCGGTTGGTCCTGGGGTCGCGGGTTGGGGCCGCGGGCGTGGGTGCGGCCCCTCCCTCCTCCCGGCCGCGCTTGCCACCGCCACGCCCAACGTCACGCCCGCCACCGCGCCCGCCGCCGCGCTCTCCCCGGCCGCCTCCACCCCCACCCCCAGGCGGCCAGACAACGACGCGGACGACCCCGCCCGCCTGCGTCAGCGTTTCCAGGCGGCCGCCCAGGCCCAGTGCGCCCGCCGTCGCGCGCCCCCACGCGTGCAGCCCCGTCCGGGCAGCCTTGTCGCCGATGGGCGGCAGGTCGACGGGAGGGGGGGGTGGCGCGACACCGCCTAGGATGGCGGTGATGAGGTCGTGGACCGCGTCCGCGGCGGCCGGGGTGGTGAGGCGGGCGAGCGTGGCGATGGACGCGGCTAGGGGGGTCAAGGTTGAAGGCGCGGCGCGGCCGTCGTCGGCCGCGCCGCCGTCGCTAGCCTCCCCTCCTCCATTTGCGACCGCCGCGCTCACGAGCGCCGCATCCTCCGCCACCCACGCCGCTCGAGACGCAGCATCGACGGCTGACGCGGCGGCTGCCGCATCGTAAACCGCGGGCAGGCCGACCGGGCGCGGGGCGCGTGACCCGTCGGCAGGCACATGCAGTTCGGACACCACGAAATCAGTGAACCGGTGTTTCAGGATGGCGTGGAAGCCGGGAAGGGATGGGGAGGCATAGGCGGTGATGCCGACGACGGCCTCGGTAGATGGGGATGGGCCCGTCATGGCGGGCGCACGGCCGCGGGCGTGTGCTTCAGGTGGGACGGAAAAGCAGCCCTCTGAAAGAAACAGACACGGCCGCCGTCGCACACGCGCGCTACTTTTTCCAAGTTCCGGAACCAGATAAAGGGAGAGGACAGGCCGCCTGCCCGTACGCACCCCTCCTCATCCTTGCCGGCCTATGCGCCGCGCCCTCGCCTCGGCCGTCGCAACCACGATGAGGCGGGCGGTGGTGACCAGGAGCGGCGGCGCCCGCGCGTCTGCAGCAGCGAGCCCCATTGGCTTGCCGTCGACGCCCGGGCCGGCCCGGGCGGTGCAGGCGGCAGCGCCTCTCAGAGCGGCAGCTGGTGGTGTGCTGGCGAGTGGGCCTCCTGTCGGAGGCTGGGTGGCGGCCGCCCCCCCTCCCCCGCCATCCACGTACCTCCACCCCCCACCCCCGCTCGGCCCCGGCACGCTCGCGGCGGCCCGCCGCGGCCTGCGCACGCACAGCCGGGCGGCCGGGGCGGTACCTGTCGCTGCTGTGTCTAGCAGCGGCGGTGAAGATGCTGGCGCTGGCGAGGAGGCGGGCATGGCCGGCAAACGGTGAGGGGGGCGCGGAAGGAGAGAGGAGGGGGCAGGACAAACAAGATCGCCTCTTCCCGCTCCCGACCTAGACGCCTGTTCCCCCTTTTTCTCTCTCTCCATCCTCACCCCAGCATCTTCCTCATCGACGGCACCGCCCTCCTGTACCGGGCGCACTACGCCTTCTCCGCTTCGGGCACTGCCCTGACGTCCGCGGCGGGCGAGGACACGACGATCGCGGTCGGCTTCGTGAATGTGAGACAGGAGAGAGAGAGAGACGCAGTGCCCTTTTCTTCAACCCCGGCCTTTCTCTCATCCATTCTCTCCACCACACAACAGACCCTCATCCGCCTCCTAGAAGTCACCCCGCCGCCCACTCACATCGCGGTCGCCTTTGACGTGCCGGGCAAGACATTTCGGTGAGTGTGTGGAAGGATGGAGATGAGCAATTCACACGCAAAAGCGTTTCCCGTTCCCTCATATCTCATCTCTCTCACTTTCCTCCCTCGTCCCACGCGTTCCCCAGCCACGCCCTCTTCCCCGAGTACAAGGGCCACCGCCCGCCCACCCCGCCCAGCATCTCCGCCGCTGCCCCCCGCATCCGCCACCTGCTGCGGGCTCTGGGCATCGCGGACCTGGCGGCGCCCGGCGTGGAGGCGGACGACCTGATCGGGACGCTGGCCGCCCGGGGCGCGGCCGCCGGCGCGGCCGTCGCCATTGTCTCGCCCGACCGGGACTTTTTCCAGCTGCTCGGCCCGGGCGTCCAGGTCTTGCGCCCGCCGGGCCCGCACAGGAAGACCAAGGACAACAGCCACACGGCCCTGACCGTCGCGGGCCTGGTCCCGTACACCGCGTCCGACTGGGCGGCCGAGACCGGCGGCCTCTCGCCCGCCCAGGCCGTGGACGTCAAGGCGCTCCAGGGCGACCCCTCCGACAACGTGCCCGGCGTCCCCGGCGTGGGCGCGGTGTGGGCGGCCAGGCTGGTGCGGGAGCACGGCAGCGTGGAGGGCGTGCTCGGGGCGGCGGCGGGGATCAGCCGGCCGGGCCTGCGCGCCGCGTTGTCCAGCCCCGAGGGGCGGGCCCAGGCGTCCCTGGCCAAACGCTTGGTCACCATCAACACCTCCCTCGACATCCCGCCCGCCCGCCTGCCTTGGGATGACCTGGCGTGGGGGGCGCCCTGCCCAGGGCCCGCCCGGGAGGGCGCCCGGGCGGCGCTGGCGGCGCTGGAGTTGGTGGGCGCGGCCGCTCGGTTGGACGCGCTCTGGGCAACTGCGGACGCGGTGGCGGGCGTCATGGCTGCGGTGGAGGGGGGTGGCGGTGGAGGCGGCGTGCCTTCCTCGTCACCACCCATTGCGGGGCTGATGACGGGGGCGGAGCTGGCGGCGGCAAGGGAGAGGAAGCAAGGGGAGGGGCGGGCATGATGATGATTGAGGAGAAGAGAGACGGTATGGTCGTTGAAAAGGAGGAAAAAGGATTCTTGCCAGGTGCTGCAAGCACCTCATTCCCCACTTTTTTTACTCTGGTGCGTTTCGTGTTGTTCCGGAATCAATAGGGTCCAGGCCAATTGGCCGGCTCGCCCAGGGCCCCGGCACGGCGCCCGGCTCACGGCCTGCATGGGAGCAGAGGGGCGAGAGTCGTTCCGTGGGCGGGTGGTGGGGAGCGTAGAGGGGGGAGACTTGGGTGGGTTATTGGGGGGGGGGGCCCAGCGCGCGCACCCGCCCTTCTCGCAGAGAGACGCATTCGGGCCCGCGCTTTCTCGCACATCTCATCTCCCTCCCGCTTACCGCGCCCCGCCCCACCGCCACCATGCTCCTCCTCCCACCAGGCCTGAGGGTGCCTACACACACCCTCGCCATGTCCCCCAACTCCCCGCTCATCCCGCTGACGCTGGCGATCGGCATCGCGCCGACTCGCGGCACGAGCGGCAGCGCTCGCTCTCGCTCGACGACCACCCAACCTGGCCGGGCTGCGGCCTCCACTTCCCGGCGCCGGTTTGCGATTGCGGTGCGTGACACGTCTTTATAGACCAGGATTGTGTGCACAGGGCAGCCCTTGAGGCGGCGCCACACGCAGGGGTGGTGAAGGCGGCCCGGCACAGAACCCCTACTCAGCCTGGCCATGAGGGCAAAAAGGAGAGGAGAATAATCGAGACTCACCTCAATAACAACAATTCTCACACCCACAGGCTGCCACCGCCCCACTCACCCCCGTCGCCGAGGACGCCGCCGCCGCCCCGCCCTCCCTGAAAAAGGATAGCCCGTCTGCCGACACGTGGGCGCCCTTGGACAACATCTGCATCTTTGTCGGTGAGATGATTGAGAGGAGAGGATGGGAAAAAAAGAGGGAGGGGGTGGTTGGGTTTTGACGCGCGCCTGTGGTGATCCAAAACCCCACGCCCCCCCTTCTCATTCATTCAGTTTCCATTTTTTTTTTCTCACGCCCTCTCCCCCCCGCCTCACAGAGCCCTCCCCCTTCTCCCACGTCTCCGGCATGCAAGTCCGGTTCGCCTCCCTGATCGCGGGCTTGCGGGCCCTGGGCGACGGCGTCACGGTGGTGACCCCGTGCATCAACCCGCCTGCCACCTTCCACGGCGCGGCCGTCGTTCCCGTCTGGGGCGCGCCGCTCCCGTTCTACAAGTCGCCCACGCTCCTCCTCTCGCCCGGCCTCTCCTTCCGCCTGGCCTGGTCCATGCTGACCCGGCGCCCCACCCTCATCCACTCCTCCTCACCCGGGGTGCTCGTGTACGCGGCCATCATCTGGGCCAAGCTGCTGGACGTGCCCCTCGTCGTCTCCTACCACACCCACGTCCCCGCCTACATCCCAAAGTACACGTGGGTCGGCCTGGTACCGGTCATGTGGTGGTTGATTCGCCTGGCGGTGGGCGCGGCGGACCTGACGCTGGTCCCGTCCAGCACGATGAAGGCGGAGCTGGCGGCCAACGGGTGTGTCGGGCGGCGCATCGAGGTCTGGCCCCAGGCTGTCGACACGGACGCCTTCAACCCGGCCCACCGGTCGGCCGCCTGGCATGACCGCCTGGCGGGTGGGGGGCCGGACGCGGGGAGGGCGGTCGTCCTGGCGTACGTCGGGCGGTTGGGCGCGGGTGAGTTACAGGGAGAAAGAGAGAGAAGAGAAACGGGTTGGCTGGTCTCGCGCGCTCCGCCGCCATTTCTCAACCTCCCCTCACTTTTTCCCTTCTTCCTTTTTATTTTTTTTAAAACCAAACTACAGAAAAAAACCTTTTCATGCTCAAGGACGTCCTCGCCCGCCTACCGGCCAACGCCCGCCTCGCCTTTGTCGGCGACGGCCCCGCCCGGGCGGACCTGGAGGCCCACTTCCAGGGCACGCGCACTCACTTCACGGGCATGCTCAGGGGCGCCGACCTGCACGCTGCCTACGCGAGCGCCGACATCTTTGTCATCCCGTCCCCCACCGAAACGCTCGGCTTTGTGGCCCTGGAGGCCATGGCGTCGGGCCTGCCCGCCATCTGTGCGGCCGCGGGCGGGCTGGTCGACATCGTCACCCGCCCGGGCGAGGTCGGGTTCCTGTGCCCGCCCGACGACGTGGGTGCCTGGGCGGGCGTGGCGGCCACCCTCGTGGCTTCCAGTGCCGAACGGGACCGCGTGGGGTCCGCCGCCCGGGCGTATGTGGAGGGCAAGGGCTGGGCGCCCGCGGTCGCGGTCGTGCGGGACCGGCAGTACCGGCGGGCGGTGCGGGCGCACGCGGCGCGGAAAGGGTTGAAAGCCCGGGCGCGGCGGGACGCGCTGGCGCTGGTCGGCCGGGCGCTGGTGGGCCTGCTGGTGCTGGCCGCCCTGGCGTGGGCGCTGTTTTTCCGGGGCGGGGCGGGTAGTGGTGGCGTTGACCGCGTGGCGGCCGCGCCTGCGCCCCCCTCGGCCGCCCCGCGGGTGGCGCAGGGCTTGATGTGGTGATGAGATGATGAGCGGAAGAGAGCCGGGGTGTTATCCGCCGAGAGAGAGAGCCAGGGGTGTCGAGAGAGAGAGAGAGAGAGCTAACAGAGAACTATTTTTTCTTTTTTCCCGTGCGCGCTGACGCCCCTGACGCCCCGTTGTTGCTTAATTTCTCCGACGTACTTGATGCCAACCTCATCCTCAGTGGGAGGGGGCGATGACTGGTGAGCTGGGTGTGAAAGACGCGTGCGGTTGCGGACGCATGCAGATTCTGAGCGCGCCAGCCTAGCCGCTGGCATTGAGTTGCCTTCCGCCGCGTTTACGACCCCCTTCCCGCTTACGAAACGCCACACCGTGACTGCTGGAGCAGAGAGTGAGTGTAGAGCTCTCTATCTCCATCTCTCTCAACCTGTCGCTTGTGGCACCACTGCTCTCTGTCTTTCTCCCCAGGTACGGCACCGCCGCCCTCCATGCCACCATCCGCCCGGCCCTGACCCTGGACCCGTCCGTCGACGACCCGTCCCGCCCCTGGGAGGCCCTATTCCTGGACCTGGATGCCGGGCACGGGCTCACATTCTCTGCCTGGCGGCGGGCGGGCGGGCCCGGGCCGGGAGGGACGGAGTACCGACTGGCCGGCCTCCAGGCGGGCGCGACTGCGGAGGCCGCGACCGACTTTTTCCTGGACGACGCGCACCGACTGGCCTGGGACACGCTGCTCGTCCACCACGCCCTGCTGGAGGCGGGCGGGCATGATGGGGAGGAGGAGCGGCCGCCCTCCGCCGCCACCGCGCACGCCCGCCGCCAGGTCGTCGTGTGGACGCGGAAGTTCAGGGTCCCGCTGCTGGGGCCGCGTGAGTACGTCATCGCCCGCCGGTCCTGGACCGAGACAGCAGGGGCGGGCGGCGGGGAAGGGGGCCCCACCATCACGACGGTCATGCTGGGCCAGGACACGCACCCGGCCGCCCCTGGGCCCCTGACCCCGGGCGCGGTCCGCGTGCCCATGTGGTCGGCCTGGACGTCCCGCACCCTCCATCCCGGGCAGCCCGGTCACCCGGGCGCGGCCACAGCGGAAGCGGTGTCGGCCTGGGTGCCCGGCGGGCTAGGCGCCGCGGCGGCCGCCCCCGCCGTCCTGACGGTCATGGTCCGGCGAGAGAGCTACGGCCTCCCCGACCTGGTCGCCCGGCCCGTCGTCGCGCGCGAGCTCCCCCTCTTTGCCGGCCGGATGGGTGCCGGGTGGGCAGCGTACGCGGGCAAGCGGGCGGCCAGGGGGCTGGGGCTGGGCGAGGTCGACCCGGGGGCGTACTGCAAAAAGGGGGGGGGTATGTAAGGGGGGACGCAGTTTCCCCAAATCCATCCCTACTGACTCTACTCCGCGCGCTTACAAAATTAGCCAGGCAGTTTCCATCCGTTATCCACTTCTTCGTTCGAGTTTTGTTGTTTAGCGCCCCAGTTCGATGGCCGCCGCCCAGTTCTATCCCAATCCCCCGTCTCATGCGCCACAGGAGGCTATAGACGCCCTAGTCGCGGCCTCGCCGCATCTGGCGCGCCTCGACGGTTACCCAGATGTGCGTAAACGAATTCTCTCGCTCGGCACCTTCCGATTCCGGCACCAACCCCACCCCTCACCTTTTTTTTTTCCCTCATCAGATCAAGGTAGTCCTGTCCACCTCCTTCTCCCCGTCAACCCACGTCTCCGTCATCTGCGGCGGCGGGTCCGGGCACGAGCCCTTCGCGACGGGTTACGTCGGCCCGGGCCTGCTCTCCGCCGCCGTCGCAGGCCCGACCTTTGCCTCCCCCCCTGCCTCTGCCGTCCGGGCTGCCATCCACGCGGTGACGGACCCTCAACAAGGCTGCCTCGTCCTCGTCATGAATTACACGGGGGACCGCCTCCAGTTCGGGGCGGCTGTGGAGGGCGCGCGCGCGGCAGGGCTGCCCGTGGAGGTGGTGACGATGGGTGATGACGTCGCCCTCCTCCCGCCCGGCGGCGGGGGCGGCGGCGGCGGTGAGGGGAAGGGGGGAGCCGCCGCCGGTGACCCGGCCTACGCCAAAGCTCGGGCGGGGGCGCGGGGCATCGGGGGGAACATGATGGTGCTCAAGATTGCGGGCGCGGCGGCGGCCCTCGGCAAGCCGTTGGCCGAGGTGGCGGCCGCTGCGCGCGCCGCGGCCGCGGCCGTCTCCTCCATGGGCGTCGCGACCTGCCCGTGCGCCATGCCGGGGGCGGACCGGCCGGACAGGCTTGGGCTTGGCATGATGGAACTGGGCATGGGCCTGCACGGCGAGCCGGGCGCGGCCGTTGTGCCTGTGGCGGGCGGGGCGGGCGCCGCGGTCGAGGCGGTCGTGGCCGCCCTCCTGGACCGGGGCCCCGTCGCGGCGGCCGTCCGGGCGGCCCGGGCGGCCGGCCGGCCGCCCCCCCGCCTGGCCTGCCTGGTCAACTCCCTGGGCGGGTCGGCGGTGCTGGAAGTGGGCGCCGTCACGGCAGCAGTCTTGGCCGAGCTGACCGGGAGACGGGGCCTGCCCCTGGAACGCCTCTACTCGGGCGTTTTTGCGTCCTCCCTCGACATGCGCGGATTCTCGGTGAGCCTGCTGCTGCTGGAGGGTGGCGGCGGCGGCGGCGGCGGCGGCGGCGGCGACTTCCTGCCCTTCCTGGACTACCCTGTCGACGTCGCCGCACCCTGGCCGGCCTCGCCCGCGGTGGTGGGTGCCGGCAAGGCAGCCGTCCCCCTGCCGAGCGCGCTGGTCGGCGCCCTCTCCCCACGCTCCCGGGGCCCGCCGCCCGACAGCCCGTCCGTCGCGGCTTTCACTGCGGCGCTGGCGGCGGCGGCGGCGGCGATCAAGGCCGCCGCGCCCCGGCTTGACGCCCTCGACGCCCGGGCGGGCGACGGCGACTGCGGGGCCACGCTGGCCGCGGGTGCGGACGCGCTGGAGGCGGCCCTGGCCGCGGCCGCGATCGACCTGGCCACCCCGCAGGCGGCTGCCCAGTCCATTGGGGCCGCCCTGGCCGGCATGGGCGGCACCTCTGGCGGCCTTTACTCGCTCTTCCTGGCGGGCGCGGCGGGCGCGCTGCCGGCCGGGTGGGAGGCGACGGCTGCGGGCGCGTGGGCAGGGGCCCTGGCCGCCGGGGCCGCCGCCATTTCTGAGCATGCGGGCGCGTCCGCGGGCGACCGGACCATGCTGGACGCGCTCCTGCCCGCCGCGGCGGCGGCGGCGGCGGCGGCAACCAGTGGAGCGCCCGGCCCAGCTGTGGCGGCGGCGGCCGCGGCCGCAGCCGAGGCTGGTGCAGCGGCGACGAGTGCGATGGCAGGCGGGGCGGGGCGGGCGGCGTACGTGCCGGCCGAGGCGGTGCGCGGCGAGCCAGACCCGGGGGCGATCGGGGTGGCGACCTGGTTGAGAGGGGTGGCGGGGGAGTTGGGCGTACGGGCGGCTTGAGATTGCAGAGGGCGGACGGCGTTGGTTGATGGGAACGCGGCGTGTGGTCGGGGTTGTGATTCGGGACTCACACGTCCCCACGCGCGACCTCATCCGGGACCGCCTCCTATTCCTCTCCTTCCTCTCCCTCTCCTTCTTCCCCTCCATCGCCGCCACCGCCACCGCCACCGCCACCGCCACCGCCACCGCCACCGCCACCGCCACCGCCACCGCCACCGCCACCGCCACCGCCACCGCCACCGCCACCGCCACCGCCACCCCAATCATTCCAGGGCGCCAGCGCGCCCAGCAGTGCGCGCACGGGGCCCAGCCGTGCGAGCATGGCTTCAACGTCCGCCCCGCCCACGGCTCCAGCCGCCGCGGCGGCGGCCACGAGGCGGGCGTGGTCGGCGTCGGCGTCGGCGTCGGCCTCAACTCCCACCTGCCCGCCGCCCCCTCCAGGCCCGCCCCCACCGCCCAGCCGCCCGGCCGCCTGCAAGGCCGCCAGCTCTTCTTCGGGCAGGACCGCCGCCGCATCCGAAAAGGCAGACAGCTCCAGGTGGGCGTAACCGTCCGGCTCGCCCGGCGGGAAGGCGGCTTCCCGGGCGGCGGCCCAGGCCGCCGCCACGGCGGGGTGGGCGGCCGCCGTGTCTGCCGCGCTGGCCGCGGCGGCTGCCAGGGCGGCCAGGGCGTCCGGGGCCCGCCACAACGGGTGCTGGCGCTCCACGAACAGAGTGGTGAGGCGGTCCAGGGAGGAAGACCCCGTGGAGGCGCCAGCCACGTCCCGGAAGGGCGGGCGGGCGAGGGTGGTCTCCAGGGCCGGGTGGGCCACGCGCGCGCTGGCCAGCCGGGCGGCGAGGGCGGCCACAGCGTGTGGGTGAGTGAGGGCGGCCTTTGCCAGGGAAGCGGCCGCCTCGACCTCGGACGGGCCGCCTGCCGCCCCGGTCCGCGCCAGGCGCAAGCCCGCCAAGCCGGCCGTGAAGGCCCAGTTGGGGAGGGAGGCGAGGCTTTCGAGGCCCGCCCCGCCGCCGCTGCCGCCCTCTGCGGGCACGTGCTTTAGCGCGGCCACCACCCAGTCCGGGCGGCCCGCCCGCAGGGCGTGGTAATCGACGGACTGGCGGGCCCCTGTCGGGTCGCCGGCCGGGTCCAGGCCCAGCAGCAGGGTGGCCGTCGCAAAGGCGGTGGCGGGCAAGCCCCGGCGGGCGGCGGCCGCGGTCCTGCGCGCGAGCGCCGCAAACAGTGGCCCGTTGGCGGGGGCGGACCCGTCCAGGCGGGCGGTGCCGGCTGCGGCGGCGACCGCAAACGCCGGGTGTGCAGCAGCTTCTAGGGCTCCCAGCGCGCCGTCCAACAGCGCGTCCGCCTCGCCGTGCTGGGCCGTGAGGCGGCAGAGGTCGGACCCGACCAGCAGCGCGCCCGGGTGGGCGGGGAAGGACCGGAGCACGTCGAACACGGCGCCCGGGTCGTGCGTGGCCTGGGCGGACTCCAGGGCCACACTGCCCGCCTCATACAGTGGGCCGGGCACGTAGGTGAAGGTGGTGGTGGTGGCGGTGGCGGCGCCAGGCGGAGGAGGCACGACGACCATGCTCAACCCCCCGCCCGGGGCCCACCCCGGCGGCGTGCGCCCGCCCAGGAGCCCGCCCCGCCGGGCTTGCAGGCGGGCCGGCCGGGCGGCCGGCCCGCCTCCCGCCCGCCGACGCACGCCTGGGGCGGGAGCGGCAGCGGCGCCACCACCATCACCACCGCCGCCACGCCCGCCGGCGTCCCCAAAGAGGCGGCGGGTCTCGTCGTCGCCGCGGAGGGCGCGCGGGTCGACGGCGAAGAGGGAGGGTGGTGATGAAGGGGTTGCGGCCGCGCCAGCACCACCACCACACCCATCCTCCTCCTGTGATGCGGCCTCCTTGACTTCAATGCCCAGCTCCGCCAGTGCGGCGTCGACGTCGTCGACCGGCGGCGCACCACTGCCGCCGCCGCCTTTCTTCTTCTTCTTCTTCTTCTTCTTGGATGAAGCAGCGGGTTGAGGAGGAGGTGGCGGTGGGGCTGGCTTCGGCCCGCCCTCGCCGTCCGACGAAGTGGTGCTGGCGGCGCTGCCCTCCCCACAATCACTCTCATCGTCTGTCAGCAGGGCGAAAGGGTTGAAGGGTGGGGGAGGCGCAGAGGGCGACGAGCCATCGGTCGTGCTGCCATCATCCCCATCTCCACCGCCATCGACGCCGCCCAGGGCGCCGGCCTCGCCGCGTAGGCGACGCAGGTGGCGAGCGGCCATGCCGAGGTGGTGCGTGTGCGCGTGTCGCACGCGCACGCCTGTAATAGAGGCGCGAATGAAAGAGTGGGGAGGCTAGGAATGACACGAAAGCGCGCTTTTGCTCTCCCTCTCACACACTTTTTTCTCTCGCCCACACGCGCCCACCTGGTTTTCACGCAACACATGCCCACCCTCCCAGGGCTCAGGCTGCGTGTGCGTCACCAGGTCGCCAATCCTCTGCCCGCCTCCTCGCGCGCTCGTTCAGAGGGCCGCCAAAAACAAACGCACTCCCACAAATCGACGGCCGCTGCTGCTGCTGCTGCTCTTGTCGCTGGGGCCGCCTTCTTTGCCGCCTCCCGCCGCGCTTTCCATCGCCCGTCCCTGACCATGGCTGTGGCACCCAGGCCCCTGGACATGCCGTACGGGGCCGAGCTGGAGGCCGCAATGGCGGCCGTCCGCCTGGCCTCCTCGCTGTGCGAGGTAAGACAAAAGGGAGAGGTGGCGGTGGAGGGTTGGGGATTAGGATGGGGACGGGATGGACCCCTCCGCTCTCACTCCTCTCTATCTTCCCGAAACATCGCAGCGCGTCCAAGCCAAGCTACGTGAGGGGGAAGCCACGGAGAAGGATGATGCCTCGCCCGTGACGGTTGCCGACTACGGTGAGAGAGCTGAGAAAGAGAGAGAGGGTTGAGGTCTCACCATCCGCGTCTCTCCATACACCCCCTCGACCTCCAAAATCTCGTCACTCCATTTTCCCACACAACCTCCCATCCCCTCCCAGGCGCTCAAGCCCTCGTGACCTGGTCCCTGCGCCGCGCCTTTCCGGGAACCCATTTCTCCATGGTGGCGGAGGAGGACGCGGCCGACCTGAAGGCGCCGGGCGGGGAAAAGATGGCGGCGCGCATCACTGCCCTGGTGAATGAGGTCTTGGCGGAGCAGGCCCCCGGCGAGGGTCCGCCCGCTGCCTCAGGCTCCCCACCGGCGCCGGCCCCGCCCCTGTCCGTGACGGCCGTCCTGGCTCTCATCGACGCGGGCGGGGCGGAGGGCGGGGCGAGCGGGCGGCACTGGGTGCTCGACCCCATCGACGGGACGAAAGGGTTTGTGGGCGGGCGCCAGTATGCGGTCTGCCTGGGCCTCCTGGACGGTGGGGCCGCCGTCCTGGGGGTGCTGGGCTGCCCCAACCTGCCGGCATCCACGCGGCTGGCGGCGATCGATGGAGAGGCCGGGCCGGCGGGCAAGGAGCGCGGGGACGTGGGCGTCCTGTTCTGGGCGGCGGCCGGGGCGGGCAGCTTTGCGGAGCCCTTACACAACGACCAGGCCGCCAGCCCCGCCGCCCGCCTGGGCGTCGGCGACCCGCCCCCCGGCACGCCGGGCGTGCGCTTCATGGAGTCGTATGAAGCCCGCCACTCCGATTTCGAGCTGGCCGCGGGGCTGGCGCGCGCCCTGGGCGTCGCGTCCCCCGCCTTGCGCCTGGACTCGCAGGCAAAGTACGGCGCCCTCGCCCGCGGGGACGCCGCCATCAACCTGCGCTTCCCGCCGTCCGCCTACCGCGAGAAGATCTGGGACCACGTGGCCGGGGCGGTCGTGGCGGCGGAGGCGGGGGCGGTGGTGAGCGACGCGGGCGGGGCGCCCCTCGACTTCAGCCGGGGCCGGTGGCTGGACCTTGACAGGGGCATCGTGACGGCGCCGCCGGCCCTACATGCGGCACTGTTGGCGGCGCTGAAAGAGGAGGAGGTGGAGGAGAAGGCGGCTTGAGAGAGAGAGAGAGAGAGCAAGGTTGTTGGGTGTTGTTGGGTGAGTGTGCGGCAGGTGTGCTCGGTGGGGATATAACGGAATGGAAGAGAGAGAAAAAAGAGCGAGCGTGGTTGAAAAAAACGGAGAGGGCGGACATCCCACTTCTCCCTCTCTCTCGCTTTCCTGGCGCAAGGCCCCACGCCAAGACACGCCCGACATCATGGAACAAGGAAACCCGCCGCCGATCGACATCCTGCCCGTGCGTGGGAGTATGCGTGTCGAGAACTCGCGCATTGCCCCTCTCCCAGCCTCATTACTTACGTCACCCCCCCCCCCCCCGCCCCCCGCCCTCTCTCTCTGCATCATTTGTCAGGACGACTGCCTGGACGCGGTCCTGGACCTGCTCCCCGCCGCTGACCTCGCAGCCGTCGAGCTGGCCGGCTGGCCCCGGGCGTCCCACCTGATCGTCACGAACCGGCTCTGGCGGAGGGCCGTGCACCGCCTGCACCCGGCCCTCCTCGGCCTGCCCACGGCCGACGGCGCGCCGCGCCCGCCGGTCTCGTCCGCCCTGTGGCGCCGCCTCGCCTGGGAGCTGGCCGCCCCGGCCGACCATCTCTCCCTGATCGCGGACGCCCTGGGTGCCTCCTCCACGGACCGGCCGTCGGAGAGCGTGGCCAACACGCTCTGCCCCCGCGCGCACCCCCACCCCTTTGGCCGCGGCGGTGGCGGGGCGGCGGGCGCGGGCGACGGGGCCGACCCCAACGGCGACCTGTACTGGTCCTCCTCCGGCTCGGCCTCTCAGGCGGATTCGTGCGAGTGGGTGGCCTACCGGGCGGTCGCCCCGCTGTGCCTGGTCACGCACGTCACGGTCCGCCCCTTCCGGGCCTACTTCCAGCCCGGCCTGCCGGTGTACGCGCCGGCCGCCGTCACCCTGTGCGGCGGGCGGGCTGACCTGTGGGCGGTGGCGGCGGGGGCGGCTGGGGCGGTGGAGGGCGGCGGGGCCGGGGGGGGCGCCCCGCCGCCGCCGCCGTCATCGTTTGACCCGCGGGACGCGCCCCGGGCGGCGGCCGCGGCGGCCGCGGTGGGCGCGCCTGGCGGAGGCGGTGGCGGCGGCCACGCGGCCCCCTCGACCTCCTCAGCCCCCCCTCCCTCTCCCTGGGCCTGGGCCACCGACGCGCTGCCCGTCGCCCGGTCGGGCGCCCCGCAATGCCTCGCCCTGCCGCGGCCCGCCCTCCTGGCCGGCGGCCACGCCCACCTGGCCTGCACGGGCGCCACGCAGGCGCAGGCGGAGGACGGCCGGTTCTACACGTGCCTGGCGTACGTCGCCCTGCACGGCCGCGCGCTGCGTGGCCTGGGCGTGTCCTGGTCTGAGCCGCCCGGCGGCTCAGGCAACAGCGGCCACCCGGCTTCCGCTGTGTCCATGCTGCACCGAGCCGCGGACACGGTGCGCGCGGCGGGCGGGCTGGCCGCCATCTCGGAGGGCGGGCGGACAGCGGGCAGGGAAGGCCGGGCGGCCGCGCGGCGGGCAGCCGTGCACGCGGCGGCCGCCGCGGCCGCCGGCCGGGCCGCTGCCGCCGCGGCGGCGGCGACGGCCGGGGATGCGGACGCCGGCGCCCACCCCCGCCCGGCCGCCGCGGCCGCTGCCGGGCTGGCCCGCGTCCTGAACGGGGACGGCCTGGAAGCCTACCTTTCCTCCGACGGCGAGTCCGGCCTCGGATCGGACGGGGAGGCGGGCGGCGGCCGGTTTGGCGGGCTGGGCTGGGAGCTACCGCACCTCGCCCTCGCCCCCGGCGGCGGCGGCCGGTTTGGCGGGTGGGCTCCGCAGCCCGCCTTCCCGGTGCGTGGGCAAGGTGGGGGTGAGGGGGGCGATGGCCGCGGGGCGGGCTTT
>Ga0315289_10002257_pt1 | contig 29692 bp, 19 predicted proteins | sample YL17G11_40_MG_FD_203452 | JGI IMG/M metagenome (GOLD analysis project Ga0315289, IMG submission 203452) | Sediment microbial communities from Yellowstone Lake, YNP, Wyoming, USA - YL17G11_40 | ecosystem: Environmental > Aquatic > Freshwater > Lake > Sediment | place: USA: Wyoming | collected... | reverse complement strand
CCTCCCCCCCTTTTCTCTCTCTCTCTCTCTCTCCAGTGCGCCTCCCTCTCCTCCTACCTGGGGTGGTACAGGTCGCTCGCCACGTCCGCCGCAAAGAATCGCCGGTCCTCCACGTAGAAGGACATGTAACAGAAGGGGACCAGCTCGAAGAGGAGGAGCGTGAAGAAGAGGACGGCCAGCCGCTTCTGGACGGCCTCCGGCCCGACCGGCAGGTTGAAAAAGACGAGCCCGCCCAGCATGCCCACCCACGTCGCCAGCAGCAGGCGCGACGTCGCGTCCGTCGGGTTGCGCAGCTGGGCCAGGACCGCCCGCTTGAACAGGGTCCGGAACTGGGTCCACCAGGAGGCGGCGTACCGCCCGGACGCCCACTGCAGGCGGTCGGTGACGGCTTTAGGGGATTTGGCCGCGACCTCCGCGAGCGCCTCGGAGCGGAGGCGGTCCATCGCGCTGCCGCCCGCCGCCACGCGCAGGTCGACGGCCGGGGCGGCCAGCGCGCCACCACCCGCGGTGGAGGACACCCGGGTCGCCACCCCGTACCCGTCCGCCGTGGAGGCGCGCCCCGCAAAGGGGCCGCCGCCCGTGAGCGAGGGGGCACCGCCCACCACGCCCGCGGCCGAGCTCGCGCGCGCAGCCGCGACCGCAGCCGTGACCGACACCGCCGTGTGGGCGGCCAGGGACTTCATGCCCGACGCCGGTAGGGTAGACACCGTGCGCAGGACCGCGTCCGTCACGGGCGGGCGCTCCCGCTGGAAGGCCCGGTAGGCGGCCACCACGTCCGCCACGCACGCCATGGACCGGCCCGCATAGTCGGGCGGCTTGGCAAAGCCGACCGACACCAGGTCCATCATCCAGTCGGACACCGCCCCGTCCCGCCCCAGCTCGTAGTCGTAGCCCAGGGCGTCCCCAAACCAGGCGCGCGCGTCCTCGGGCCGCCCAAAGTAGAGCTGGTACCCCTCGGACAGGACGGTCACCCGGTGGAACATTTCCCAGATGGCCGCCCGGGGCTGGTGGATCGACGCGATGACCGTGTGGCCCATGCCCGCCAGGTCGCGCATGTGCTCCATCACGTTGAGCGCGGCGAATGAGTCCAGGCCCGTCGTCGGCTCGTCCAGGAACAGCAGGGAGGGCGAGGCGATGAGGGCGCACCCAATGTTGAGGCGCCGCTTCTCGCCCCCGGACAGGCCGCGCACCAGGATGCCGCCGGGGAGCGCGCCGCCCACCTGCGTGTGGCGCGCCCGCCACAGGCCCATCAGGCGCAGCACGTCCGCGATGCGGGCCTCCCGCTCGGTCGAATCAACGGCGGACGGCAGCGTGAGCGTGGCGTGGAAGACCAGCGTCTCCGTGGCCGTCATCGTCGGCACAAAGACGTCCTCCTGGGCAACGTAGGCGGAAATGCGCTTGAAGAGCGTCCCGCACGGCCGCCCGTTCATCAGCACGCCCCCGCCCAGGCGGCCGACAGCCTTGCGGCCGGCCAGCAAGTCCAGGAGCGTGGACTTGCCCGCCCCGGACGGGCCCATCAGGGCCATCGTCTCGCCCGGGACGGCGATCCCGGAGCAGGGGTGGAGCACCTGTTTCTGGAGCAGCGTCTGCGCGTCCGTCACCACGCACGTCACGTCGTGCCAGGCCAGGTCGGCCGGGCAGGGGACGGCCAGGCGGAAGGGGGCGGCCCCGCCCGAGGCGAGGGCGGCGGCGGCGGCGCGGGAGGCGGGGACCCACCGGTTGGCGCAGACGCAGCCCTCCTGAGAAGGGAAGGGAAGGGGGGGGGGGAGGGGGTTGGGAGGGAGGGGTGTGTGAGGAAAGAGGGGCGACGGCGCGCGAAAGAGGGGAGGGGAGACAGGGCGCGTGCCCTTGCTCCTCTTTTGCGCCCCACCCCTGCGCCGCTATTTCCATCTCGTTCCAGCACCAGGGAGTCGTTCATTTGCTTGGTGGCGGAAGCGGGGGCAGGGGTGGGGCGCGCGGGCGGGGAGGGGCGCGTGTGGCGGAGGGGAGGGAGAGGCCACTCGGCGGTTGAAGAAGACAAAGGGGAGTCCAACGTTTGCCCGGAGTGGCTGGGGCTCGCTGCCCGCACACGCCTCGCCCATTCAACCCGCAAAATGTGACGCGCATGCTTGTGCTCCACGCTCCTGTGGGAAGGCGAGGCGCCGAAAGCGGCCGCGTGCCGCGGCGGGTGGCCGCATGCGTCCCCCACCCCTGGCGCGCTACCCCCTCCCCCCCCCCCCTCCCCCGCATTCCGTCGCGCTCCCTCCCTGCTCTCTTGCTCGCCACTCCTCGCTCTCCTGTGTCCCACAACTCACCGGGCATGCGCACCCGCGCACCCACCCCTTGGCCCGTAGCCCCGTTCCATGGCCGGACTTGGAGGGTGAGGCCGCCAGTTCGGGGGACGGCGAGGCGCCGGGAGCTTCCGCGTCGCGAGCAGTCCTCCGCCCCCGGCCCAGCTTGCCGCCCGTCAGCCGCTTCAAGGTGCGGCTGACCACGCCGGACACCTTTTCCAGCGAGTAGAGCAGCAGCAGCAGGCCCAGCAGGTGGGACAGACCGATGGCCGTGCCGGCCAGGGCCAGGTTGGCGGGCATGGTGTGTTGTTTGGTTGTTGTTTAGAGTTCTCACTCTCCAATGCGCTCGCCCTCAGTCTCGAGAGCGAGCGAGCGGGGAAGGGCGCGCCTCGTCCGCGTGTGGGGGGCTTCAGGGGGGCAGTTCAACGCGCAGGTAGAGGTGGTGTGAGAGTCCGCGAGTGGGAAGAGGTGGAGTGTGAGTGGTGTGTCGCGGTGTGTGCTCTCGCAATCTGTGTTCCGTCCGCGAAAAGGAGAGAGTGGCACGGGCAAGCGCACGGCTTCCATTTTTTTTTTGTCAACCCCGCAGCGCCACCCCCCCGCGCCGGCACGCCCCGACCCCCTCCCTCACCGCACCCGCCACCGCTGCACCACCGCCACTCCCTGGCCCACCAACCAACCGCTCTAGCTCAGCCTTCACCTTGGCCGCCGCAAAGGAGGCGTGCGGGCGAGGGTGGCGGCCCGCCGCCTGCGTCTCCCCTCCCCCGCCCAACGCCTCCTCCACGACCTCCACCCCGGCCAACAGCGCGGCCGCCGCGGGCGGCCCGCCTTCGGCGACAAGCCCGCCCACCCCGCGCTCCAGGCGCGCGCTGGCCCGCTCAGCCAGCTCGGCAAGCGTGGTGGGGGAGAGCGCCGTCGCGCCGCGGGCGCGGGCGGCGTCCGCGGCCGCCGAGGCCAGCGCGCCCACGACCTCTGTGGCCGCCCCCGCCGCCGCCGCCGCCGCCGCCGCCGCCGCTGCCCCCCCTCCGCCGCCCGCATTCTTGGCCGCCGCCAGCAGGCCATCCACGGCCGCATCCACGGCGGCGGACGCGGCCGCGGCCCAGGCGGCGGCGGCGGCGCGGCCGGCGGTGTCCAGCGAGGACGCGGCGGACGCCCGCGCGGCAGCCCACTCGTTTTTTTTTCCTTTTCCTCCCGTACGCAGCAGGCGGGCCCCGTCGGCGTGGGAAGGTGGTGAAAAAGCAGGTGAAGAAGAAGACCGCTTTGCCGGTGGCAGGGCCCGGGCTTCCACAGCCGCGCATGCGGTGGCGATGGCGAGGAGGGTGGGGCGGGGCGGGAGGGCAGGGGTGAGGGGGAGGGGTGGGGTGGGGGGCGCCAGGGCAACCGCCACGCCTGCCTCCCCCTCCAGCGTCGCCCGCGCGACCTGGTCCGCCGCCGGCGCACTAGCCAGGCCCTCCACGCCCGCGGCCGCCGCGGACGCGAACCGCCCGACCCCGCTGGCCACCGCCGCCCGCAGGGACGCCCCACCGCCCTCCAGCGCGCCCTCCGGCCCGCCCGCCCGGCGCCACGCCCGCCACACCGCGCCGGCCCGGACCAGGCCCGCGTCAGTGATGTGAATGAGGGCGGTGGCCAAGGGGGCGGTGATGGTGAGGGGGGAGGCCGGAGGGGAGGGGCAGCAGACCGCCGGGCGGGCCCACCACCACCAGGGCTGGGCGGGCGCCTGGGCGGGCGCCTGGGCGGGCGCCTGGTGGGCAGCCGCCGCGGGCAGGAGAGCCGCCACCCCCGCCACCAGGCCGCCCGCCGCGGCGGACGTGGCCCCGTCCAAGACGCGGGCCAGGGTGGCAGCTACCGGGTCTGGGGTGGGTGGCTGCCCGGGTGGCGCGGCCGCGGCGGCAGCGGCAGCCATCAGCCTGGGCGGCAAGGGCGAGCGCGGCGGTTGCTGTTGTTGGGGCGGCGCCCGCGGCGGCGGTGGCGGCGTGGCCGGCGGCCCCGCCGCGGCCAACACCCCCAGCGTCCGCACGGCCAGGGCCAGGCAGGCCTTGAACCCGTCGGCCTGGCGAGGGGCGGCCAGCGGCGGCGGCGGCGGCGGCGGCGCCTGCTCCCCGACCGGCGTTGCGGCTGCCACCCCGGCCGCGACCGCCGCGGCCGCGTCCGCCTCCGCGCCCGCCGCCGCCGCGGACGCCAGGGCGGCGACCGAGGCGTCTTCGTACCGGCGCAGTGAGGTCACCGTCGCGGCCCAGGCCAGGCGCGGGGCGGCGGTGGTCGTGGCGGGAGGGCGGCTGCCGCCGTTCCCATCACCACCACCACCACACTCTTCACCCCTACTCCCACCGATCCCGGCCGCCTCGCCCGCCGCCTGCCACAGGCCGGGCAGGTAGCGCAACAGGGCGGCCGAGCAGGCGTCCAGGCGGGCGGCTGCCAGGGCGGCGGCGGCGGCAGCGGCTGGGCTCGCGCCGCCGCCACCGATGCCCCCTGCCGCCCTGTCTGCGCGCTCGAGCTCGGCCCCCAAGCGGGCCGCCCGGGACCGCACCCACTCGCCCAGCGGGTCCGCCCCGCCCAAGGCTTCCACGGACGCGCCGTCGGTTCGCAGGGCGGCGACGGCCCGGGCGGCATCGCCCGCGGGGGCGGCCCCGGCCGCGGCGCCGGCCGCGGCGGCTGTGCAGAGGGCCGCGACCGCGGCCCGGACCTCCCCATCCACCGCCCCCAGCACGGCCGCCCAGGCCGCGCTGCCACCCTCCGGCCCGCCGCCCGCGGCCGTCAACGCCGCCCGGGCGGCCCGGTGTTCGGCGACGACCTGGTCCACCCGCCCCGCCGCCGCGGCGGCCGCCAGGCGGTCCGGGGCGGAGAGGAGCGGGGCGGCCCGGCCCAGGGCGGCCGCCTGGGCGCGCGCGCGCTCAGCCGCGGCCGCCCGAGCCAGCGTGGGCGCAAACAGGCGAGACGCTTCGGACCGGGCGGCCGAGAGGACGGCATCCACGTCCGACGAACAGGAGGCCGCGCCGGTGGCGTCCCCGCCCGTGCGGCGCGGGCGGGCCCGCCGGGAGGCAGGCGAGGAGGAGGAGGCGGTCGAGGTTGAGGTTGAGGGCAGGGGGCCCGCCTCGCCCGCGGCCGCCAGCCGGGCATGCACGTCCCGCATCGTCCCCGAACAGGCGACAAAGCTGGCGAAGTGGTCGCGCACCAGGGCGGCAAGCTCGGCCCGGCGGGCGGTCAAGGAGGCCGCCAACACGGGGCGGGCGGCCGCCAGCACGGAAAGCGGCGTCCGCTCGTGGACGGTCGCCAGGTAGGCGGCCGCGTCGAAGGCGGACGCGCCGGGCAGGACACGCCGCCGCAGGTCGGCGGTGGAGCGGGCGCCCAAGGCCGCCACGGCGGCGGCGAGGCGGAGGGAGGCGGGGCCGCCGTCGTCAGCCGTCGCGCGTGGGGTGGTGGCGGTCGCGGTGTTGATGGGGGGCGGGCGGCGCGCGGTGGTGCGGCCGCCGCTTGCCGCCGCCTGCGCCGTCGCCGCGCCCGGGCGGGGCGTGGAGGCGGTGCGGCGGAGGAGGGAGGCGAGGCGGCTGGGCTGTGGGCGGCCACCGGGCCCGGCAGCGCCGCCACCGCGGCTGCTCCCGCCCTCCTGGCCGCTCTCGCCACCACCGCCGCCCGGCGGGATGAGCGTCAGCGTGCGCACGTCCACCGTGCCCAGGCCCAGCGGGTCCAGGATGCCACCCCCGCCGGGCGCTCCGCCGCCGACGGCCTCCAGCTCGGCGGCCCGGGCGGCGGCGGCGGCGGTGGCAGCGGCCTCAGCCGAGTCGCCCCGGGCCGCGGGCTGAGGGGTGGTGGTCGAGGCCGGGGCGCCGCCCGCGCCGCCACCAAAGCCGCCGTCCGACCGGGGCAACAGCGCCCGGGTAATGCGCAGGGCGGCCGCTTCGGCCTCGTCGGCCAGGACGTCATCCCAGGCGGTGGGGCCGTAGGCGGGCGGGGAGGGAAGCTGGTTGGGGAGGGGGGAGAAATGGGGAGGTCGTTTTTTTTATATATATAAGAGAGAGCGCGCCGGTGAGCGAGCGTGTGTGTGTGTGCGGTCTCTTTCTTTGAGGCGGGCCACGCGGGTTTTGGCTGTGGAATTTTTCGATGTCACGACTCGACCAGGAGCACGGACGTGTGATTGCACGCCATCACCGCGCATGGCGATGGGCACGGGCAGGGAGCGCTGTCGAGCGCCCGGCAACGCATTTTCTTTCTATTCTCTCTGCGCACCTCTTGTTCTTCTTCTTCCTCGTCCTCCTCGTTGTCCATAGCGCTCGGGGGATCATCAGGTGGGGGATATGGGTCGCTGGGTGGGAGGGGTGCAGGACGCATGGCTGCGTGTGGGGTTGTGCCCCTCTCTCCCCAAGGCGATGAAAAAGAGTGAAGCGAGGGCCAGGGCCAGGTGAGCAGAGCGGAGAATGGAGCGGTGAACACAGTAGCCTGGACCTTCAACTCGGCCTTAGTGGCTGTCGTATCACGCCAGTCGTATCACACTCGCATCACACCATGCACTCCCTAACCCCGTTTCTGCGCCGCCGCGGGTCGTGGCCGCGGGCGGTGGCCGCGACGGGCGCCCTCCTGCTGCTTGCCACATTCGAGCTCCTCGCCCCGACTGCCTCCTCTGCTCCTGCGCCCACAGCCACCCGCCCCTCCGCGGGCCGCCTTTTGGCGGACGCCCACGCGGCGGGGCCTTGGATGGTCGCCCTCAGACGGTAAATAGAGACAACAAAGCAGAGAGAAACGTGAGCCAGTTTGCGCACACACACACACACGTTCCTCTCTCTCAACCTTTCTCCCATCACTCATGAAACCTGCATCCCTCTCTCTCAGCTCCCTCCACGAACGCCCCGAACTCCAGTTCGACCTGCCCCACACCTCCAAGCGCGTGCGGGCCGTCCTGAAGGAGCTGGGTATCCCCTTCACCTTCCCCGTCGCGGTGTCGGGCGTCGTCGCCACCATCAAATCCACGGCACCGCTGAGGCCAGGCGGCAGTAGCACACCCCGCCCTGTCTTTGCGTTGCGCGCCGACATGGACGCCCTGCCGATCATGGAGGAGGTGCCCCTGCCGTACGCGTCCAAGCACGCGGGCTCCATGCACGCCTGCGGGCACGACGCCCACATGGCCATGCTCCTGGGCGCGGCGAAGATTCTGAGCGCCCATGCCGCCGCCCTGCCAGGGGACGTGCGTTTGATCTTCCAGCCCGCGGAGGAGGGCGGGGCCGGCGGGAAGGTGATGGCGGATGGTGGGGTGTTGGACGGGGTTGCCGGCATCGCCGGCCTGCACGTGTGGCCGGGCCTGGACACCGGCGTGGTCGGCTCCCGCGCCGGCACCGTGATGGCCGCGGCCGGGCGGTGGGAGGTGACGGTGCGGGGGCGGGGCGGCCACGGCGCGATGCCCCACCTGACGGCCGACCCGGTCGTCGCGGGGTCCGCCATCGTCGCCGCCCTCCAACCCCTCGTCTCCCGGGAGACTTCCCCGACGCGCGGGGCGGTGCTGACGGTCGCGCGCTTCAACACTGGCGAGGGCGCGTCCAACGTCATCCCGGACACCGCCGTGCTGGCCGGCACGCTGCGCGCCCTGAGCGCGCCCGAGTTCGACCGGCTCAGGGCCCGGGTGGATGAGGTGGTACCCGCCGTCGCGCGGGCGCACGGCTGCACCGCGGACGTGGAGTGGGAGCCCCAACCTTACGCGCCGACCGTGAATGACGGGCGCCTGGTGGCGGTCCTCGCGGGGGCGGCGGGGGCGCTGGTCGCGGCGGGCGCGCCGCCCTCTGCTCCTCCCTCGCTGTCCTCCTACCTGACCCTGGCCGAGCCCACGATGGCGGCCGAGGACTTCGGGTTCCTGGCCGCGGTCGTGCCGGGCGTGTTTGCCTTCCTTGGCACCCGCAATGAGAGCGTGGGCGCCACCCACGGCCTCCACACCCCGCGCTTCACCCTGGACGAGGGGGTCCTGCCCCTGGGCGCGGCCCTGCATGCGACCATGGCGTTTGCGGGGCTGGAGGCGGCGGTGGGTGGGGGCGGAGGTGGGGGTGGGGGAGGGGTGGGGCGGGATGAGCTGTAAAAAAGGGGAAACCGGGAAATGGACCACACGCGTCGAAAGACTGTTTTTTTCTCTTGTTGTTTTTTTTGCTGCGCGCTGCGTGCGTGAGGCGCGCAATGTCAGCAGCAAGCACCATGATGATGCACACCCTATCCTGTCCACAACACCCCACCAGCCGGGCGGCAGGCACGGCGCCGCCGGCCGTGCGGCGGCCTCCTCCTGGCAACACCAATCGACGCTCGTCGCGCTCGCCCGCCCGCTTCTTTCTTCATCGGCCTCCAACGGCCCTCCCCGACCTCCTGAGCACCGGCCCCGAATTTGCGGCCACGGCCGCGAGCGCCGCCGCCTCCCTGAGCGATGACGACCTGGACCTCTTCGGGCCGGCCTCCTCCCTGCGCCTGGGCTTCCTGGCCGCCGCGGGGCTGTGGGCGGCCGCCCTGCGCCTCATCTCCATCCCACAGCTCGCGTTCCTGTTTTTAGGGAAAATAGATGGCGACCGTCCCGTGGACGGGGTGGAACGCTTCCTCTCCCTGGCCGCCGGGGCTGACGGCCCGGCCAGCCCCACCGCGCTGGCCGCCGTCCGGGCCGGGGCGACCGCGGTCTTCGTGGTGGGCGGGTGTGGGGTGGCCGGGCTGCTGGGCGCGGGGCTCGGGGACGACATTTGGGGCGTGGCCACCGGGCTGGGCGCGCTGGCGGCGGGCGGCCTGATGGAGGCCGGCCGGCCGCCCGTCCTCTCTGAGGAGGAGGCCGCCGCGGAGGCGTCGAGGGCGGACGCGTTCACCGCCTGGGCGGAGGGCGGCGCGCTGGCCCGGTCCGGGGCGTGCCACGAGAGCGAGGTCGTTAAGGCCGCGCGCGCCCTGGGCGGGCCGGCCGCCGCCCCGCCCCGATGGACAGATGAGGAGGTGAAGAGCGCGCTTCGGGCGTGGGCGGCGGTTGCTGGCTCTGATTCACCGCCGCGGCGGTCGCCGCCCTCCCGGTCGGCGGCGGGGTATTGGAAGGGTGTGAGCGTTGCCGGGAGGGGTGTCGGGCGGAAGTAGGGAGGCTGTGTGTGTTTTAGAAACGAGATTCCCCCCGCCTCTTTTACTCCCGCTCGCGCCCTTGATAAGGGAGGCGCGCACACGCGCGCACACGCACGCACTCTTCCACTGGGCGATGCGGGCCGCCCCGCTCTCCGCGCCGCCGCCGCGGGCGCCGCTCGCGTGCAAGAGGCGAGCAGCAATGCCCGCTGCGAGAGCGCCTCCTCCTCCGCCCTCGCGCTGCCCGCCCGCCGCACGCCGCACGCCGCCGTCACCCCCACGTGCTGAGGCAGGTGGTGGTTCTGGAGGTGGTGGTGGCATTGCCTGGGACCGCCCCACCTGGGACGGCGGCGATGATGAAGGCGACGGCGGCGCCCCTCCCCCCACCCTGGCGCCCCTCCCCCCGCCCTCCTCCTCCGCCCGCGCCCTCCTCGCCGCCCTCTCCACCACGCTCGCCTCCGCCACGACCGTGTGGAGCGACTGCGTCTTCCCCCGCCCGGCCGACGTCGCCCGCCTGACGGTGGGCGTGCTGGCCGCGGCGGCGGGGCTGGTGGCGAGTGTGGCGGGGGCGGACGCGGCGGCCGCCCTTTGGTACCGCCGGGCGGCGCCGGCCTTGCGGGAGGGCGTGGGGCGGGCGCTGGACGGTGCCAACCCCTTTGTGCGGTGGGAGCGGAGGAGGAGGCTGGCCGGCAAGGGCGCCGGCGCGGCCGCCCGGAGGGCCGGCGGGGTGGGCCCGGCGCTTGTCGGGGAGCGGCTTGGTGCGCCCGCGGCGCTGCAGGCCAGTCGGCGCCCGGCCGCCCCTGCTTTCGGCGTTCGGCGACCGCGCGGGTGGGCCGCCTTTGAGGCGCTGGGGTGAGAGGCGTGTGTGGCGCGTGGGGCGTCTGCAGTGTCTTGTTTTTCATCTTTTCATCACACTCCCAGGCAGGCAAAGGTGGGAGACGGGGGGCGGTCGTGACGCTTTCCCTACCCCCGCTCTCTCACCTCACGCCCGCCACGCGCCCACCCCGCCCGCCACCACCCGCACCACCAGCACGCCTGCCGCCAGGATCAGCGACCCCAGCGTCGCGCCCGTGCCCCGGACCCGCCAGGCGAAGTCCGCGTCGAACCCCATCGACGCCGCGTGGGCGGCCCGCCCGGCCACAAAGAGGGCTGCCAGGGGGGGCGCAGCGCGGGCGGTCCTGGGGTTGGGGTCGGCCTCGATGAGGGCCAGCATGATGAGGAAGAGGGGGGCGTACCTGTGCGTGAGAGGGGGAGAGAGGAAGGGAGGGAAGAGAGGGCGTGCGTGAAGGCTTTGGGCCGGCGGGTGGCGGGAGAGGAGGGGCGGGAGGGGGGGGGCAGCTTTGCCCCTGGGGGAGAGCGGTGAGAGACGCTTCGCGTCCCGGCCCCCCCTCTCCTCCCTCCCTCAACACGCACTCGCTCAGGTTGGCCAGGGCCCGCTGCCGCTTGACGAACACCCGGTCGTCGGCCTGGTACGGGATTCCAGAGCCCCGGCGGACGCGGATGATGAAGACGGCCAGGAGGGCGGCCAGAAGGGCCAGCAGGGCGGCCGCGAGCGATGTGGCGGGGAGAGGGCAGGGCGGCGGGGCGGCGGGCGCCGGTGGCGCCGGTGGCGCGAACAGGCCCCAGGCCATAGCACCTGCCAGCGGGGTAGCCGGGACGTCGGGGGGCAAGGGGAGACGTGCAAGGTCTGAGCAATGCCTTTTGTCAGTCTTGCCCACCCCCCCACCCCCACACTTTCCTTTTTTTCTTTTTCATCCGTACCTCTCCTCACATGCCCCATCCCCACCCCTCCGCCCACGCCCTCCTGGCCCGCCTGGATGCGGCCCTCGCATCCGCGGCGGCCGCGGCCGCGGCGACGGCCGTGCGGCAGGTAAAAGTGAAAGAGAGAGGGAGAGAGCTCACATAAAAAAAAAAAGAGGTGCGGAGGTTAGGGTCGTGTGTCCGCTGGAGAGAAACGAAAAAAAAGGAAAGCAAGGGGGGGGGCTCTCTCACTCTCTTATCACCACACAGGCCGAGGACGCCTCCAAAAAAAGGGCAGTCGCCCAGGGCGCCGATTATGACACCTTTTGCGAGATGGCGAGGACACAGAAGAGAGGGAGAGAGCGGCAGCGTGCGTGCGTGCTGAGAATGAAGAGAGGAGGGGAGGAGGCCAGGCAAGGCGGGAGGGCCCACCACCACCACGGCCTTCTCCCCCCCCGCCCCCTCTCCCACGCACACACTCCCTCTCACGTCAACTCCATCACAGGTCCGCGCCGCCACCTTGAAACCTGTCAACCGCCCCGTCGACCCCCTGCCTGACGGCGAGGAGGGGGCGGGTGCGGGCAAGCAAGGCCGGGCCCGCTGCTCCCCGCCCCCTCCCATCCTCGCGGCCGACGGCGCGCCCGCCCGTTGGTGGGCTGGGGGTTTGGAAGCGCCGCCACTGCCGGAGAGGAGGACGGAAGCAGCAGAAGGGGAGTGGGCTGAGTGACTCTGCTTCGACCGTGATGTTTTTTTGGAGCAGGGAGCAGGTTGTGAGCATGTCATTCTCGCCTCTTCGGCGGCTCTCTCTTTCTCTCTCTCAATCCTCCCTCCTCTTTGCGCGCGCTCCCCGCCTCACCAACCACTCACGATGCGTCGCTCCGCGCCGTACGCGTCCGCCTCTGGCTCTTACCGGGACCTGACCGCCCTGGCATCGGGCGACGCGTTCGGTGCCGGGCCCCTCGGAGGCGGAAATGGGGCGGGCGGGCCAGGCTCGTCTGCCGACCCGCTGGCCGCGGGCGGGCCCCTTGCCTTCACCGGTGGTGGCGGGCAGGGCGCGTCCCGTGCCTCCCTGGATTCGGCTGACACGCGGCGCAATCGGTGATTACATGGGCAGGGGAAGGGGCGTGGGCGAGGGCGTGGCGGAGAGAGAGAAGTGGGGCATCGCCTGGACGAATGCTCTCCCTTGGCGTTTGCGCCAGGCTCCTTGCCCCTGACACGCGCCCACGCCGCCAAATCAGCATGGCCCTGTCAACGCTGAAGCGGTCTCACCAATCAGCCAGGGAGACAGGGGCGTCCAAAGCCAGAGCCGGTGCTGACCGCGGGTGACAGCCTCTGCGCCCCCTTTTCCTCCTGGCCACGTTCTCTCTCCCTCGCGTCTCCCTCTCCCTCACCCCCTCCTTTTCTCTCCACAGCGTCATCCTCGTCGCCAACCACCTGCCCGTCACCATGACCCGGTCCCCGGAGACCGATGACTGGGTGTTTGAGTGGGATGAGGACGCCCTCCTGTCCCAGGCGGCGGTGAGTTGACAGGGGGGAGAGAGAGAGAGAAAAAGGCGATGGGGGAGAGGCAACCTCATCATCCCCTCACCCCCCATTGCGTCCATCTATCCATCCATCCATTCATCGCTCTCATCCTTATTTTAGGAGGGCGTCGGCTCGGACGTCGAGGTCCTGTACGTCGGCTGCCTGCCTGTCGAGGTCGACCTGGCGGACCAGGAGTTGGTGGCGCTGGAACTGTTCACCTCCTTCCGGGCGTGCCCCGTCTTTTTAGGGTCCGCCCTGAAGGAGCGCTATTACAAGCGCTTTTGCAAGCAGCAGCTCTGGCCGTTGCTCCACTACCTGCTCCCGCTCACGCCGTCGGCGGCCGGGCGGTTCGACCCGGACCTGTGGCAGGCGTACGTGAAGGCGAACAAGGCGTTCGCGGACAAGGTACAGAAAAAAAGAGAGAAAGAGAGAGAGGGCTCTTTCTTCTTTTTCCATTCTCCAACCTCGCCATCATTTCTCCCTCCCCTCTCTCCCTCATTTCCTCTCCTCCTTGCCTCCTCTTTCAGCTCGTCGAGGTCGCCGCCTCGGAGGACGACCTGGTCTGGATCCACGACTATCACCTGCTGGCCCTGCCGTCGCTGCTCCGCCGACGCGCGCACCGGGCCCGGATAGGGCTGTTCCTGCACTCCCCCTTCCCGTCCTCTGAGATCTTCCGCACCTTCCCCCGCCGGGAGGAGGTCCTGCGCGCCCTGCTCAACGCCGACCTGGTCGGCTTCCACACCTTTGACTACGCCCGCCACTTCCTGTCCGCCTGCGCGCGCATGCTGGGCCTGGAGCACGTCGCCGCGCGCGGGGCGATCCAGCTGGAGTATTGCGGCCGGGCGGTCGGCATCAAGATCATGCCGACGGGCGTGAAGCCGGAACGCTGGCTGGCGTCGTGCGCGTGGCCGGCCACCCTGGCCCGCCGGTCCGAGCTGGGGGCCGCCCTGGCGGGGCGGACGGTGCTGCTGGGCGTGGACGACCTGGACGCGTTCAAGGGCATCGACCTCAAGGCGCTCGCCCTGGAGCGCCTGCTGGACCAGCACCCCGCCCTCCGGGGGCGGGTCACCCTCATCCAGGCGTCCGGCCCGCCCCGGGGCGCGGCGGGGCGGGAGGAGGAGGAGTTGACCGCCTTCATCGGAAGCGTGGTGGCCCGCGTGAACGCCAAGTACGGCGACCCGGCGGGGCGGGGCGACCCGACGGGCGCGGCCGGCCTGGCGTGCGGCCCGGACGGCGGGCCCGCCCCCTACACCCCCATCATCTGGCTGCGCCGGGCCCTGCCCATGGCGGAACGGGTCGCCCTGTACGCGGCGGCGGACGTGGTCGTCGTCATGGCGGTGCGGGACGGCATGAACCTGGTGCCGTACGAGTACGTGGCCTGCCGCCAGGGTGCGGCCGTTGTGGACGGGGCGGCGGGCGGGGCGCCGGGCGCCGAGGGCGGCGACACGGCGGCGGGGGCGGCCGCCGCGCTGGCGGCGGCGGCGGCGGCGGCGTCCACGACGGCCGCCCCCTCCGTGCGGGCGGGCATGGCGTCCCTGGGCTCGGCGGGCGGGTCGGCCGCCGGGCTGGGCAGCGGGGTCGGCGGCGGGAGCGGTGGCGGCGGCGGGTCCCCGCGCTCGCCCGGCGGCGGCGCCTCCAACCCGCCCGGCGCGCACTCCACCCTGGTCGTCTCCGAGTTCGTGGGCTGCTCGCCCTCCCTGTCCGGCGCCATCCGGTGCAACCCCTGGAGCGTGTGCGCGGTCGCGGACGCCCTGCACACCGCGCTCTCCCTGCCCCCCGCCGAGCGCGCCCTCCGCCACGCCAACCACTGGCGGTACGTGTCCACGCACACCACCCGCTTCTGGGCGGCCTCCTTCGTGTCGGACCTGCGCCGCCTGACCGCAGGCCACGGCGCGCTGCGGTGCTACGCGCTGGGCCTGGGCCTGGACTCCTTCCGCCTGGTGGCCCTGACACCCGCCTTCCGGCGCCTCGACCCGGCCGTCCTGGCGGAAGCGTACGCCCGCTCCGAGCGCCGCCTCTTCCTGCTGGACTATGACGGCACGCTCAACTCGCCCTCCACGTCCGCCTCCGTCAGCGCGGCGCCGTCCGAGGCCGTCCTGGCGACGCTGGGCGCGCTCGTGTCCGACCCCAAGAACAGTGTCTACGTCGTGTCGGGGCGCGCGCGCGGCGAGTTGGGCCCCTGGTTCGCCGGCCTCGGCCCCGGCCTCGGCATCGCGGCCGAGCACGGCTACTACTTCAAGCCGCCGGGCTCCCCGGCCTGGACGGCCCGGGGCGACCCGGGCGAGGACGGGTGGCGGGCGGTCGTCCTGCCGATCCTGCAGCTGTACAGCGAATCGACCGACGGTGCGTGGGTGGAGGCGAAGGAGAGCGCCCTCGTCTGGCACTACGGCGCGGCCGACCCGGATTTCGGGGCCTGGCAGGCCAAGGAATTGCTGGACCACTTGGAGGGGGTCCTGTCGACGGAGCCAGCCGAGGCGGTGGCGGGCAGCGGGATTGTGGAGGTCAAGCCCCGGGGCGTGAGCAAGGGGAAGGTCGCTGAGCGCGTGCTCGAGGACGCGGCCTCCCGCGGCGCGCCACCCTCCTTTGTGCTGTGCGTGGGCGATGACCGGTCGGACGAGGACATGTTTGCGGCGATGGAGGGCGTGGCCTTCTCCCCGCACGCGCTAGCGGAAGTGTTTGCGTGCACGGTCGGCCAGAAACCCTCTCGCGCGCCCTTCTACGTGAATGACACGGCGGACGTGGGGGCGGCCCTGGCCCTGCTGGTGGACACGCCGCCCAAGGCGCCGTCGTCCGCGGGGGCGACGAGCCCGAGGCTGGTGGCGGCGGCGGCGGCGGCGGGGGCGGCGGTCGCGGCGGCGGGGAGTCGGGGCGCGGGCGGGTCGCCGCGGGTAGGCGCGGCGTGAGAGAGGGGGGGACAGGGTTGAGGAGAGTGTGCGTGTGCGTGTGTGAGCGGGGGGCCTGAGTGTGTGTGTTTTCTTTTTGTGTGCAAGGAGGAAGCCTTTTAATGTGTGCGCCTGCATGTACCGCGAGAGTGGGTGGTTCTGGTGGAGAATAGACGGACGAGAGGGGAGAGAACGAGTTTGGGCCGAGAGCAGTGGAGGCGGCCACACCAGCCTTCCCACGCTCTGACTGCCCGCTCTCGCACTGTCCAACCCCGCGCGACCCCCCTCCTTCCTCCACCCATCCGAACCCGCCCGACGAGGATCCATGCTGACCTCCATCTCTCTGGCCGCCCGACCGGCGGGTGCCGTGGGTGGCCGCCGGGCCAACGCCCGCCCCGCCGTCGCCGCGCGCGCTGCCAAGGGAAAGGGTGGCAGCAAGAAGGGCGCGCCTGAAGGTGTGCCGCCGGGAGATGGGGAACAAACTGACGCGCTGTTTTTCTAGGGATTGTGGAGCGAGGGCCAGGCAGGTGGTTGCGGGCAATTGGCCCCGGGGTGGGGGGCTGTGCGCGATGCAGAGCCCCCGCCCCGAGCACAAACAGCGTGCATGCGCATTTTTCCTCACTCGAGGCGCCGACGCTCCTTCTCCTTCTCTCCCATACACACACAGACCCCCCCCCCACCTCCCTCGGCAGCCGGGGCCAGTGGCCTCCCACCCCCGCCGAGGACGCAGTGAAGGCCGTGGACGCGGCCATCGTGGACGTGGCCGCCGCCGCCACCGCCACCGTCGACGACACCGCGGAGCGTGTGGGCGCGGCCGCCGCCGCGGTCGCAGAGGGCGCGACCGCCGCGGCCGACAACCTCGAGGCGGTCCTCACCGACGGCGCGGAGGCCCTCAGCGCCGCCGCTTCCTCCCTGGACGCCTCCGTCAAGGAAGGCGCGTCGGCCGTGGATAACGCCATCGCCGCCGCGGCCGCCCGGGCGGCGGACGCGGCCCAAGACCCGGCGGGCACCGCGCAAGCGGCGGCCGCCGACGCGCGCGCGGCCGTGGAGGCCGGCCTGAGCGACGCGGGCGGGGCGGTGGAGGCCGCCGCGACGGCCGCCCGGGGCGCGGCCGCCGACGTCAAGGCCGCCTGGGGCGCCGACCCCTCCCCCCCGCCCTCCTCGGACCTGCCCCTGACGCTGGTGGGGGGAGGGGGGGGCGGCGGCTGGGGGGAGGAGGGGGGGGTGGGCGTCCCCCCCGCCCCGGCCGACATCCTCAAGGCCCTCAAGGCCCGCCTGGTCTCTTCCCTGGCGCCCCTCGACCGGGGCGCGGCCGCCTCCCCGGCCGCCGTGGCGGCCGTGGAAGCCGCTGCCGGCGCCCTCATCGCGTCGGCGGGCGGGCCCGTGGACCTGCGGTGGGCGGAGCCCGGGACGGCGCCCGCCCCGTCCTCCTCTGGCGCCCCGCCCCCGCCCGCCTCCCCGCGTGCCCCGCCCTCCACCATGGACGCCCTGGCGGGCACGTGGCGCCTGCTTTACTCCTCCGCTTTTGCAAAGGCCCGCCGCGGGGCGGGGGCGTCCTCCTCGCTGGGGCCGGCCCGGCTGGGCCAGATTCTCCAAGAGATTTCGCCGTACGGGGGCACGCTTGCCAACATTGTGCAGTTCACCCTGCCCCCGCCCCCCCTGCCGCCCGGCCTGCCCGCCCTGCCGGCCGTCGCGCCCGTCGTCATCACCGCAACCCTGCGCCACACCCTGGAGGCGGGGGGCGGCGGCCCCACCGTGCGCATAACCTTCGAGGGCACGGACGTGCGCGGGGACGGCGGGCTGGGCGGCTTTCTTGGGGCCGCGCCCGCGCTGACGTTGCCCTCCCTGCCCGACTTCCTGCGCCCCTCCCGCGCCCAGCGGTCCTCCACCTTTGACGTCCTCTACCTGGACGGCGACCTGCGCATCGGGCGCGGGGAGCGCGGGGAGCTGCGCGTGCACGCGCGCGTGGCGTGAGGGAAGAGAGCGGGCGTGCGCAAGCGCGTGAGTGGAATGGATCCTGGAATGCTCCGGAGGTTAGAGGGGAGGGGGGGGTCTTTGAGAGGGAGTGGGGCGTGTGTTGGGCGGGGCTTGAGGCGTGCGTGCGTGCGCTGTGCGGGAGCCGCAGCGTGTGCGTGGCCTCCCAGCGTGTGTGGTGAGTGATGTGAAATATTAATTTTTTGATGGGACGGAGGACGCGTTTCACACAGACGAGGGGCACGCACACACTATAGGCGTGCCCCTTCACCGAACACTCTACTACACTGACACGACTGAAAAAGAGAGGGGACATCTACAAGGGGATGGAAGGAAAAGAAGAGGAAAGAAGAAAAAAAGAGACGAAAAAAAACTCTGGAGGTGGTCGGCGCCCAGGCTGGAGAAAGGGCGCCCTTTTTGGGGGGGAGCGCACCCCCCCTCCCTGTCCATTCACACTCACGCGTACCGGTCGATGCGTACCGTGATCGTGCGCCCGCTGAGGCCCGCATGGTTCATGGCCTCGACGGCCGCGCCCGCCTCCTCGGCGCTCGCAAATTTGACGGTACCAAACCCCCGCGACCGGCCGGCCGCGTCCAGCACGACGTCCGCCCGCTCCACGCCGGGGCAGGCCGCCCCGAACGCGTCGCGCAGCCCCTTCCAGGTCACCGCCCACGGCAGGTTGTGGACGACGACCTGGGTGCCCGTGGAGGCCGCGCCGGGCGTGTGCCCGGGCGGGGGGCGGGGGTGGAGGCGCGGCGTCCCCGTGGAGGAGGCGGACCCGGCGAGGAGTGCGGGAGCGGGGGTGGTGGTGCCCGCCGCCGCCGCCCCAACCTGGAGGTGGAAGAACGGGGTCGGGTGGTGGTGTTGGTGGGGCAGCGGGCCTTGGTGGCCCCCGGGCGGGGAGAGGTAGAGGAAGGGAGGGGGCGGGCCGCCACCCCCACCCCCACCGCCGCCGCCGCCGCCGCCGCCGCCGCCTCCACTGCCTCCTCCCCCACCCAACGGCACGTCCGCGGCGACGGGGACGCCCACGACGACGCCGGGCGCGCTCGCGAGCGGCGGGCCGCCGCCTGGAAGGGGTGGCTTCTGCTGGTGATGGTGCCCGCCGCCCCCGCCGCCGCCCACAACCCCCGCCGGCGGGCCCAGGGCGGCGGCGCCGGGCTGCTGCTGTTGCGGGTCGGGCGGCCCGTAGGCCAGCTGGTACGGCACGCCGCCGACGCCCGCGCCGCCCCCACCGCCCCAAAAGTGGGGCAGGGTTGCTGGGTGCGGGTACGAGTAGTGGACGTGCTGCCCCGCCGCCGCCGCCGCCGCCGCCGCCGCTGCCGCCGCGCCCATGTGGCCGTACGCGGCCAGGGTCAGGGCGTCGTAATGGTAAGGGGCGCCCGCGGGGTGGAAGGGTGGCGGGGGGAAACCGCCGCTCCCGCCGCCGCCGGCCCCCGCCACCGCCGCGGCCGCCTGCAGCTGCTGGTGGTAGGCAGCCGCGGCTTGGTCCTGGGCGGCGACGGCGGCGCTGGGCAAGGCGCGGGCGCCGTCCTGGCGCAGGGCGCCCTGGCGGTGGGCGAGGGAGGGGATGGGAGGGGAAGAGGCGTGTGAGTGTTATAGAAAGGTCTGTTTCCCCCTACCATCCATCCATGTTCATTCTTTTCCTTCTTTTTCCCCTCACCTGCACGGGCGCCCCCTCCGGCCCGGTGACCCGCACGGCCTTGGAGCGACCCCCCGGCGCGGCGGCCTGAACCTCAAATTCGACGGCCTCGCCCTCGCGCAGGGAGCGGAAGCCGTCGGTCTGGATGGCGGACTGAATGAGAGAGAGGGAGAGGGAGAGACATGTGTGATTGATGGGAGACAGGGAAAGAAAAATGGGATGAAGAGATGCGAGAGGGTCGGGTCGGGTCAGCGGTCCAGCCTTCGTTTCGACCCTCTCTCCCTTCCCTCCTCGCGCGCCCTGAAACCCTGGTATGCTGTCCACGAAATGCATGCTGTAGGACCCAACAACAGACTTATTCCCGAGCCGGGTGTCTGACGCATCCCGCGCAGGCATCACGGGGGATGCTGCGTGTGCGTCCTTTTCGCTTGCGAGCATTGGACGGCTGGGAGAGAAAGCGCTGCACTTTTTCCTGCTCTTCTTTTCCCCTCGCGCACGCCCACCGTCCCACCTCCTCCTCCTCACCTGATGCACAAACAGTTCGCCTATGCCTAGGTCCTTATCATCCGGCGCGATGAAGCCGTAGCCTGAGGGGAAGAAAGTGCGTGAGGGACAAGCAAAACCACGACCTTGGCCGTTGCAACTAAACGCCCTTTTTCTATCCCCCATCGTTATCTCCTCGCAGCGCGCCTTGGGCGCCTTCAGCGCGCCGCACTGCCGACTCACCTTTGGCCGGGTTGTACCATTTGCAGAATCCAGAGTGTCGGGAGGGCGTGGCGGGGCTGGCCGAGGGCGGCGGGTCCTCGCAACCGCCCTGCGGTCGCATTGACTCTGCCTCCAGTCTCTCCACGGCGGGCGGTAGGCCACCGTCACTCATGCGCAGGGTGAGGGGGGGTGAGGGGGGGGGTGACTGGGAATCTCACGGAATTTGAGCCCGTGTGAGCGTGCGGGTGCGCGTGTGCTGTGGCGCCCGCCCGTTCACCCAAAAAAAAGCGCGCGTTTTTCTTTTCTTCTGTTCCGTTAATGACGCAGGCGAGCAATTTTTGGCCAGCTCTCTCCCCTCATTTCTGTTTTCCACGCCGTCCTCACTCTTCAACCACCAACTCATGGGCAAGGCCCGCCTCTTGAAGCTCCAGCTCGCCGCCCTCGACCACCGAAACACAACTGCCACCACTCCGGCTGTACAGAAGAAGCCGAAAGGGCAGGCGCAGTCCAAGCGGGTGGCGGCCAGGGAGCGCCGGCGGGCAGCCGCGGTGGAGGCAGCGGCAGCCGCAGCGAAGGACGCGGCGGCAGCCCGCCAGCCCACGGTCGTGCGTGCAGGAAATCTGGGCTACTACTCCGCCTGTTTAAACGGCAAGGCCGGCGCGACCGCGACGGCAGCGGCGTGCAAGGTGCGGAGGAGGGAGCATGCGAGCGAGTTCCCCCCCCCCCGACCACCCCGACTCTCGTTCTCACACGCCTACACATAACCGTTCACAAACACACAGGCCCTCGGCTTCACCTTCTAGCACTGATTTTTCGAATGAGGCGAACGACACCCATCCCTGGTGGTCGGCACGCGGCGGCGGCGGCTTCGACGGCGGCCGCGCCCCGCCCCGCCGATTCCCCGGCACGGCCCGCCCTCCGCACCCGCCCTTGCCCTGCCGCCGCCGCCGCCGCCGCCTCCCCCGGCGCGGCCGGCCCGGACGCCGCCGCGGCGGCCGCCGTCTACGAAGCCATCCGCCGCAGCCTGGCCGAGCTGAGCGGTGGGGGACAGGGCGGCACGGGGCCGCCGCCCACCCCGCCCGGCGCGGCCCTCGTCCTCGACGCCCTGTCCTACCACCCGCCCGGCGCCCCTGGACCGCTCATCGACGCCGCCTCCCTGGCCCTGCCGCCGCACGCCTTCGGCCTGGTGTACGGCCGGTCGGGGGCGGGGAAGACCACCCTGCTCCAGCTGGTGGCGGGCCTGTTGACGCCGACGGGCGGGGCGGTGCGCGTCGAGAGGGAGGGTGCAGCGCCGGCCCCCTCCGCCGCTGCCGCCCCAACCCTCCCGCCACCTCGCCCGCCCCCTCCGCCCGCGCCTCCCCCGCCGACCATCGGCCTGGTCTTCCAGTTCCCAGAGCGGCACTTCCTAGGGGAGACCCTGGCCGAGGAGCTGACGTTCGGGTGGCCGGCCGACCCGGCCGCCCGGGCCGGCCGGGGGGTGGCCGCCCAGGCCGCCCTGGCCGCCCTCTCCCTGGCCGGCCTGCCCCTGGCCACCCGCCTGCGCTCCCTGTCCGACGGGTACAAGCGCCGGGTCGCCCTGGCGGTGCAACTGGCCCGGGCCCCGGACGTGCTGTTGCTGGACGAGCCCCTGGCGGGCCTGGACTGGGCGGCCCGGAGGGACATCGTGGCGGCCTTGAGGGCCGCCAAACAGAGGGCGACCGTGCTGGTTGTCTCCCACGACCTGGCCGAGCTGGCACCGCTGGTCGACGCGGCCTGGGTGATGCAGCCGGGGGGGGTGTTGCGGGAGGCGCGGTGGCCGCCGACGGGGGGTGGGGGTGGGGAGTAAATGCAGAGTGAGTGTGTTGCTGTTGTTGTTCTTCTTCTTCTTCATTTTCACATTTCACACAAATCGCGCTGCGTGCCCGCTCAACAGGAAACAAGAACGAAGGCGAGGGGGGTGTAACACACGAGAGGTCAGAAGGAGGACGGGGCTGTCTAAATGATGTCGATCTCGTCGCCGGCCTGGAGACGGGAGGGGAGGAGAGGAGGTGAGAGGAGGGGTTGAGGATGGGATGGATGGAAATGGAGCGGGAAAGCTGTGCACTGCTCGCTCTCCCTCCCTCTCTTTTCATTCACCAGGTGCACAAACACTTTGGGCGCTTTCTTGCCATCCGCGGGCGTGGGCATGTCCAGCTGGACCCGGTACGGCTGGGTGGCGGACAGTTCGACGCCCTAAAAAAAAAAGAGGAGAGAGATGATGGATGATGAGAGAGGGTCAGGTTGAAGCAAGGTCTCCGATCTCTTTTTTTTTTTTTTTTTTCCTCACCTTGAAAAACTTGACGATATCGGCGACCGTGCCCGTCATGCCCTCAATGTTCAACTCCGCCGTCTTGGGGACGTGGTAGACCTACATGCGTGGAGAAGAGGCAAGGACGGGTGTGAGATGGGAAGTGTCTCTCCTTGTCCTCGCTCCTCGTCGGCGCTCTCTCACTCGCTTGGCCCTCCTTCAATTCGCCCGCCAGGCACGCCCTCTCGGCGGACGGACCCACTCTGCCCTCGGGACACACACACTTTGCCCTGCCCCTCTTCAACCTTACCTTGATGGGCGCCGTCACCTTCACCCGCGTCCCGGCTTCCACGCCGTCCTTCATCTCGTTGCCTGGCCCAAACGCGCGGACGGCCAGCGCGGACCGGCGGGCGGGGGCGGGCGCGCGCGTGGGCGCGGCGGCGCGCAGGCTGGTGCAGGACTGCATTGGTGTGCGGGCGGATGTGGCCTGTGTGCGCGCTGAATGTAAGAGGCGTGCGCGTTCGCGGGCAGCCCGTGAAGAGAGAAAAAGAGGAGTGGGAGGAGTGGCCTGTCTCCAACCACCTCATTTTTTTGATGTCCCAGGGCGATTTCCCTTTCCCTCCCTACACACGACAAACGGCAATAAAGCGCGCCACGCACGCACGGCGAGCTGCACAGGGAAGCTCGAGCCGAACACGTAAAAAGCGTACGCAAAATGCAAAATACCCCACACTCCCTCCGTCACATCCGCATTCTCAGCTTCTTCATCAGGCGGGCCTTGACGGAGAGGGCCGGCCGCTTCGGGGCGGCCGACGGCGACCGCGCCCCTCCGCCGCCGCCCCCACCCGCCACCCGCCGGGATGGGTCGCTGGACGCCACCGGCCTCGCCGTCGTCGGCCGGGAAGACGCCTTTTCCTTGCGGGGCCCGCCACCGCCGCCCGCGCCCTTTTTCTTTTTGGGCGTGCGCCGGCGGGCGAGGTCGGACGAGTCACCCGCCGCCTCCTCCTCCTCTTCGTCCTCCCCTCCGCCGGCCTCCTCCCACGGCCGGAAGCCCCGGTCGCCGGCGTCGTCATCACTGCCACCCTCATCATGCTCACCGCCACTGCCACTGCCGCGGGCCGCCCGGCGGCCGCGCCAGTCGGACTTGGTGGCGAGGAGCGGGATGAGGCGGCGGGGTTCGACGGCGGGGGGCAGGGCGTGGGGCGCGGCGGTCGGCAGCCCCGCCGCGGCCAGGGCGGCCTCGAGCTCGTCCGCCGCGGCTTCGGGGCCGGCGGGGGGAGCCCCGCCGGGGCCCCAGGGCGCGGCCAGGCAGGCACCGTACCCGGTCTCCCCGCCCGCCACCAGCCCGGCCGCGACGCGGAGGAGGAGGGGGTGCGTCGCCTCCCAGTGCCGCAGGCGGGCGGCCGCCGTGGCCAGGCCGGCCGCCTCCCGCACGCTCAAGCCGACGGCCGCTGCCGCGGACGCCGTGACGGCGGGCGTGGTCGGGGCGGACCGGGGTCCACCGCCGCCGGCGCTGCCGCCGCCCATGACGATTCGCAGGCGGGGCGCGGCCGGGGAGGCGGGGTAGTGAGGGAGGGCGCCACCGTCGTGTCCTCCTCCTCCTCCTCCTCCTCCATCATCCGCCGCCCCGTCCATTTGCGGGATGGTGGGCGCGCCGCCACCGCCGCCGCCACCGCCACCGCCGCCGCCGCCGCCGCCGGGCAGGCGCACCACCACCCGCGGGGCGGGCGGGGATGGGAGGGCGGCGGCGACAACGACAGCGGCGGCGGCGGCGGCGGCGGCGGCGGCGGCGGCGGGAGAGGCGGGCGTCGAACCTGCACCCCCCCCGCCCAGCCGCAAGCGCACGACCGGCGCGGCAGGCAGGGCAGCGTCGTGCAGGGAGGACCGCGGGCGGGCGGCCTTGCGGGCCCGGGCCCGGCCGGGGATGGCGGCGGCGGCAACAGCCACAGGGGCGGGTGGGGCAGAGGTGGGGACGCCGCCGGGGCCCGCGGCCGGCGCGACGGGCGGGCCGCCGGGCAGGGCGAGGCGGCCCGGGATGCCGGGGCGGGTGCCTGCAGCTCTTGCTGCCGCGGCTGTGGCCGCCCTCTGCTTCTTGGCCGCGGCCGCCGCCGCGCTCGCCTCCAGGCGCCGGGCCGCCGCCGCCTCAGCGGCCCGAGCCTTGGCCGCCGCCGCCACGACGGTGCGGGCCAGGTCGGCGGCCGCGGCGGCGGCCGACGCGGCGCCGGACCGGGCGCGGGCGGTGGCCCGGGCAGCCGCCTGCGCGCGCGCGGCCGCCTGCCCCTCTGCGGGCAGGGCCGCCACGATCCTGCGCGCCCCGCCCATGGCGGCCAGCCACACCACCCGCTCAAAAGCGCCGGGAGGCGCCCGCCCGCGCCGCTTGATGGGGGCGGAGACGCCAGAGGCGGCGGCCCGGTCGGCCGAGGCCAGGTGGGAGGCGAGGTGCCCACCGAGGAGGACCGCGCCGCCCAGCGCGGCCGACACGCTGCCCCCGCCCCCCCCGCTCCCGCCCACCCCGGCCTCCGCGACCAGCCAGCCGGGCGGGATGAGCGCGGCGTCGCCCGCGGACCGCAGGTCGATGCGGACCAGGTCGGACAGCGAGGCGGCCAGGGCGGTCGCGCCCCGGGCGGGCCCCGACTCGCCCCACGCCTCAAAGGTCGCCGCGTTGGCGGGCGTGGGCGGGGCCGCCAAGATGACGCGGGCGGGCGCGGAGGAGGGGGGCTCACCACCACCACCACCACCACCACCACCACCACCACCACCACCACCACCACCACCACCACCACCACCACTGGTAAGGGCCATGCGCCAGCTCAGGCCGCCCGCGGGGGCGGCGACGTGCCAGTCATCCCACCCGCCGGCCGGGAAGAGGGACAGGGTGACAGCGGCCGCGAGCGGGCAGGGGCCGGCGGGCGCGCCGCGGGGCCACACCCCGGCCCCCAGGTCGCCCTGCACCACCACGGCGGGAGGGCTGGGCCCGCCGCGCTCGGGGCCCGGCAGGTCGATGCTGCCCACCAGGGACCGGCGGGCCGAGTCCGCGACGATGGCCCGGTGGCGGGCGGGCGGCGGGTGGTGGTGGTGGGCGGTCGCGGGGGCGGAGGCGGGGGGTGGCGGGGGTGGCGGAGGCGCGTGCCGCAGACGGGACTCACCGCCGCCGCCGCCGCCGCCCGTCACGGCCCGGGCGCGGGCGGCCAGCGAGGAGTCCGCGTCCTCCTCCTCTGATTCAGCGGACACGGACGCGGCCGCGGCGGCAAAGCCCCGGCCGACGGGGTGGCGGTCGGGCGGCGGTGGTGGGGGAGGCGGGGCGGGCGCCACGCCTACCACCAGCGCCCGCTTGCCGCCCGCCGTGCCCGGCCGGCTCGGCGGCCGCCGGCCCACGCCCGCCGCCCGGGCGTCCATGTAGGCTTTCCATTGAGCCACGCTCCAGTTTGGCCCCCCGGAATGGCGGGCGGCGTCCCAGGTGTGGACCTAATGAGGATGAGTCGTGCGGGGCGGTGTAAGAGGGGTTGTTGGGAAAGTGATTGGTGGCGGGCCGGGGCTGGGCGCAAAAAAAAAAAGACAACCCCCCTTGCTCTTTCTCCTCACCTCCCAGTCCGGCCCCAACCAGTCAACTAGGCTGGCGGGTGACCACCAGGGTGCGCCCGAACCGCCAGCCCTATCATCGTCGCGCAGGGACAGCCCGAGCGCGGCCGCGGCGGCCCGCAGCGCAGCGGCGGCGTCCGTGCCGGCGGGCGCGCGGACCAGGACGGGGTGCGTGGGCGACCCGCCATCCAGCCAGGCCAGGGTCAGGGCGTGCGCGGGCATCTCCTGTGTGTGTGTGTATGTGTGTGTATGGACAGGGTGCGGGTGAGAGGGCGTGCGGGCTGGTGCGGCGGTGTTTCCTCCTCTCTCTCTCCAATCCCGCACCAGCGGCGACCCGGCCTCCGTCCGGAGCGAGGCGTCCCGCACGACGCCCGCGCCGACGGGCGCCAGCCCGCCCTCGCTGTCCGTGGACGCCAGGGGCAGGCCGCCACTCCCATCGGAGGAGGAGGCGCCCGCGGCGAGTGCGGCGTAGTTTATGTCCCGGGCGCCCGCTCGCCGGTGCTGCATGGTTGCCTGAATGGACAGACGGAGAGATGGGCGCAAAATGAAAAGATGAAAACGAAATCTTTTACATCATCAAAACAACTTTTCGCTTCACCCCTCCCTTCTCCACCCCACGGAGCAGCAAGAGAGGATGGAGAGACACGGAGAGAAAAGGGTGTGGGTCGGGGGGATCTAGACAAAGGGGTGAACGAACAAAAATCAAAAACAGAAAAACTGTGGGAGGGTGGGTGGGTGGGGGTATAAACATTCTTGATGGATCAAGCCGCCGCCTCCGCCGCCGCTTCCGCGGCCCGGGCCGCCGCGACAGCCGCCTCCGCGGCCGCCAGTACTTCCGCCGCGGCCTCCCGGGACCGCTTCAGCTCGGCCGCCCGCTTCCTCTTGGCCGCGCCCGACGGCCGCGGCGCGCGCGGCGGCCGGCCGCCAGTCGCGGTGGAGGAGGCGCCCCCCCGGTGCCCGCCCGGCAGGCAGGCCGCGTTGTCGGCGGACTCCTCGGCGGGGGCTCCGGGCGACCGACGGCCGGATAGCGGGGGCTTGCCGGTGGGAGGGCCAGCCTTGGGCGGCCGCACACCGCCGCCACCAGCGGCCAGCGGCGGTGGCTGGCACCCCCCCGCCAGCACCGCGGCGGCGGCGGCGGCCAGGGCGCCCGGCAGCACGCCGCCGGCACCACCGGCCCCGCCGCCGCCCGAAGCCTGGAGCGCTGCCAGGTGCCCCGCCGCCGCGGACATTTGCAGGGCCGCCCAGGCGGGCGGGGGCGGGTGGGGCCAGCTGGCGGCGCCGCTGCCATGGCCGAGGGCGGCCGCGCTCCACCAGCCCGCGGGGCCGGGCGGGGGCCACGCAGCACCCCCCCAGGCAGCCGCCGGCCCCGCGGCAGCAGAGGAGGTGGAAGCCTCGCCGTAGGCGGCCGGCGCGGCCGGGGGCGCCGCCCCGCCGCACGCGAGGCCACCCGAGAGGATGGCGGCCGTCGCGAGGGCCTCCCCCGCCGCGCGCGCGCGCGCGGCCGCCCGGTGCAGGGACGCCACCTGGGCCGCGAATTCGCCCGCCTGGGCCGCCATGAGGGCCCGCACCGCCGCGTAGGGGGCCGGGCCGAGAGAGGCCTTCGTGGCGGAAGAGGAGGGCGTGTCCGGGCCGGAGGGCGGCGGGAGGGGCGGGGGCGGCAGCGCGGCGTGGTGGGCGCGGGTGGTGGCCGTGGCCGTGGCAGTCCGGACAGAGGCGTACGTGTCGGTGTCGCCCTCGCTCCCACCCGTGCCAGCCCCCGCGCCGCCAGCCCCGATCGCTTGCGGGGACCGGCGCCCGCGGATGAGGCTCATGAGGTAGGCGTCGACGGCGGTCGTGCGGTCGCCGTCTCCGGCGGAACCCGAGCCAGTCGTGGTGGTGATGGCCGCGGCCGTGCCGCCTCCCGCACCGCCGCCGCCGCCGCTGGAGGGGCTCAGGGGCGGGCGGCCCGCGGTGAAGGGGGCAGCAGCTGCAGCGCCAAGAAAACCCGCGCTGGACGAGGAGGGGTGGTCGACCACAGCGCGGACGTCGGCGGGCGGGCGGCGCAGGACGAGGCGGGGGCGGGCGGAAGCGCAGGCGACCGCTCCCGGCACAGCGCGCGGCAACGCAACTGGGCTCTGCCTCGCATGCGCCTGCGCCGCGTCCGGCACCCCGCCCCCCACCCCAGGCCCGCACCACTCCTCCCACGCTGCCCCGGAGCTGAGGTCGCCCCCGCACAGGGCGGCGGCCCGGCCTGGGCGGGCGTAGGAGGGAATGGGGCGGGAGAGGAGGGGCCGGGCAACGTGTTGAGGAGGGGGAGCGATGACAGGGAGGGCCGTCATCAGGCCGCCTCTGTCGGGCGGGGCCGGGTCGCCCTGTGGTGTGTGTGTGGTGTGGATGAAGGTCACAAAAAGCGTCAGTCTTTGGGCTGTGTGTTGGGAGGGGGTGGGCGGGGCGGGGGCAGGCGGCGGGGGGAGGAGAGAGGGACACACAACAAGAGGAAACGGCTGCCAAAGCGGCAACGCGTGGACCCCCCCGCGCGCCCGGCCCGCGGCGCGCGTCCGGTCTGCTGATACCCCCGCCATGGGGTGGCCCGAGTGATGAAGCACGTACCTGGGGAGAGCCCGGCATGTGCGCGGGGTGGGTGGGGGTCCGGGCACACTGATATGCAAAGCGGAGCAGCAAAATAAGCGCTTATATATTTGTGAGAAAATCAACTAGGAAAGTGTCTTCTCCGCCGTATCTTCCTTCCCACACGGGAAAGATCTCGCGCCCAGTGGGGGAAGGGGGGGCGTGCGCGGGCGTGTGAGAACCCGGGAAACGCAACGGAAACGCAACATATTTCATTTCCCCTTACCAGTCCTCTTCCTCCGCCCGGTCCAGGCGGCGCGCCCGGGGCGACCCGCGACCCCCACCCCCGCCCTCCCCGCCCCCAGCCCGCACAAACACGGCGGCCGCAACCGCGGCCGCCGCGGCGAGCAGGCCGCCCACCGCCCGGGCGGGCGACCTAGGGTTGGTGGTGTGCCCGTGGTGATGCGTGCGTGGCGCGGGCGCGGGCGCGGGCACGGGAACGGGCGCGGGCGCGGGCTGGTGCGGCTCGCCACCGCCCTCCTCCACGGCCGCGACCGCGGCCGCCACGCGCGGGCCGCGCCGCGACAGGGCGGGCTCGCGGCGCGCGCTGCGGTGCGTTGCCGCCGCCCGGGCCGCCCTGGCGGTGGCGCCCACCCCGCTTGCCCGGGCCTCCACCAGGGCCAGGGCCGCGTCCAGGGCGGCCGCCAGGGCGGCGGGGTCGTCGCGCTCCACCCCCACCCCACCCCCACTCACCCCGAGCGCAGCCGCGGCCGCGTTCGCCCGCTGCAGGGCGGACGCCAGCAGGGCTGCCAGGGCAAGGCCCGGGACGGGCGAGGGCGGGGGCGGGGGCGTGGGAGGCGGCGGCGGGGCAGCAGCAGCAGCGGCCGCGAGCGCCGCGTCCACGGCCGCCCGCGCGCGCCCGGGCTCGCCGCCCACGACAGCCTCCAATTCCACCACCCGCGCCTGGGCTGCCTCCGCCCGCGCGGCGGCCGCCTCCATTGCGGCCGCCGACCCGGCCGCCGCCGCCTCCAATTCCACCACCTGCGCCTGGGCTGCCTCCGCCCGCGCCACGGCCGCCTCGATTGCGGCCGCCGACCCGGCCGCCGCCACCTCCACTGCCTGGGCGGTGGCTTTCGTCTCGGCTTGGGCCGTCGCCAGCGCCTTCGCCGCCGCCGCCCGCTCCGCGGCGGCCGCCCGCCGGGCGTCGGCGGCCGAGGCGGCCGCAGCGACGAGGGCGGCTTGCGCCGCTTTGGCCCGGGCCGCGTCGGCCGCGGCCGCCCGGCCCGAGACGACCGCCGACGCGCCCGCGGCGTCCGCACGCACGGCCGCGGTGGCGGCCCGGGACTCCCACTCAGCGGCCCTCGCGTCCGCGACCTCGGACCGGGCCTCGGCGGCCACAGCCCGCGCGTCCGCGGCCTCGCCCTCCGCGACCGCCTGCTCGACAACCCCCTCCGCGGCCGCCGCCCGCTTTTCGGCTGCCACTAGGAGCCCGCCCATCTCGGCCTGGGCGTCTGTGGTC